>ERZ1106929.312-NODE-312-length-57599-cov-13.945364_pt1 | contig 57599 bp, 56 predicted proteins | sample MGYA00403662_ERZ1106929 | MGnify/ENA primary metagenome ERZ1106929 (study PRJEB35170, sample SAMEA104062442) | human gut metagenome | biome: human gut; feature: human-associated habitat; material: faeces | place: Denmark | collected 2013-02-20 ... | reverse complement strand
TCTCGATGCCCTTGATAAAATCAACCAGAGAATCTGCAAAGATCTCGGTCTATATTATGATTCAAAGTTTCAGTTGGTGCTGAAAAAATAAATGATAACAAAAAGGATGATGCCCGAAAAAATGTACCGGAAACAACAAATGGAGCCATTGGTTATGAGCCGGAAATGGGAACAGGCAGGAAAAAATTTATAAACGATATAAAAAGACTGGGTGTTATTCTGCTGTTTTTGGTGCTTACATTATGGCAGTTTTCATCACTGGAATTATTTTTTAAACAGACCATCAATAATTTCAATACGGAATTTATAATTAAAAATATGCTACTAAAAATAATGACGATACCCAAAATCATCAGAAGCGGAACCGCTATCTTACGCTTGCGAACATTTCCTTTACTTTCCAAAGCAATTTTAATTGCAGTTTCTTTTTTTTCATCACTTAAATTCATACAATATTTAACCACAAAATTACCACCTTTACTTTTCACAGTTCTATAAATTCCGATTTGCAGGGAACAATTTCTCGTCCCCTGCACCATAATTATACCAAATGAACCGCCATACTTCTACAAAAATCTTATTTCTTTACCATTGCTCGTCTCTTCCAGATCATCACCGCTGCACCAACTACCATAAGCAATCCTGCCGCAATCGAAAGTATCGGCATGTTTCCACCTGTCTGTGGGGTATCCGGTACTTCCGGAATCGGCGCATCCTTAACCGTCACTGTCTGTACTTTTCCGGTATCTTTAATCGTCAACTGTACCGGCTTTGCCAACTGATAGCCGGATGGAGCGGAAACCTCTGTAAAGGTGTAAGTCTCTCCAACAACCAGTTTGCCAGTGATATCGTAAGCATCATCTTTTGTAACAAATTTCGTCACTTTGTTTCCTTTGGAATCTGTTACAACAAACTTTGCACCGCCAAGAGCCTGCCCTGTCTCCTTGTCCAGTTTCAAAAGCTGGATATGCGTCTGCTCATCCTCCATAATGATCTTATCATCGGTATGATCGACAAATGTTCCATCTTTCTGTTTCACGGTAACTACAGATGTATAGGAAATACCTGTTTCACTGGATACTGCACCTCCACTGACCGGATTTACCGTAACTGCACTTCCGCTTGCCACGGTATCTGTTGGATTTTCTGCCACAGAAGATGCCATCACAGACTTTATCTGATAGATGATCGCATCTGCGGTAACATATCCATCTGCAGGTCTGGTTTCTGTCAATGTATACTCTTTATCGTGGAACAATCCCCCCACAAGAAGATTTCCCTTCTCATCGAAGGAATACTTAAAATTCTGGTAGCCATCCTTCTCTGTTACATATACTTTGACTGAATCCTTATCCCCGGATGTCCAACTGATAACTTTTTTGCCGGATGCATCTGCGATCTCCAGCTTACAGCCATCAACCTCTTTCGAGCCTGTTACATCAACCTTGCTGACCACATTGGTTGTCTGTGTGTTTTCTTTGACTGCCTTTGCTGTGATCGTCTTTGTCTCTGCATCCTGATACTCCATATGAATGTTGATCGGTGTCGTGTCCATATAGTAACTGTCGGACACAGCCAACTCCTGCAGATAATAATCTCCGGAATTTAACTTTAGACCAGCAGCATCGTTTGTTGGCATCGGAGAAGCTGTCGCACTCAGATCTAACCCCGGTGTCACTTCCGGCTGTGATGGTACAAACGGCAGTCCTGTTGCCGCCGGAGTGCTTGTTGCCGCAGCTTCACTTCCGGCTGTTTCTGCAGAAACAGACTTTGTATAAAGCTCACTCATAAGCGGCAGTTTCTTATCTGATACAACACTTCCATCCGCACCTGTAGTTAATGTCGCAAGCTGTGTTCCCGCATCTACAATTTTTTCTCCGGCATAATTGTAAATATCATGCTTGGAATACAAGCCAAACTGTGCTCCTTCAATGGATTCCTTTGTCTTTGCATCCTGCTTAATCAATTCCAGCTTCGTGCCGGCGAAGTCGTTTTTGATATAGAGCAGCCCCTTATCATCGGTTGCATCGGTACTGTTAAGGACATATTCGTCCTTCCCATCCTGCCACTTAAATTCCAAAGACCACTCTTTGGTATCCGGATATACATATCCGTATGGTGTCTTTGTCTCTTTCAGCTTATATTTTCCTAATGGCAGCGACACATGAATGGTTCCGTCTTCATCCATTGTATAACCGGTAATGCCACCGCATTCCGATGTAAATTTCACGCCTTTTCCGGTTGTAAGAACAGCCACTTTATCGCCATCTTTGAACCATGTGTCACGGGCATTGTCGGTACTCTGTCCGTCCTGTGTCACAATATCTCCGTCCGCATAAAGGGTAAATTCTACACCATCCAGTTTTACATCCTCAAAAATAAACTCCTGTTTCTCCTTATCCCAGCCTTTTAATACCTCGCCGGTTTTTAAGAGATTCAATCGTCCTTTTGTTTCCTCGTTCAGATACTCCAGTGTGATCGTTACATGATGATATCCATCTTCATCAATGTAACTTTCATAATTGTCCGCCTTGCTGTTTACCACAACCTCCACATACTGATGGTTGATGTGCATACCATCTGCAGCAGCCACTTCATAAATATGATAAGTTCCGGAACGAAGAGAATCTACAGTTACTACTTCACCGGATTCATCACAGATAAAGGTGTCTGCTGTCTTTTTCTCGCCATCTTCCATGTATTCCTGTGTTACCAGTTCTTCTTTTCCATCTACTACCTGATAGATCTGATAACTGGTTCCCGGCTTCAGTACCGTTTTCTCCGTGTTCTTGTCTTTCTTGATGATCTTGAAATACGCCTTGAATAACTCATTGACCTTTTCGAACTCATATACCTTGCCATTTTCTGCTACCATTGCTTCAAAATCATCGACATAATAGGCATCCACATCACCGGAATCCACCTGATGCACTACATAAGTTCCATAGACCAGATCGCCGGTTACAGCATAGCCGTCTGCATTTGTTTTGATCGTTGCTCTCTCGTCATCGGCGCAATTATCATAACTGCCCTTCGACTTCAAATACACCTGAAAAGTTGTGTTATTCTCCGGGTAATACTCTTTCTTCGTCGGATCATAAGACTTCTTTTTCACAGCAATCTTTCCTTTGATCGGTATATCTGCGAAATTAGTCTGAAACAGAATCGGTGTAAATTCATCTGTTTTAGCGGAAGCATCAATCTTTAATTCTTTGACTTCATCACTAAGTAAAAAACCTGTCGGGGCTTGTATCTCTTTCAGGTAATAGGTATTACCGCTTCTGAGATAATCGGTTGTTAATTTTCCTCCACTAATTCGATAGACATCTGCGGTTTTTGCATTGCCTGCAGCATCAAATACCTTTGCTTTCTGTGTACATGCCTTATCGGAATACAACTGGAATACCGCACCATCCAGTGTTGCATCTCCATGAGCCGAACCGTCAGCAGAGCCGCCAGACTTCTTCGCCACCACGATCGTTGCCTTTTTATACTTATTGGTGATCGTTGTCATATACGCCTTGCTGTACTGCGTTGGATGTTCCACCAACTTGTCCGGCCAGTCTCCATTACTGTTTTTCTGCCAGCTGTTTGCTTCTTTCAGGGTGATTTTTACCCCTTTGACCATTGCCGGATCTAAGAAAATGTTCTTATTGTTTCCAACACTGTCCTCTGTCAAGGTATAAGAGTTGGAAATATCTTTTATCTGCGAATTCAGATCTTTTCTGATCAGATCCTCAGCCTCTGCTTTGGTCATGTTCTTTCCGAAGTGAACTCCCTGCTTGTATCCGTCATCTTCCAGAGCTTTCTTGGCAGCTTTTTTTTGGTCTGCATTCATCGACGCTAAAGTATTATCCGTATAATAAGCCATCTCCTCTGCTTCCAGACGATAAGTCATTCTCCAGGCAACGGTCCCACCGTCTGTAGTAAGTCCGCTTACTTCAAATTCCGTATTATCATCTTCATCTGCATTGCTTGTTGTATCTCCATTGCGGTCAAACACATTAAACGAATACAGGTCATCCAGGTTATCTGCAGATAAGGTAAACTTAATACCGCCTAATCCTTTCCCATCTTCGTCCTGCTTATGCAGGGTGATTCTCTGACGGTAATAGGTATGATCTGTTATCGTTTTATAATTTGGATTCTGTAAAATATCTGCATCAACCGTGATCAATTTCTGATAGCCTTTTGTTGCTCCGGTCTTTTCCCACATGGTTGCCTTTGCTTCCCATGCTCCTGTTGGCTGAAAGATCTGTTTATACAACTCTGCTACAGTCTTATTCGGAAAATACCCGGTATTTGCTTTTACCTGTTTGATCACATTTTTCAGATTTGCTTCAGAAGTATTTCCCTCTGATACCGCCCAGATAAGTGCCTGACCAAGAACAAAAGCCTTTTTTGCCCGATTGCAGTCATTGACATAAAAACGGATAATCTTTGCATAGTAACCATGTTTTTCTCCACCGGTATTCTGATTCCAGGTATGGGTATCCGTCACCTGATAAGTATTTCCGGTATGACACGTCTTTCCAAGACTGAGACAAAATGCAGTCTTACTACCAACATTAATCTTCCACCATGTTCCCGTTTTCGTCTTTGAACCGACATCTACATTTCCTAATCTTCCATAAGAAGATACCTTTGTTTTTGCCGTCGTTGCTGCACTGACGCTTACTGCATTTTGTGGCAATATTCCGCACAGCATAGATAGTGCCAACAAGCCTGTCAGCACCTGCTTACATCTCTTCTTTACTTTTGATTTCATGATAAACCTCATTTCTACGCATATTTCTTTTTCCCTGCATCCACTGCGTCAGAATGCAGGCTGATCTGTTGTCCGGACTTTTTCTGCCCTGTCCGGTGGTGGGCGGATGAGAAATGGCATCTTTTTTCCTCCAATCAAAAAAAGCAGGAAATGCATTGTCTTTCTTACATACATTTCCTGCTTCATTATCAGTTACTCTATGAAATTTTAATTATCTGAAAGAATAATCTCTCCCTGCATATCTTTTGTTACTGTTATGGTTACTTTTTCCGCTTTATTATATCCATCCGGTGTTGTCTTTTCATAAAACACATAGGTTTTACCAAGTTTCAAAACAACCTGCCGTCCAGACTCTCCTACTGTGATTCGTTTACTTGTGTTCCATCGGTCATTTTCTTCATAATAACCGATGGTGGCACCACCAATATACTTTCCACTTGCTTTATCCTGACGCTTAATGGTAACAACTATGTCTGCAACATCCTGCTTCTTTTTGGAAAGATTCTCTGGAGAACCATCATAAAAGACCGCACACCAGGTATCCTTGTAGCGGGCAATCGCACCACATTGATAGTCTTTATTCAACAGATTCCGGTAATGCCCCGGACTATGCTTCCACGAAAGCATTACTTCTTTAGCACTTGTCTGTCCGCTTGCCATATTTTCTCCCAAAGATATGTTATTGATCACCAGTATATCTCCAAAAAAGTTCTCCATGTCGGTCGGAAGATTTTTATGTCCATCATAGCCACTGTGTTTTAAACGGTACAGAGCAAACCGATATAACTTATCCGACCATGTCAATGCCTTTGCACCTTTCTCTGTCCGGTACCTGTTCTGGATTGCAAATGCTTTCTTTGCCTGTGCCTTGTAACCATCCTGTCCTTTTCCGATCACCTTGATGCTGTAACGGTACACCCGCACCTTTTTATGTCTCTTATATAATCGGATTGTCATGGTGGTTCTTCCTCCGGCTTTGCCCTTCAGGTAAATATACTTCCTGCCTTTTGCCTTCGCCTTCAGCACCTTTTTGTTTTTCACACTGACTTTCACTTTGGAATACCTCTTCAGCTTTGTCGGTGCAAAGCGGAGTCCTGCCGAATCCTTGTTTAAGTCAATGGTCATTCTTTTATTCAGCACTTTTGCTTTTGCATCTGCCGTGACAGGTACCATAAGCACCATCATCGCCATAAAAAATACCATGCCTGTTTTTATCATTTTTCTCATATCGTTCACGCTCCTTGCTGTACGCTGGTCATTCCCAGCAATGTAAATTATACTGTATTTTTCAGTCGATTAAAATATATTTTTCAGTTTGTCATAGGCAATCAAATCTTTACTTCTGATCCTCTTGTCGAGTTCGGTTAAAAGCTGTTGATTGCATTCCTGTACCACCAACCGGATGTGATCCATAACATCATCTTCCTCCGGAGATATGCCTTTATGCCTGTGATAATAGATCACCGCTTCCCGGATATAAGCACTTTTGTTGTCTGTACTTTCAAGAATGTTATAGACCAGTCTGTGCTTCGGATTATCCAGCCGGAGTAGTACCGGAATTCTGGCAGACTTGTCCTTATTATCCACTGCCACCACCTCCTGTATCACCTGCTTTACTTCCTGCTCCATAAAAATCATACATCACACGGTTACTGATATCCAACTCACCCTGCGATTTTGCCTGATAAAGTACGGTGAGCATATATGCCTTATGGTTATGTACCTTCGTCACCTGTTTTTGATATTGGTCGATCGCATAATCAATATCACATCGGTTCAATTTCAAAAGCCTTGATTTCACAACCGCAGCCGGTTTGTCCTCTCCCATTACCCGCAGCACCGGTTTATGGGTATTCAAAATATCATAAAGCACATCCTTGACCGTGTTGATCGAATTTTCCTGCACAGCAGAAACATACTTTGGTTCCAGTTCATAATGCTGCTCTATAAACTCCATCGAATAGTCCTCACGCATCACCTCCTGATCCTGATATTGATTATGATTAGGATTAAATATATTAGTCTTTATATCAGGATTTGTATTATAGTCTTTATTATTGTTACCCCCATTTGCGTTGCTACCGTAACCGTTATTACCGTTACCGTTGCTACCGTAAGGGGGGTAACGGTCATCTTTACCGTTAGTACCAAAAGGGGGGTAACGGTGATTTTCTTCTTTTTCTACAGCCGGATCGCTGATATTTTCAGTCGAAACCTGTTCATTCTCTTCTTCAGATAAATCCGCCTGCCGCTTCTTTTCTGCTCTTGTCAGATTGTTACTGGAAACCGTTCCATCGCAGCTATGATATAGTGTATGTGGTCCGGGATCCGGTTCATCTAACAACTCATACTCAGCCCGCCATACACCATTATCCGGCATAAAGTGAACCTTCAAATATCCAAAATCTTTTAATTCTTTCCACGCACTATCAAATGCCTTTTTCCCTTCTTTGGTCAGATTTCGGAAATCTTCTTTTGTCCATTTCTTATCCGGCATGGAGATATATGCCTGTATGACAAGATATAGTCCTTTTGCTTTCAAAGAAATGTTCGTGTCTCTGGTAATCTCATTTTGAACGACTGTAAATCCTTTTTTGCTTCGGAAGAAACCTTCTGCCATGTTATCACCTACCTGCCATCGACCGGTTGCTCCTCATCCGAAACGGACGAAAAATCACTGTCTTTATTTGCCGGTTTCTCCGCACTTTTCTTCTGTGCAAATTCAACCTCTTCTGTAATGATACTGAAACCATAGACCTTGCTTCCCTCTTTGGTCGTATAGTTGTTATTCTGCACCCGTCCAATGACTAATGCACGGGAGCCGCTGTGAAAATATCGCTCGACAAATTCCGCCTGTCTTCCAAAGGAAGTGCAGTGAAAGAAATCGGCATCTGCCTCTCCGGCACGCTTTGACCTCCTGTTTACTGCAAGATCAAATTTGGTAATGACAACTTCACTTCCATCCTCTGCTGTCTTTCTCGTTGTTTTTGGATTTCTTGTCATATTTCCAAGTAAAATAATCTTATTCATTCTGTGCACTTCCTTTCTTTCGTTTCCATGTTTCTAACAGTTCAAAAATGATATTCATCATTTCCTCTTCTGTAGTTTCTTCCTCAAAATACTCTGACAGCCGTTCATTTTTCAGAGTAATTTCCTTTTTTCTCTTCTGCTTCTGAGCAGAAGTAAGATAGCGTTCCAGGATCTGCTCATTAAGCTTTCCATCGATACTCAACTGCTTTATAGTATTTGCCTGTACTGTCGACAATTTCATTTTGTGCCTGCAGATAGCATCGTAAACCGCTTCCTGCTCTTTCTCCGGAAGAACCGATAAGCTGACCCCTTGAACCATTCCAAGCTGTTTATTATCTACCAACGCCAGCAGATCATCATTCAGTCTTGCAAGCCATATATATCTCTGAATCAGTTTATAATTCTCGCCACTTTCCTCCGACATCATCTTCAGACTGTTTCCAGCCTTTCCCTGATTCTTCATGGCATCATATTTGATCTTATATGCCTTTGCCTTTTCACTCGGTCGGATGTTTTCTCTCTGAATGTTAGAATCCACCATAACCAGACTGGCTTCATCATCATCCATCTCTTTTACAAATACCGGCATTGTCTCAAATCCAAGTATCTCGCATACATGCTTTCTTGTATGTCCGGCAATGATCTCATAACCGCCTTCTTTGTGTTTCCGGACAATTCCCGGCACCAGCACACCATGCTCTCTGACGCTCTCAATCATCTCTGCCAGTTCCTCATCTGAACGAATCTGAAACGGATGATTATGGAATTCATGCAGTTCTGAAAGCGGTATCTCTTTCACATCACCTGCTTCCGCAGTCTTTTCCATTTTATTTCCGCCAAAGAGGTCATCAAAACTCGTCAATTTTACATTTTCTAATGCCTTTGTCCTACTCATGAGCGATTACCTCCTCTGTCAATTTCTCGTAAGCCTGCGCCACCGGATGTTTCTTATCCAATGTAAAGATGCTCACTCCCGCAGCAGATGTCTCAGCAGCTTTCACCGAAAATGGTATTTTGCTTTCAAAGATAGGAATTGCATCTCCATAAAACTCCCTGATCAGCTCCATAATATCCTTTGCATAGTTTGTTCTTGCATTCAGCATGGAGATTAAAATCCCTTCAAATTTGATTTCCGGATTCAAGTGTTTTTTCACACGGCAAATCGTTTTGATCAACTGCTCCAGTCCCTTTACCGGCAAATAAGCTGCCTGCACCGGAATCAAAACACTGTCCGATGCTGTTAGCGAATTGACCGTTATCATTCCCAAACTTGGCATACAGTCAATAAGAATGTAATCATAAAACTCTCTCATGCTTTCCACATATGTTTTCAAGACAAGCTCTCTACTCATGGCATTCACAAGTGAAACATCCACTCCTGACAGATCAATATTACATGGCATAAGGTCAAGTCCCTCTTTATGATGGATGATTCCTTTCGTTACATCCACCTCCTTGTCCATGATGATCTGCTCCATGATACTCGGAAGTGCAACTTCCAGTTCATCCGGATTTTCAATTCCGAGACTCTGTGACAGATTTCCCTGTGGATCTGCATCAATCACAAGCACTTCCTTTCCTGCTCTTACTAAGCCAACCCCAAGATTTGCGGTTGTAGTGGTCTTGGAAACTCCACCTTTCTGATTGCATATAGCGATTACTTTACACATAATTCTGACCCTCCGTATTCTTTATTTTTATAAACTGTATGTCTTTTTTTCTTTCTTTCGGACTGTTATATAAATCCGATAGATTCCCGGCTTGTCCCACGATTTAAAATTTGAGACATGACATATCTCAAATTTTGTCATCCTCTCTAATGATTTAAGATAACTTCGCAGGTCTTTTTTTGTCCCAACATGCCTTGAAACAATAACGCCCATGTTCTGCATCTCCTTTCCTAAAATTCAAAAGGCATCCCTGTTAGGAATGCCCTTATATAAAAATAGGGACACTCTGTTGCAAGTATCCCTACATTCATCATAATTGATGATCACTATTCACTTTTATATACAAAATTGTATTTCAAGTATCCAGGTCAAGTACCACAGACACCTCCACTTTACGAACTTGTACTTTTTCTTTATGATTTACACCAACTTCATTAAAAGTCCAAAACTCTGTAAAGTGCGTAAATTCAAGGATTTCTACATACTTTTGCGTTGTAGTCCTACCACAGTCTCCACATGCCCCCCCTGCGGAAACATATCACACGCCCGAACCTTTTTCACCTCATACCCTTTCTCCCCCAGTACCTTCACATCACGGGCGAGTGTCGCCGGGTCGCAGCTGACATAAACAATCTTTTCGGGGTTCATTGTAACAATGGTGTCCAAAAGTTTCGCATCGCACCCCTTACGCGGCGGGTCGACGACAACGACGTCGGCGAGCGCGCCATTTGTGTCTTCTTTTGACGGCGTACGGCGCTTAGCGACCATATCTGTTACAACGTCTTCGGCTGCGCCACAGTAAAATGACGTATTGGAGATACCGTTCAATACTGCGTTTTTCTTGGCATTTTCGATGGCTTCCGGAACGATTTCAACGCCGGTTACCTGACCGTTTGGTACTGCTTTTGCGAGAAATAGAGAAATGGTTCCGATGCCGCAGTAGAGGTCCCAGACACGCTCATCCCCCTGCAAATCAGCAAAATCGAGGGCTGTCTGATACAGTTTTTCGGTTTGAACCGGATTGACCTGATAAAAGGACTGTGGTGAAATCTGGTAGCGGATGCCGCCGATTTTGTCCTCGATGGCAGGGCTGCCCCACAAAAGTTTTGTGCAAGAACCGAGAATTACATTTGTTTTCTTTGTGTTCATGTTGAGGCAGATGCTTGTCATTCCCTCAATCGTGCGAAGACGTGCAATGAGTTCTGCGGCGTGTGGCAACTCATTTCCATTTATAACAAGACACACCATAATCTGTCCGGTGTGGTAGCCGCGGCGCACGTAAATATGGCGCACAAGCCCCTTGTGGCTTTCCTCACGGTAAGCGGAAATGCCATACATACGCAGAAAATCCATTACGGTTTCGACTACTTCATTGATTACCGGGTGCTGAATGGCACATGACGAAGCAGGGATTAAGCGATGGCTCCGTCCGGCAAAAAAGCCGGTCTGCGGGATTCCATTTTCATCTTCACGAACCGGAAACTGTGCTTTGTTGCGGTAATGCCACGGAGATTCATTTTCGCCTGTCATTCCTAAAATCGGAAGCCATGTGACAGAAGATAAATCCACACCGCCGAGTCTTTCCAGACAATCTTTTACTTTCTTTTCCTTGAAGGCAAGCTGGCCTTCGTAGGAAAAATGCTGCAGCGTACAGCCGCCACACAAAGATGCAGAAGGGCACGACGGCGTCATGCGCTCCTTTGACGGCTCCAAAATTTCAACCAAGCGCGCAAAGCCATAATTTTTATTTAATTTCATTAGGTGCACCAAAACCTTTTCGCCCGGAAGCGCACCCTTTACAAAAAGGGCATAGCCATCTACATGACCGATACCCTCTCCGTCTTTTCCTAAATCTTCAATCGTAATGACAATTTCATCATTTTTCTTAAACTGCAATTTCTTCTTTTCCAAGTCCATTACTCCTCTGAAGTTTTTCTCAAATTGCTCTCAAACATGCGGTTGAAACCAAGCCATCCCATGTTGTCGCCTGCCTGAGTAAATACTTCCGTCAAAGTCTGCAATTTCGCGTCGGCGTTATCCGCCATATGTAACGCCATTGCCTCCATAATCGCCGGTACTTTCGGCGAACCAAATTCCATCTTGCCGTGATGCGCAAGAATACAATGAACAAGTTCATTTTTCAATTTTGGCGGGAAATTAGGAATCTGTGCTGCCGCATTTTCCATGCAGCGTGCGCCAATGTAAATGTGCCCGAGAAGCTGGCCGTCATCCGTGTAGTCATTCATTGGAAAATCCGAAATTTCCTGAATTTTTCCCATGTCGTGAAACAACGCCGCTGTGATGAGCAAATCTCTGTGAATCATTGGATAATGCTCCGCAAAATACTGGCACATGTCCGTGACGCTGAGCGTATGCTCCAAAAGTCCGCCCATGAATCCATGATGAACACTCTTCGCTGCCGAATGTTTCTTAAATGCATCGACAAACTCTTTATTTTCCACAAAATACATTTCCAAAATTTTTCGCAGATATTTGTTCTGCACACTTGCCACATATTTCAAAATGCGGCTAAACATTTCTCCGACATCTTTGTTCGTGCAAGGCACATAATCCGCCGGGTCATATTCGCCCTCGTCGCTGATGCGGACGCGGGAAATGTTCATCTGCAAATTTCCCTGAAAACTTGTCACCATTCCTTCGCAGTGAATATAATCCATCGGCTCAAAATTGGCAATGCCGTTGTTCAGCTCCCAAATTTTTCCGTCTGCGGTTCCCGTTTTATCCTGTAAGGTCAGGGAATAATACGTTTTTCCTGCCTTTGTTTTCAAAATCTGTTTCTGTTTACACAAATACGTGCCAACAAACTTTTCGCCCTCGCGGTAATCCTTCAAATAATTCATTTTTTTATCTCCATTTCATATTAGTATCTTTTTTTCACAGCCGTAAATGGTCCGTAGATTTTTTTGCCATTTACCTTTTTATAAGCACGCACCATAAAGCCGTATTTCATGCCGTGAACAAGCATGCCTCGCTTGTAGCTGCGCCCTTTTTGCGTTTTCGCTCTGCTGTACTTTGTCTTAATACCTTTTACAAACACTTTCGTATAAACCTGGTAACCGGAAACGCTTTTGGTCTTCTTCCAGGTTACCACAATTTTTCTTCCTCTTTTTTTCGCCTTAAGACCTTTAATTTCCCCCGGCACCAATTTTACCGATGCCGTTTTTGCCCCTGTCTGCACCTGTGTCGTACCATCCGCACGTGTACGGAACACGCAGACCTGATAAATGTAAGTTTTTCCTGCTTTCACCGACTTGTCCACATACGTTTTATTTCCCGGCGTACCATCCGAAATCCGCGCAATTTCTGCAAAATCACTTTTCTCGCTTTTTCTAAAAATGACGGCACCCTGTGCCTCTCCGCTCTGCGTCCATGTAATCGTAACCTGTTTTAATGAAGACGCTTTTTTTGCCGCTGTAATAACCGCCGCACCAAGCGGAGTTTCTGCCGGTGTTTCAATTGTCACGCCAGAACCCGAAGCCGCCGTTGGCTCGTCGGCAGACACATTTACATTTGGTCCTATCATCATTCCAAAAATTCCTGCCACTAAAAAAGGCACCCCCACGAATTGCATCCATTTTTTCAAAAATGTTCCCTCCTTAACTTCAGCTCTTTTGACTTTGAGAACTTATAACTTATGTTATCCGGATTGCTAACTTTTCGACCCTGATACCATAATAATAGAAAAGGAGGGAACAAGCAAGGTGTTTTTCACCAAGTTCAGTTAATCAAACAATGAAATTCCAAAACGGATTCGTCTGAAAAACTTATAAAACAGGACAGCAATCAGCGACAATACCATGTATAAACAACTAAGTACACCACAAGCGCCTCCGATAAAAATAACTACATTCAAAAAAATTGTTCCCAACATAATCATTTTCCTCCATATTTAATTTTCGACATAACAAGCCCGTCCTTTTGCCAAAAATCAAAGACATGACATGAAAAAATAGCAGATTTACAGCAAAAGAACAAACCATCTTTATTCAATTATCCAATATGGAAGGTGCGTTTTTTTCCGTCCGTCCGAAAGAGCCATCGTAAAATGCGCAGGCGGCTGCCTGTGTCGTGTCCTTTCGCATAGAGGTATAATAAGAGTGCTGTTAATACAGCGAGAAATATAAGAGAACCAAAACCGGCTAAAACAAGCGGTGTTCTTGATAAATATCCGGTATTTCTTGCGGTACTGCGAAGCAGACAGACAATTGGCGTCTGCTCTGAAAACCGCTCGCCGCGGATGGCATATTTAATCCCGGAGCCATCAATCCGCGTATCCGAAGAAATCGTATTCGAACAACCCTGTGAAATGACTGTGCGGTCAGGCACATGGTCAAAAAGGACGCCGCATACGAGAATGACAAATATGAAACTTGCAATCATTTTTCTTCGTGTTTGTGTATTCATGACTCTATTGTAAAACAACTGGTGGAATTATTCAAGATGGAGTTTTTGGGTTTATTTGGGTTCCGTGATTTAGGAGAAAAGCTTTGCGTCTCGTGGGCACTCTCGTTAATTGAGTGCGTAGCAGTATGGGCACTGAAACTACCAGTGCCACATACCGACGCACTCAAAACCCACTCATCACAAAGTTTTTCTCCTAAATTACTGCAATCCAAATAAAATCCGCGGCAAACGCTTAACGCAAACCAATCCCCAAAACAAACTCCCCCATCCCCCTCTTTCCTTCATCCATCAGAAGCGTTGCCAAGTTTTTTGGTGTCTGTAAATCAGCAGATAACTTTGTGTTGAGTGGGTACAAACACATGGGTATCTGGCATGTGTCTTTAACATGCCGATACCCTTATGCGTTTGTCTAGCGAAAGTGCCCACGAAACACAAAGCTTTCTGCTGAATTACGCCCCCAAAAAACGCAACGCTCCCTTTACAAACAGAAACCAAATATTGTACAATAGCAGTGCAGGAGGGCGGCTGCGCCGCCCTCCATGCGTCACTATATGAAGGGAGTTTCCATTGTGAACAAAAAAGTATTACAAACACTTGAATATTATAAAATCATTGACATGCTTCTTGAGGAGGCAGACACACCGCTTGCGAAGGAAAGCATACGGCACCTCTTGCCTTCGTCAAGGAGGGAAGAAATCATTAGCTGGCAGACTGAAACTTCGCACGCACTCATGCGTCTTTTAAAACAGGGAAGGCTGCCATTTCACGGGCTAACGGATATTCGTCCAAGTCTGGTGCCGCTGGAAAAAGGCGGCGTGCTCGGCATGGGTGAACTTCTTGACATCGCCCGGTGTTTGGAGATTGCCAAAGATGCCATCGCTTATGATGCCAAGTTTGAAGATTTGAAAGATGCACTTTCGGGACGCTTTGGTGCACTTATGGATTTGCCGGATTTGCGTCTGGAAATCAACCGCTGCATTTTGAGTCCGGAAGAAATGGCAGATGATGCGAGTTCCGAATTGAAACGAATTCGCCGTGCCATGAAAACTACGAACGATAAAGTACGCGAGCAATTGACGGCAACTATGAATCTATCCGGCTCCATGCTGCGTGATAACATCGTCACCATGCGAAACGGCAGGTATTGTCTGCCTGTTAAGCAGGAATATAAATCCACTTTTCCGGGTATGATTCATGACCAAAGTTCGACCGGCTCGACCTTTTTCATTGAGCCGATGGCAATTGTGCAGTTAAACAATGAGCTGGCGGAACTGGGTATGAAAGAGCAGGAAGAAATTGAAAAAATACTGGCGTCGTTAAGCGCTCTTGCAGCGCCTTACGCCGAAGATTTACAGCGAAATGTGTTGCTGCTTGCGGAACTTGACTTTATCTTTGCAAAGGCAAAACTTTCTAAGAAAATGCAGGGAAGCGAACCACTTTTTGACCAGGATTACATCCATATTAAAAAGGGACGCCACCCGCTGATTCCAAAAGATAAAGTCGTGCCGATTGATGTGACACTCGGAAAAACGTATGATTTACTGATTATCACCGGACCAAACACCGGTGGTAAAACAGTATCGTTAAAAACGGTTGGGTTATTTACTCTGATGGGACAGGCCGGTCTGCATATTCCGGCATATGACCACTCGCACCTGCGCGTATACGAAGAAGTTTACGCCGATATCGGCGATGAGCAGAGTATTGAGCAGAGTCTGAGTACATTCTCCTCCCACATGGTAAACACCGTTTATATTTTGAAACGTGCGAACAAAAAGACACTGGCACTCTTTGATGAGCTTGGCGCCGGAACCGACCCAACGGAAGGTGCTGCGCTCGCGATTGCGATTTTAGATAATCTGCATAACCGAAATGTAACCGCTATGGCTACGACGCACTACAGCGAATTAAAAATTTATGCCCTGTCCACCGATGGTGTTGAAAACGCCTCATGTGAATTTGACGTAGAATCTTTGCAGCCGACTTACCGGCTGTTAGTCGGCGTTCCGGGAAAAAGTAATGCGTTCGCAATATCCGGAAAATTAGGACTTCCAAAAGAAATTATTGATGAAGCAGGCAAACTTGTCGACTCCGACAGCCGCAGTTTTGAAGATGTTGTCACAGGACTTGAGGATGCCAGAACCGCCGCTGAAAAAGAGCGCGAGAAAGCGAAAAAAATCCGAGAAGAGGCAGAGCATTTCCGTGATAAAATGAAGGCGAAAAACGAGCGGATTGATGCCGCCAAGGATAAAATTTTACGCCGTGCAAACGAAGAGGCCCACGAGATTATCCAGAAGGCAAAGGATACCGCCGACGAATCCATCCGCAAGTACAACAAGTGGATGAAAGGTTCCGGCATGACAAAAGAAATGGAAAAAGAGCGTGCAAACCTGCGCAAAGCGCTCAACGAAACTGAGAGCGAACTGACGATAGAGGGAACCAAAAAGGCACCAAAGAAAGCACCGGACAAATTGCAGATTGGTGACATTGTTATGGTTCATTCAATGGGTATTAAAGGAACCGTGAGCACGCTTCCAAACAGCAAAGGAAAATGTTTTGTCCAAATGGGCATTTTGCGCTCGGAAGTTTCCGTAAGCGACTTAGAACTTTTGGAGCAGGAAACAAAAGCCGCAAAAAAAGAAGCATCCATTACCCATGCAAGAAATATGAAAATGGCAAAGGCAATGACTATTTCACCGGAAATCAATTTAATTGGAAAAACGGTGGACGAAGCCCTTGGACTGCTTGACAAATATTTAGATGACGCCTACCTTGCCAAACTCCATCAGGTAACCATCATCCACGGAGTCGGCACCGGTGCCCTGCGAAACGCTGTCCAAAACCACTGCAAAAAAAGCAAGTACGTCAAAAGTTACCGCATGGGAGAATACGGGGAAGGCGGATATGGCGTAACTGTAGTTGAATTTAAGTGATAAAAGACACATAAATCAAAACAGAAGAAAGAAGAATCATTTATGGAAAAAAGAAAAATTCTAATCGTGGATGACGATGCCAATATTGCAGAGTTAATCGCATTGTATTTAACAAAAGAATGTTTTCAATGTGAAATTGCAGAAGATGGCGAAACCGCTTTGGAAAAGCACCAAAGTTTTCAGCCGGACTTAATTTTACTCGACATCATGCTGCCCGGTATTGACGGCTATGACGTACTGCGCGAAATCCGCAAGCAGTATACGACACCGGTTATTATGCTGTCTGCTAAGGGAGAAACTTTCGATAAAGTGTTAGGACTTGAACTTGGCGCAGATGACTACATCATCAAACCATTTGAGCCAAAAGAAGTTGTGGCACGCGTAAAAGCCGTTTTACGCCGGTTCGACAACCAGCAGGCAAGGGTGGCTTCCGCTGCCAAAGACGAGCCAAAAGATGTCGTAACTTACGATGGTCTTGTTATCAGCCTTGCAAACTATTCTGTAACAGACCACGAAAAAACAATCGAAATGCCGCCAAAAGAACTGGAGCTGTTATACTTCCTTGCTTCTCACCCGAATCAGGTATTTACAAGAGAGCAGCTTTTAGACCAAATCTGGGGGTATGAATACATTGGCGAAACTCGAACCGTGGATGTTCATATCAAACGAATCCGCGAGAAATTAACTGAAAACCCGGTATGGTCCCTTACGACTGTATGGGGCATTGGCTACAAATTTGAAGTAAACGCATAGGAGACTTCGTATGAAAAAATACTTAAAGACGACCCTCGGTCGAAAGTTATTAGCATTTTACCTCGTCCTGTTTGCCATCACTTTTTGCCTGATAACAACCGTTGGACGCGATTATATTTCGGAACGTGTTGAGTCCGAAAGCATTAGTAATCTCCGCAGTGTCGGAATCACGCTGCTTGGCTCGCACATCAATGAACAGCGCTATACAAAAACGACCATTTTATCACTGCGAGACCAGTTGAAAATGGCGTCCGAAGCCGCTGAAGCAGAAATCTTAATTGTGTGCAGCGATGGCGATGTAATTCTCAACACAGATACTGAGAAAACGTATAATATCTATCAGGGAAGTTCCTCTTTTCTTCATGAAGACGTGATTGAAGACACGAGACTCAGCGGTCTCTTGTCCGAGAATTCAACCTGTGTCATCCTGCCAATGGAACAGAGTGCCTACTTAAACGGCTACCTTGTTCTCGCACAGCCGGACCAGTTTATCAACAATCGGGCCATATATTACACCAACATATTAACAACCTTTTTCTATATGATTATGGCAATTGTCGGTTTTGTGTTCCTGCTCATTTACGTTTTCAATGTACGCCCGTTGCACAAACTGCGTAAAGGTGCCAGCCAGTTCTCGATTAACCACGAAAATCCGCCGATTCTCATTAAATCTCAAGACGAATACGGCGAATTGGCAAAAACACTGAATGTTATCGGAGCAGAACTCAGTAAATTTGATGAGTACCAGCGAAAATTTATTTCTAACATTTCGCACGATTTCCGATCCCCTTTAACAAGTATTCAAGGTTATGTTCAGGCGATGAAAGATGGCGTAATTCCGGCAGACAATCAGGAAAAATATTTAGATATTATTTTGTATGAAACCGAGCGGCTGACAAAATTAACGTCAAATTTAATTGATATGAACAACTACGACCGCGACAATATTATGCTTGAGCAGGAATCATTCGACATTCACAAAGCAGTCAAAATGACCTGCGAAAGTCTGGAAGGAACAGCTTCCAATAAGAAAATCACCTTCACTTACAATTTCTGTGAGCCGGAAGAACTTCTCGTTTACGCCGATAAGCAAAAGATTTTACAGGTTCTTGGAAATCTCTGTGATAACGCAATTAAGTTCAGTCACGAAGAATCGGAAATCTGCCTGCATACCTTTACCAAAGGGGAAAAAGTTTTTATTTCGATAAAGGATTCCGGCATCGGGATTCCGCGTGAGGACCTAAATCTGATTTGGGACCGTTTTTACAAAACCGATTTATCCCGTGGCAAAGACAAATTAGGCTCCGGACTGGGGCTTGCCATCTGCCGGGAAATCATAAACGCCCACAAGCAGACAATTGACGTTGACAGCACTGTAGGCGTTGGTTCTGAATTTGTATTTACTTTATCAAAAGCATAAAGAAAGGGGATTATTCCTCGGATGGGGAGTCAGTCGGCTCAGTATCCGGCTGCACCTCATCACTGTTTACATGAAGCTCCGTTATTACAACGGAGTCATTTTTTATCTGGCACACAAGTTTGTGGCTGCTATCTCCCATTGTAAAGGATTTTGTACTGCTCTTAATCTTACCGGTATCATACGATACTACCGCATCTACCCATTCACTGGCGAAAATCTTTGACGAATCCAATGCCTGAAACTCTTTTGCGCTGGAAACCGTCTCACCAAGTCCTTTAATACTTAATGGGAAGCGGATATAGGAAGAAAGTTTTTTCAAACTTCCGTCTGCCACCGCATACTGAATATCCTGCGCAGCCTGACGATATGCCTCTACACTTTCATTGTTACTTGTGTTGTCAGCATTGTCGGTTGGCTCTGCGTCATTATTATCTGTATTCTTGTCACTATTATTTCCCGAATCCGAGCTACTATTATCTCCCTTGTCATCATGGGCAGCATCCAGGGAAATACGGATTACACTAATGAGTCCACTGAGCATATTTTCCGTATTTTCACCGGACCAGTCTTTAATCAAAAGGGATATGGCAACCTTGCGTTTCATAAAGTAGAATAAGGATTCATCCTTCTTATTCTGATACCACGTTATGGTTAATCCATTCACTTCAATGTCCTGCATTTTTTCAAAGCCATCGAGTACACCGGATGGACAGCCATCAACTCCGGCATATCCGACAATCCGCTGATTTTCCAACTCCGAAAGTTCATCATAATGGAAACTAAATGATTCAAAATCATCCACTACCTTGTAAATCACTTTTCTTGCTGGGTCCTCAACAGTCACGCGGAATCCGTACATATCATAAATCTTGCGGAGCACACGTCTGCGCTCCTTGTCATCGGACTCGCTTTCCTTACCACTCCAGCCCACCGCATTGCTTGCGATGTGCTTTTCATCCTTTTTCACCTTAGCATCGGTATCTTTGTCCGGTTTGTTTTCCTCTTTGGTTCCCGAAACAATTTTCTTTGCTTTATCGGTACTGCACGCCGTACTCATCTTCACAGCAAATGTGCAGGATTCCTTCTGCCATGTCATGGCATCACATTTTTCATCACCATACATGGTTACTTCTGAATCATCCACCTTCTCTTTCTTCAGTTCGTTTTTCTCCGTAAACTGATTAATTACATCCGGTGCATTTTCTTCCTCTTTGTACTCAAAGAGAATCTTGTCTTTTTTCTTTTTATTCCGATACGTTATTTTTACGTGCTTTGCTTTTTTCTTGACTTCAACCTTTTTTACACGATATGATTTGGAAACATTACCAAGCTTATACGTGCGGCAGTCCGTCTCTTTAGCAATTGCCTCAATGGAATCTAATTCCTGCCACTCTTCTTCATCACTGCTTGCTACAATTTCACCCTGCTTTGGCTGTTTCTTTAATTTGCCTCCAAAAAATCCTTTTGATACAACAGCTGTAATGGCAACAACAAGTACCGCAACGGCAGCCGCCATTCCTTTTTGACGAGCGGAGAAACGTGGTCTTTTCTTAAATTCGTCCATCGAAATCACTTTTTCTTCCGACTCTTCACAGGCTTTTTTCACATTGGCAAGTATTCGCTTTTTATCGCTGTCGCTAAGGGAAATTTTTTCCATTGCTTCTTTATATTCCTGCTGCATGACCATCATCTCCTTTCATCTGCTGAGGAAGCATCCTCGCTAGTTTCTCCCGCCCACGTTTCAAAAGAGACCGTATCGTAGTCTCTTTCTTCTCTAATATCTCTGCAATTTCCTTAACGGAGTACTCTTCGTAATAATACAAATGGATGGCACTCCGGTACTTTTCGGGCAGTTGTGATATAATTTGCAAAATATCGCTTTCTTCTTTTTTCTCCTGCTTCTCATCTGCCACATCGTACCCTTCCGGCATTGCCACCTCCCTCTGTCTGGACGCCGATTTTAACTTGTCCTTGCACAAATTCGACGCTACCTTTAGAAGCCACGCTTTTTCATGACTCTCATCTTCAAATACTCCTGCTGACTGCATAAGGCGAATCAGCACCTCCTGAACAATATCTTCTGCATCCTCCCTGCTTTTCATGTAGGAATAGGCTAACCGCAATATATCATTGCCAAATAAGTCCAGGGCTTTTTCCACCGCGTCCGATGGATTGGCTGCCACATCTATCATTGTTTTTTCCCCTTTCTACCTACATAACGATTCAACATTTGAAAAAGTTGCAAAAAAAGAGAACTTTTTTCAAAAAGTTCCCTTTGCAGTTTCCTATACCGTGCCATCTTGCCAATGAGAATGATGAAGATGCCCCATCGGATTGAGTTTCGGAAAGCCCTGCTGCCTGAGTGCTTCGTACAAAACAATTGCAACAGAATTACCCAGATTGAGCGATCGAATCTCGCCATACATCGGAATCCGAATTGTCGTTTCCTCATTCTCCACCAAAATCTCCTCCGGGATTCCGGCACTTTCTTTGCCAAACATAATATAGCAGTCTTCTTCAAATGAAACATCGCTGTAAATATGCTTTGCTTTTGTCGTCGCCATGTAAATTTTGGCGCCCGGATTTTTCTCTAAAAAATCCGGATAACTGTCATAAATTGTGTAATCCAATTTATCCCAGTAATCAAGTCCTGCTCTTTTGACCTGCTTTTCATTAATCTGAAAGCCCATCGGCTCAATCAGATGAAGTTTAGCACCGGCTGCCACGCAGGTTCTTCCTATATTCCCGGTATTCGCAGGGATTTCCGGTTCCAATAATACAATATTTAACATATTAATCTTCCTGTCTGAGTGCAAGGAACAAATCAATACTTCCACTGCCGTCTGCAAATACCATCGGCACGCACAAAGTCTTAGCAAAGTTATTCGTAAAACTTACTTCACCGTGAGATAATGTCGGCGGTGTAATATCAATTCCAACACCGTTTGATGAGAATACGATTGCCGCATTTCCCATAATCATGTTTCCCAACTCACCAATTGCACTGGACGCGAAATCATCAATCGTCTTTACTTCCATCATACACATCTTAGAAGCAATCGCACATGCAGTTTCTTCTGTCATTCCAATCAGTACCTGTCCACGCATTTCCCCGGTTACGCCGATAATAATGACCCAATAATCATGGTCAAATTTTGCTTCCTTCAGTATCGGCTTTTGTATTGCAACATCGACAAAGCACATGTCCTGCAATACCTTTTTCGCCGCCATCAAGAAAGGATTGATATGTTCCGCATTTAAAGTAGCCATATTCTCTCTCCTCTGCACAATCTTACCTTTATAATAGCATAATTACGAAATAGTGTCTATAAAATTCTGAATTTTAACCAGTGCCTTCTTTAAGTCTTCAATGGAATATGCATAGGAAATTCGTAAAAAACCTTCCCCGCATGTGCCAAACGCAGACCCTGGCACTACCGCAACATGTTCTTTTTCGAGAAGTGTTTTAGCAAACTCCTCGCTCGTCATGCCAAAACGGCTGATGTTTGGGAATACATAAAATGCCCCCATCGGTTCAAAACACGGCATGCCCATTTCACGCAGCTCTTTCACTAAAAAGCGGCGTCTTTCATCGTAGCTCTCACGCATTTTTGCCACATCTTCATCGCCATTTCGCAATGCTTCAATCGCTGCATACTGACTCGTTGTCGGTGCACTCATAATAAGATATTGATGTACCTTTATCATCTGTTTTATAATTTCTTTTGGTCCGACCGCATAGCCAAGACGCCACCCGGTCATCGCATAGGATTTCGAAAATCCGTTAATTACAACACTTCTTTCCTTCATCCCAGGAATTGCCGCAATCGACACATGGTCGCCCTGATAGCTTAATTCCGAATAAATTTCATCGGACAGAACAAATAAATCGTGTTCCTTAATTACATCCGCAACAATCTGTAATTCCTCGTGCGTCATAATCGCACCGGTCGGGTTGTTTGGAAATGGCAGAACAACCATCTTTGTTTTATCCGTTATCGCTGACAACAATTTTTGTTTTGTCAGTTTAAATTCATCCTTTTCTTCTAATGCAAGTCTTACCGGCACGCCCCCTGCCATTGTAATACATGGCACATAAGACACAAAACAAGGTTCCGGAACGATAACCTCGTCCCCGGGATCAAGCATCGTGCGGAAAGCAATATCAATTGCCTCACTGCCGCCGACCGTAATAATCACCTCATCCGAATCATATGAAAGTGCAAAACGGCGTTTCAAATAAGTGCATACTTCTTTGCGCAGAGGCAAAAGCCCTGCATTGGATGTATAAAACGTGCGCCCCTTTTCCAGCGAGTAAATACCCTCCTCGCGAATGTGCCACGGTGTATCAAAATCCGGCTCTCCTACGCCAAGCGATATGACATTATCCATCGTGCTTGCCACATCAAAAAACCGGCGGATTCCGGATGGTTCCATCTCCGCTACCATTTTAGACAATGGGTTTCTCATGGAGTAATCAACTGCCTTTCATCACCTCGTTCCTCTGCTACGAGAGAAAGTCCGTGTTCTTTATATTTTTTCAAAACAAAATGTGTTGCCGTACTCATAACCGATTCCATCGGTGCCAGTTTCGTCGCGACAAACCACGCAACCTCTTTCATTGTTTTTCCAACGATAATAACGGTCAAATCAAATCCGCTTCCACTCATCAGATACAGGCTTTCTACCTCATCAAACTGGTAAATGCGCTCCGCGACCTTATCAAATCCGCGGCCGCGCTCCGGTGCAACCGTAACTTCAATCAGCGCTGTCACATGCTCACAGCCGGTCTTGTCCCAGTTAATCAAAGTCGGATAACCGCAGATAATTCCCTGCTCTTCCATCGCATTCATTTCTTTTTCAATTTCTTCCGGAGATGCCGCTAACATAGCTGCTAAATCTTCCGTCGAAAGTTTTCCGTTTTTGGCAATGTTTCGTAAGATTTTTTCCTGCATTTCTTCCTGCATCATATCCTCCAATTCTGCGGTCAATCAAACGCGCGGTATAATTCATCCGCCTTAGGCGGCTCTAAAAAACGTTTTTCACCATCATTGAAAATAACACGGTCATTTCCCTCTACTGCCTTGCCAATGACCGACGCATGAATACCTTCTTTCGCAAGAGCATCCACAAGCTGGCTTCCGTGGTCGGTGCCAATAAGCATCGAACCGCTGGAAATCAACTGATACGGATTCAAATTAAAAAATTCACAGATTTCAATTGTCTCCTGACGAATCGGTATTTTCTTCAAATCGACACAAAGGCCTACACCGGATGCTTCTGCCATCTCCCAAAGGGCACCAAAAATTCCGCCCTCTGTCACATCGTGCATGGCTGAAACACCAACTTGCATCGCAACACGGCTGTCCTTTACGACGCTTAAAAGCGAAGCGAATTTTTGGGATTCATCCACAATTGAAACCGGCAGACGTTTTTTCAATTCTTTCTCAAATTCTGTCGCAATAATGGAAGTTCCCTCTAAGCCAACCCATTTGGTAACAACTAAATCCTGTCCCGGTTTTAATCCTTTGGTCGTAACCAGTTTATCCTTTGCAATTCGCCCAATGCCGGTAACCGACACAAGTGTCTGGTTTACAACTGCCGACACCTCGGTATGTCCACCTAAAATTTCCACATGATATTCTGCGGTCAATTGACTCACATCGTCCATAATCTGCTTTAATTCGCCTTCTTCACTATTTGGCGGCATAATAATTGTAAGCAAAATACCTACCAATTCCGCACCGGAACTTGCAATGTCATTTGCCGTAATATGAAATGCAATTGTGCCAATCTCTTTTGCTGACGCCGTAATCGGATCCGTCGACAATACAAGCGCATTCTCCGTTGGTGCCAATACCGCACAGTCTTCACCGACACCGGCATGAACTAAAACTTCTGGTCTTTTCACCGTCAGTTTTTTGAATACTGAACGCTTTAATACGTTTTCTGGTACTTTTCCTATTTCCATTGTTCTCTCCTATCCCCACAAGGAAAGCCCTACTGTGCCTCCGTGGTCGGTTCTGCGGCTGCCGGCACCGCTGTTGCCTGCGGTTTTACCGTTGCCTTTGGTTTCGCTGTCTTCTTTGGTTTTACTGTTGCCTTTGGTTTCGCTGTTTTCTTTGGTTTTGCCGTTGCATTCGGCTCTTTCGTCGCTTTCTTTGTTGTCTGTGGTTTTTCCGACGCCGCATGTGTACCCTCTGCTGCCCCTTTGGTTACATAACGCGGCACCGCCTGATAGGTACTGGAATTTATCTGTGTCTTTTTCGTCTTGCCATTTTCCTTGACAATCTTCCAAAGCACCGCCTTGTACCCAACATGCGCCTCCTGTGTCACTTTCGTATAGGAAGCAGGCTTCGTTTTGTCATATGTGATTTTATCAGCCCCCGGCTGTATCGTCTGCGTTGTCTCGGACTCAAACGTTACCTCTCTGTCATCACTTCGGGTTTCTTCCCCGTAAATATTAAAATAAATGGTTCCCGAATACACACCGCCTTCAATATAAATCGGCACCTCCGTGTCGTTACGGAATTTAAAATCTTTGTAGTCACCGGCAATTGCCGCATCCATCGATGGTTTTACATAACTGACTACCATCGAATGAGGACTTCTCTCGACGACTTCCAATTCAGCCTTTAACACGGCGTTATAAAGCGTTGTTGATACCTGACATACGCCGCCGCCAATGGAATCTACCACTTCACCATTACTGTAAGATGGTGCCGCATAATATCCATTTTCCTCGGTCAATGGAGAAATCGTATCATGCACGGAAAATGTTTCTCCCGGGTAAATAACATGGTCGTTAATCAATCTTGCCGCATTGGAAAGATTTTTCGAACGGCTTACATTTCCGGCATTAAAATTCGTCTGAAAAGAACCGATTTTGTCTTTACAGCGTGACGCCAAATCTTTCGTCACCGTCGGTTCCTGAATCGTAACATCTGCTTTGACACGTATGGCATCTCCGCTTTTTGCCTGTTCCACTGCCTTCCTGATCTGGGCCGCCGTACTGTTAACATCGATGGTAGAACCCTCTTTTGCATCGGTGTAAACAAACGTACCGTTTTCCCGTTTTACTTTGGCATTTTTTGCTTTCGCACATTTCTTTTTGCACTTCTTATTAACAAAGGTGCGGATTTTTTTCTCTTTTGCATCATATTTGAGTTTATATACAAGTGGAGTTGTAGCAATCTCCCGGATTTTTGCATAATTGGTAAACGGATTCCCGTCCTTGCCAACCTGCATTGCTTTCGCAATCACATCACCAACTTCACAATTGTAGCCTAACTGTTCAAGCGTTGCCGAGACCGTCTTTCCATTCACATCCACCTCCACGGTGCGCTGCAAATATTCATCCCGGTACTGCGCAACAGCTGTTCTTGCCTCATCTTCCGACATACCGCCCACATTCACGGTTTCCACGAAGACACCATTGCAAATGAGACCTCGCGCCGGCTTTACCGTCTGATAAGCCGCATAAATATACGCCGCAATCAATAGCAGCATCAAAAAAATAACTAAAAAGGCAGGACCTTTTCTTGCTTTATTCATGTTGTCTCTCCTCACCTAAAATTTCAACAATACTTGCGATTTTTTTTTACTTGTATTACACTGTAATCATCACATGCCGGCTAATAATCCAATTAACATGGCAAATATGATGATACCGCAGATAATACCTGCAACAAGACGCTGTTTTTTACGATTTAACATATATATCCCCCTTTCTGAAAGGAACTAATGATTATGAATTTTATACTTGTTTTCTTAATATGTTTTGTCATTTTTGTGCTTTGGATGTTCTATGAACAGCGCAAAAGCCAAAACAAAGATAAAGAAGCTTCGGACGCATTCTGGGAACGGGAGCGCATGGCTAACCAGACAAGAAAAAAAGATATTTCCCATCTTCCCATTCTCCATGTGGAAGAATCGGAACTTCCTGTGATTACCACAGAAAATGAGTCCGTATTATATTATATCGACCATATCCGGAAAATAATCAAGAGTCCTATGCTCGATTTATCCGAATATTCGAATACAGATTTAAAATTAGCATATGGCGTAGGAAATTTCAAGGTTTTATGCGAATATGATGAAAATTTTAATCATTTTCTCCTCGCATTAACCAATCTGGCACGTGCCTGCACCGAAGCCGGTCTTTATTCGGAGGCGGAGCAGACGTTTTTGCTTGCCTTCCACTACGGCTCACAAAAAATGACCGATTACACCAGTCTTGCCGACGTATATCTGCATTTGGAAGAACCGGAAAAAATCAGTGCACTCATCCGCAATGTCAAGGATGGCCCCCTGCCACATAAAGAGGCACTGATTCAGGCATTGGAGCAGAAACTCATGGCGTACCGGTAAATTCATCCATTGTTAAAATCCGTTCGGCTGCTGCATAGTTGAGCGGATTTCGGTTTTTATAGTCAAAGAGAATATAATAAGGTTCCCTTTTCTGCAGGGTACCATCTTTTAAAAGTCTCTGAATATCTACCGTATATTCTCCTAAATAAACCATATGATATAACTGTCTGGTTACATATCCCTCATAACCGGGCAGATAACGGTGTGTTTCGCACTCCCTGTCAAAGAAGGCGCGAATCTCTCGTTTTTGCGTTTCTGAATCCGGCTTTACAAAAGTCGGTTTTTCTTTTGCAAAATCTCTGCGGTACCAGTCGTAGGTAATGATCTCCTGCCAGTTTCCGGCGTCTGTTTCCGGCACATGTTTCTTTCCAAAGGCATACAGCACTTCATATCGCTCTCTCCGGTTGATTTTACGCTCAAACAAATGCTTTTCTTCGTACTCCTTCGCCAACTCCTCATACAGACAGTATGCGTCCTTAAAAAGGCGTTCCAAATAAATCATCGATGCAGCAAACTGGAAACTGTTGTAATACACCTCTACCATTTCTTCTACGCCTTTTAAAGAAAGAACATCCTCATAGGAAAGCCATTTAGTCGAAAAGATTTCATACGGCGGCAGGCTGCTCGCCTGAATCTCGTAATCGTTTCGCTTTTCATTCATAAAGGAACCATCTAAGACTTTCAAAAATCCTAATTGGAACTGGTCCGGTTTCATCGCATATACATCGCAGAACGATTTCTTAAAAGTATTGAAATCCTCATACGGCAGTCCCGCAATTAAATCAAGATGCTGGTGGATGTTTCCGCGCGCATGAATTCTTGCTACATTTTTTTGCAGCAAATCCCAGTCAGCGGTACGTCTAATTGCCTTTAAGGTATCCGGATTTGTCGACTGCACGCCAATCTCGAACTGCACAAGTCCCGGGCGGAATGTATCAAAGAGCAGAAAATCTTCTTCATGCAGTAAATCGCCCCCGATTTCAAAATGAAAATTTGTCACACCATTATCATGCTCACCAATATACTTCCATATGCGGTAGGCATACGCGTGGTTGCAGTTAAAGGTGCGGTCCACAAATTTCACCTGCGGCACCTTGTTTTCAAGAAAGAAATCAAGCTCTCTCTCTGTCTTTTCCGGGCTTTTTATCCGCACAGATTTCTCAATGGAGGATAAACAATAACTGCACGAAAACGGACATCCTCTCATGCTTTCATAGTAAATAATGCGGTTTTTCAGTGTTTCCATGTCATCATAAGGATACACTAAATCATCCATATCTAATCCCTGTCTTGGTTTAGTACGGTGCAATCCACTGATACCTCGGTATACTATCCCGTCTATGGATGAAATTTCTCTGTCACCATCCACAAAGTATGCCATAAATTCCTGAAAGGTCCGCTCACCCTCGCCAACCATAACAAGGTCTGCGTATTCGTATTTTGCAAGCACTTCCTCCGGATGATAACTTACTTCCGGTCCGCCAAAGAATAAAAACAGATTTGGCAGCACTTTTTTCAAATCTCCGGCTAACCCCATCACATATTCAATGTTCCAAAGATAACAGGAAAATCCAACTGCCTCCGGTTTTCTGCGGTAAATGTCCTGAAAAATTTCCTCTCTTCTGTGATTGATTGTGTACTCCGCAATTTCTACATCCTTCCGGTACTTCCCTGCATTTGCCTGCAGTGAACGGACCGCCAGCGTCGTGTGGATGTATTTTGCATTGATTCCAACTAATAAAACCATATTTTACAGCCTCCTGACTTCTCCTATATAAAAAAAAGCGAGTGAATCCTCGCAAAATGTAAAAAAAGAAGCGGGTGATGGGAATCGAACCCACGTATCTAGCTTGGAAGGCTAGTGTTCTACCATTGAACTACACCCGCATTTCGCTGAAACGGTAATGTTGTTGTTACAGCAGTCGGGGTGACAGGATTCGAACCTGCGGCCTCCTGGTCCCAAACCAGGCGCTCTAGCCAAGCTGAGCCACACCCCGCTGTTTTTCTTTATTTATTTGTGCTTCGTTGTCCGACGCAAGACATATTATATGTTAAGCAACCCCAAATGTCAACACCTTTTTTCAATTTTTTTTGATTTTTTTTAAAAAAGTGATTTTTTATCCCTCAAAAAGTCCCTGAAACCCGCTAAATGTGAGGGTTTGGTAAGGATGTTTTTAAGATTTAGGTTTTGCGGTATAGTATGTTGCGTACTATACCGCTTTCCCTTTCCACAAAGTGACCTTTGAGTGGTCGAATACTCCGATATGGTTATAGATAATTTCAATTTCCTGTAAGCGTTTACCGCTGCTCTTATCAGGAGCATGGACAATAATTTTGTCGATAAACTCATGTACAATTTCTGGTGTTAGTTCTGTAAGGTTAGTGTACTTGCGGACTACTGAAAGAAATTGCTTTACATCCACAGATTGTTTTTCTTCTTTCTGTAATTCTTTCTCTAAGGAAGTCTGTTCTTTCTGCAAAGTATGCTGTTCTTCCTCATATCCTTTTGAAAGTTTCATAAAGCGCTCATCTGAAAGTTTTCCACTAATATTGTCTTCATAAATCCGTTGAAAAATTTTGTCCAACTCTTGAATACGGGAATGGATTTCTGTAAGCCGTTTTTTCTTTTGCGACAGTTCTTTATTTCTTTGCCGCATATCCGTATCCATGACCATCTGAACAAATTCATCTTCATAATCTGATACATAGCGGATAACTTCTTTCAGGTTTTCCAGCACAATTTGTTCGACTACTACATTACGAATATAGTGCATAGTACATGATTTTGAATTGTGCCGGTAATTGCTGCATACAAAATTATGTTTCTCTGCGCTCTGTGCCATTTGCCTATGAAATGTCATTTTGCTTCCGCAATCTGCACAGTAGAGCAAACCAGAGAACATAGGCATATCCCCCATTTTGGTAGGGCGGCGTTTTCCGGAACGGATTTTCTGTACAATCTCAAAGGTTTCCTTGTCAATGATTGCTTCATGGGTATTCTCAAAAATCCTCCATTGTTCAGGACTGTTATCAATTTTTTTGCGATTTTTATAAGACTTAACATGGGTCTTAAAATTCACAGTATGTCCTAAATAATCCATTCTTTCTAAGATGTGAGATACCACAGTTGCGCTCCACAGATACTTGTCAGGTGGAAGAACGGTTCGTGGCTTTTCCCCATGCTCTAACGCATAATAAGTAGGGCAAAGAATTTTTCTTTCCGTTAGAATATTTGCAATTCGTGTCGGTCCATAACCATTGACACATAAACGGAAGATTTCCCGAACCACTTCGGCGGCTTCTTCATCTATAAGCCATTCCTTTTTATTGTCAGGATTCTTCATGTAGCCATAAGGAGCGTGAGAACCGATATGCTCGCCTGCCATTCCTTTAGAACGTTTGACTGCACGGATTTTTTTGCTGGTGTCCTTTGCGTACCATTCGTTGATTATGTTACGAAATGGGGTAAACTCATTCTCCCCCACATGGCTATCCACGCCATCATTGACAGCAATAAAATGGACATCCATGTTCGGGAACATAATTTCTGTGTACATTCCCACCTGCAAATAATCACGCCCAAGTCTTGACATATCTTTGACTATAACGCGTTTGATTCTTCCTGCTTCGACCTCTGCAATCATTCTTTGAAAATCTGGTCTGTTGAAATTTGTACCAGAAAATCCATCATCTACAAAAAACACATAAGGCTGATACCCATGTTCGATTGCATAACGCTTCAGGATTTTTTTCTGGTTAATAATACTGTTTGAATCACCCTCCTGTTTATCATCTTGTGAAAGCCGACAGTATAATGCGGTTAATTCCTCTGTTTGATTTCCAATCGGATAAATGGAAGTGATAGTGTTGTTTGACTGCTGTAACATAAATACCTCCTATCCGACAGTCAAACAGACAATGCTTTTGCAACTTTATTGTACCGCATTTTCTGTTTTCTGTCTGCCCTGTTTTATAGCAAAATTATTGTTTCAAGTCATTACGGATAAGCCTTTTTACTTTCGTTACTGCGTCTTCCTGTGCCTGTTCTTTTGAACGGGATTTTACCACATAACAGGTGTTTCCTATCTGGTATTCCCGTATCATTTCAGGGACAGGATTCTTTGTGTTTTCCATAAGATAACAACCTCCTGTTATTTTCTTTGAAGCAAACCGAACAGCTTTCGCTAAAGCTCATGGGAATCTCACCCCTGCATGGTTCTCATCCAGCCGTACCCTTTGCCAACGGTGCTAGATCATCACACGGACTAAGGCTGTACGGAAGTATCATTATCACGATAGAAAGGTCATGGCGGCAGCTCTGCGGTAAGCTGCTTATGGAACGCTGGCAGGAATCGCTATCCGGTTTCATCCCTCCTTTGGTGGGTTACGGCGTGCCAGCCCAACGGCTCTCTTTCTATCGAAACGTATTCGGCTGCTTTATGCTGCGTTGATTAGACGCTTTCTTTTTCAAGGAACAATCCGGCTTTGTTAGCCTGTTAAAATGCACTGGTGATAATGCACTTTAATAGACTGGCAAGCTCTGTCTGGGAAGCATGGGCTTGTCCATGCTTCCACAGGAGAGCGTTATTTTTATTTTGGTTCCCTGATTTCAAAAGATAAAATCTTTGCAATCAGACGTGTTTCCATCCGGCGGCGTAGGGTTTCATCTACAACCATGTGGGTATTCCCATATTCGTCTTTCATGGGACGCATGGAACGGCTGGCAATAAAACCGCTGTAATGGCGTACAATCTGGTTGACTGCTTCAATATCGCCGTCCGCAGCCCTTACAATCACAGGAAACGGAATCATAGGGTGCTTTGCTGTCATGCTTCCTCCTCCATAAATTTTTTGATAAATTCTAGTCCGGCGTGTCTTCTTCTCTGGATAGTAGAACGGTTGACTTCCAGAATTTTTGAAATTTCCGTATCGTCAAATCCAAGAAAATAATATCTCAGGATAACATCACGTTTCTTTCCATCCAGATTTTCTAATGCTTCTGCTAACAGGCTGTTTTCAATACGGACAGTAAATCCATCCATTTCAAAAGTATGGAAGTGGGATGGATAGGTGTCTTCGGAAGAAAACAGATTAACGGTGTAATCGTCCATATCACAAAACAGGGTTTCCCGTTTGCACTGTCTGGACAACGCTTTGAGATAGTCTTTGCGTTCATCTTCCATAGCGACTTTACAGATGTAATCAAACTGGTTCTCTATGGTTGTCTGAAATTCAGATGGCTTCATCATTACTCACCCCCTTTCCAGCCTTGAAAGGGAGCGAGTTGATAGGAATTTCTGCTTCTTTCCCCCTTTTCGCTCTTAGTCCCGACAGGACAGGGGGTGCAGTTGCATTTTTGAATAAAAAAATACACCCATTTTAAAATAAAAATGAGTGCATAAGAAATAACAGTAGAATAAATATGACTTGTCAGTTCATATTCAAAGTCGGACTTCCACAGTGGGGGAGCTATACTTTTTTTAATGAATGTAACTTATGTATGCTGTACAGCAACAAAGAAATCCCCATAGTGGCAATCCTCCTAAATGCCACTACTCATTATTCTGTGTTATCGTTGGTTCAAGAATAGACAAAAAGAAGCGGCGGCTCTAAAAATCAAAGCCACCGCTTCAAAGGCGCGTGAAAATCTATCTGCGATACGACGGCTTTTTTTCTTTACCGTCGTCCGGCAGATTATATATCATTATGTTGTCGATTGAACACTTTAAGAAGAATAATAGTACCAATGAAAATAATAACCATGACGCTTGTACTTAATGCCGGATAATATACAACTTTTTCATCATGTGCATAATTTGAAAACACTAGCCCTGTCGTCATAGGGTATAAATTGATAAGGTTTCCGTCAGCAAGGAATATTCCGCAAAACCCATAGAAGAATGAGAAGATTACCCCAGACAAGAATTTGTCCTGCTTTCTCGTTGTTATAACAATGACTGGAAGAACTGCAATATAGCAACAGGTACTTACAATAAATAGCTGTTCAAGGCTTATCAGGCAAGAATTGAAATTTATATCTGCACAATTCATTATTCCCGCAATTACCAGAGTGACAATAAAACTAAAAATCCACTCAAAGATTACCAAACCATAGCCTACTATTAGTTTAGATAAGATTAACCTAAATTTTGAAACCGGAACAGTCAATATATTTTTTAATGTAAAGTCGGTATATTCCCGGTTAATAGAATATCCAACTACCAATGTAAAAGTGAACGGAAGAAATAAACTAAAATGGTTCCAGATAACTCCCTCTGAAAGCCCCGCGTAACTAACAACGCTGTTGTTGGTTCCAGCTAATTGAAACGCCGCTAAAATAATTGAAAAAAGTACAGATACAATTCCAAGCCAGAGAATATTGTATCGTTTATATTTCAAGAACTCTGTTTTTATTAGTCGCACCATTTCTAAGCACCTCCTAAATTTCCTGCTTGCTTTTATAAATAATCGCAAGCATTAGTGAAGCAATAGCTGTTAATATCAAAATACCAATACATGCGGGAGAACTTAAAAACCAGTCGTCTAATCCGTATGTTGGTCCCGTAGTCATGTGAGGTAAAGCCCATCTAAAAACAGCCGACAGAGGGGATAATACGTTTGACATAGCAAAAACAATAGCAAAACTTGCGCTTGCATAAATAAACGATAGGATTATTGAAAAAATATATCCTTTTTTGCTAAGACATTCGATAGCGATAACAGGGAGTATGGAAACTGCCACCATAACGCCAATCAAGACTCCAAGCAATAGCCTGTAAAGAATATGGTCGGCACTACCTATTATCAATCCCCCTATTAAGGTTGCGGCATTTGTCGCAAGAGAATAAATAATGGAAAATATCAATATTGTAATTACTTTTGCAGTAATTAAGGCTGCTGTGGAAATAGGAATTGTGTTAATGTTCTTTTGGGTTCCATTCGTCTTTTCTGAAAAGAACAATATAGCTCCCAAAATTCCTAAAACCGTTGGTAATAATAAGAAATACCCAAACACTCCAATATTCAAATAAAGCCAGTCAAATCCTAAATTGCTTTTAGCTGCAAATGTAGTCATAGGAATAGGAAACAAAGCGGCTGCAAAGATAGTTAAAAATATAAATTTTTTCCGCTTTAATTTAAGAAATTCACAATAGACCAATTTAAGCAATTCCCTCGCCTCCCGTCACTCGCTTGAAGTAATCTTCAAGACTTTCTTCGCAGGTATGAGCTTCTGATACCTCCAATCCATTTTCCACAAAGGCAGTTACAATTTTTCCTACGGATAAGTCAAGGTTATGCAAGCGTAAGTTATGGTCGTCCTGTATAGAAAAATGGCTTTCGTGGAAAGTACGTTCCAAAATTCTTGCTGCCTGTGCGGTATCAGAAAGAGTAAATCGAATATGTTTGCTACTTTTTTGTTCCAGTTCTGCAAGGCTTTCTTCTTCCAGTAGTTTGCCATGGTCGATAATACCAATGTCATCAGCCAGTAGTGCGATTTCTGAAAGAATATGACTGGAAATTAAAATTGTTTTTCCTCTTGTGTCACAAAGCTCACGAATAAAAGAGCGAACTTCCGCAATACCGATAGGGTCAAGCCCGTTGATAGGTTCATCTAAAATTAAAAGTTCCGGGTCGTGCATAACAGCAAGTGCAATCGCAAGACGTTGTTTCATACCAAGCGAATACTGGGAAAACAGTTTTTTGTCCTTATAAGGCAGTCCTACTAAATCTAAAGCGTCTTTAATCGCATGATTGTTTGGCACACCTCGTAAGGTTGCAAAGATACGCAAATTTTCCGTAGCAGTCAGATTAGGATAAAAGCCGGGGGACTCAATCAAGCTACCGATACGGGGCAAAAGTTTCTTTTCATTCCCCTGCAAAGCCTTTCCCCATATTTTGACTTCGCCGGAAGTAGGCTTTGTCAATCCAAGCAGCATTTTCATAGTAGTTGTTTTTCCGGCTCCGTTTCTTCCAAGCAGTCCATAAATTCTTCCTCTCTGTACATGGATATTTAAGTCAGCAACACTCTTTTGTGAGCCGTACTGCTTTGTAAGATTTTTTGTTTCAATGATATATTTTTTGTCCATATTCAAACCTCCTGTTCTGTAAAGTATTCTATCACTCCAATCTTGCATTAACCTTGCAACAACCTTGCATTAACCTTGCAATTTCAAATACAGCTTCCGAAAGTAATTAAGGCTCCCGCCATAAAGACGGAAAAGCCTTAATCTATCAACGGAAAAAGTAAAGTAAATTTAGTTCCTTTTTCCGGTACACTATCTGCTGTTATTGTGCCATTCATCTTTTCCACAAGCTGATGAACGATAGATAAGCCAAGACCGCTGCCTTTTTCAGCACGCCCTTTATCACATTTATAAAGCCTCTCGAAAATATGTTTCAAATCTTCTTTTTCAATGCCTATCCCGTTATCAGTTAATCGAATTTGCATATTTTTTTCCTGCTTTGATAGGAATATTTCTATTTTGTCTGCATGACTGTGGGAAATTACATTCTGAATAAGATTATTCAATATCCGCATATAACCGTCCGTATCAAGTTTTACTCGGAAAGGCTGTTCGGGAATATCAATGTTATAATCTATCTGCCTATCTTCAAATATAGGTATCCAGTCAATCAAAATATTTCGTGTTAGTTCCGCAGCTTCAACGGTATTTATATCCATAGCAAACTCATTAGAGTTTAATTTGAACCAGTCAAAAAGAATATCTATATATTCTTTCAAATCGTGAGCTTTACGACGGGCAGTTTCGATATAGTCGTCCTTGTCTTTTCCTGTGACAATTCCTCTATGTGCGGCGTCAAGATACCCAATAAGTGTGGTAAGCGGTGTCCGAACATCATGGGAAAGGCTTGTCATAAGCTGGCGGTTCGTTTCTTCTGCCTGCCGGACAGTAGACAGCCTTTTCTCATAAGATACAACAATCTCATTGATTTCATAAGCAAGAGGAGCTACCAGTTCATTTGTTGCTGATAAAATCCGCCTGTTTCCATTCCCATTTTTTACATCAGCCAATGCGTCTGTTATTTCTGCTATCTGCTTTTTAACACGCCGGATAACAAGGCAAGAAACAAAAATAGAAAAAAGTGTAATGATAATTGATAGAAAAATAATCGCTTCCATAAAAATCAAACCTCCTTGCTAAAGCGATAACCAATTCCCTTAATTGTCTGAATGTATTTGGGGTTTCCGGGATTTACCTCTAATTTCTTGCGAAGTCGGCTAATAATCGCCATAATGTTACTGTCATCATAAACATATTCTTCTCCCCACACTTCTTCATAAATCTGTTGCTTTGTCAAAATTTTTCCTTGATGTTTCGCGCAGTATAAAAGCAGGTCAAATTCCTTTGGGGGCAACTCAAAAGTTCCATTTTCCGTAATAATAGAACGATTTTCAAGGTCTATTTTCAATCCGTCAAATTCAAGCTGCTGTGTCATTCCGTCTGTTTGATTGAAACGGGTATAACGCCGTATAAGAGAAATAATACGGGCTATTAGTTCGTCCATATCAAAAGGCTTTGTCAAATAATCATCGGCTCCTGCGCGTAAGCCGCGCACTTTGGAAGCACTGTCATTTTTAGAGGTAAACATCAAAATCGGCAGACTGTTTTCTTTTCTGATTTCTTCCAGTGTTTCAAATCCGTCCATACCGGGCATCATAACGTCCAGTATCACAAGTTGATATTCTTTTTCTTTTAATTTTTGTAATCCCTCTTTTCCTGTATTACAAAAATCAGCTTCTATATCTTCTGATAAAACGCTTCGCTTAATCAGCGCACAAAGCTCTTTATCATCATCTATAATCAAAACTTTATTCATGGTGTAGCTCCTTTCCTTGTTTTGTTCTCCCGTCAATCGGTTTTTCCGCGTCCTTTGGTATCAGCCACATATATCCAAGTTTTGAAACACCCAGTATGCGGTTTTCTCTGCAAAGTACCTGTACCCGCCTTTCAGAAATTCCCCATTTCTTCGCTGCTTCGGGGCAAGACATATATTCCATAACACCCAAGTCCTTTCTACAAATCATATCAGTATAATTATAGTCGGGCATACGAATAATAGCAAGTGCAAGCATATGAATTATTATGGCTATAAATAGGAACTGTATAGACGTATTCAGTATGAAAGAGGAACAGTAGAATGTATATGGGTGAATAAATATGGCAAAAAGACCAACAGCTAAATATGACTTTAAGGCTTTCGGACAAGCTATCAAAGCAGCGAGAACCGAACGAAAAGAGAGCCGTAAAAAAGTAAGTGATGAAATGTATATCTCACCACGTTATCTTGCTAATATTGAGAATAAAGGACAACAGCCGAGTTTGCAAATTTTTTATGAGCTTGTAACACGCTATGATATATCCGTAGACCAATTCTTTTTCCCAGATAAATCAGCGGAAAAAGATACACAACGTAGGCAGCTTGATACACTGCTTGATAGTATGAGTGAGAAAGGAATACGGGTAGTCACCGCCACAGCAAAAGAGATAGCCGAAGTCGAAACAGAGGACAGGGGAATGTCCAGAACAGAATTTTAACGAGAAGACACATTGTAATCTTTCAGGAAATACAATGTGTCTTCTGCTTTATATAACTCTATTTCACAATCTTCCAGTTTTCCACGTTCTTTTCCAGTACAAGGTTAAACTGTGATACCTGTGTTGTCATGGTCTGGTTATCCAGATATTTCACTGCAAGGGAAGCTGTCACCTGATTTCCGTTTCGGTTGTAGACCGGATTTACCAGTTCCGAGAAAATATACTCTTTTCCCACAGGTTTCAGCACACCCTCATTCACATAATAGGTCAGCTCCTTTGCGGTTGCCGTAGGGTACAGCTTGAAAAAGGTAGTGAGAAATTCGTTGATTTCCTCTGTGGTGATGGAGTCCACCGTACCGTCACTTTGTACCGCTTTTGGGGTGTAGCCGGATTTTACGGGAACGCTGGTAATGGTTGGGTTCTGGATAATCGTCAGGTTTCCAGAGCCGTCTACATAGACCGTCACCTGATAGGCGGAACGGACGGTTTTACTGGATTCTCCCTCTGTGATACGCTGTTCCACCGTATAGGTCACTTGATAATGCTGCTCCTTTTCTTCTGTGATTTCCCATATCTGAAAATCGGTCAGGGCAGACGATACGGGGATGTCCTTTCGGATAGTATCTACATTCAGGGCTTGCAGCTCTCCGGTGAGATACCCTTTTAAAGCGTTTGTCCGGTTGTCAATGGAAGCGGCGGACTGTTCCCATGAATAGTAGACTTCTGCGAAATTCTTCACAAAATTCTCTATCTTGTGAGTGTCGAGGATTTGTTCCTCAATTACTTTGGTTTCATGGACAGTATGAATGTCTATCGCCGTGAAATTCTTATAGACGGCAAACAGGAAGCTCACCGCCAGCAGCACCCACAGGGCAATCACAGTTTTTTTGTGGGTATTGACTTTGTAAACTTTCAGTTTCTTTTCTTTCTGCTTTTTCTGGTGTTCCTCTTTTCTAATCTGAATCATATCGGTTCATCCTTTCTTATTGTTTGATTCGTCCGGCTCCGGCAAGGTGCTGTTGCCAGTAAGAGCCTGTCAGGTCTGCGTAGCCAATGGGATTTCCGGCATGGTACATCCGGTTATTTCCCACATACAGCCCCACATGGGTGATGTAGGTTCCGGCGTTGTAGGTGGAGTGGAAAAAGACCAAATCCCCTGCTTTTGCTTCGGACAGGGGGATATGCTGCGTCACATTGTACTGTTCCTGTGCTGTCCGTGGCAGGGCGATTCCTGCCTTGCCATAGCACCACTGCACCAGTCCCGAACAGTCAAAGGAAGTGGAGGGGGAATCGCCCCCGTACACATACGTCCAGCCCTCATACTTTAAGGCTTCCTCCATGATAGCCTGTACCGTTTCATCATCAAACTGTGCCACGGTCAGGTATTGCGATACCAAGAGGACATAGAACATATTTCCGTAGGAATACCGCCAGCCCCCGTTTTTCTCTACCGCAACAGGGTTGGTGTAGGTGACTTTCTTTCCGCTGGATTTTTCTCTTGCGAAGCTCTCTGCCAGTTCAAAGGTGTATTTTTTCCCACGTCCTGCCACATAGTCTAGGAAACCGCCGCCGTAGTTGTAGGACTGAATCGCACTGTTTAAATCACAGCCCTTTGTTTCTGCCGCTGCGAGCAATTCCGAAAAATATTTGCAGCCCTGCTTGATGGATTCCTCTGTACTAAGGGAGTTTGGGGGAAGCCCCAGAGATTCTGAGGACTGCATAACGTCTTCCAGCGTGCCGCCGGATTCCACCTGAATGATGGCGAGCAGCACATTTAAGTATTCCTCTATGCCATATTCTCTTGCATACTTTTCCAGCATAGGCTTATGGGTGAGGACTTCCTGTGATACGCTCACGCCCCCATAGATAAGGTTTCCGCCGCTTCCTCCGTCTTCCTCATCCGAGAAGACAATCACCACCAAAAGGAGCAGGGAGAACATCATCACGAACACGCCGGAACAGGCGAAGAAAAGGTGTCTTAACTTCATGGTTTCTCCCCTTTCTTCTGTTTGGAAGCCGCTGTTACCGTTTTTGTCCACTCCTTTCTGGCGGTGGTACGCCGGATGGTAAAGTTAGATTCTTTTACCGCAGGGGTAATCCGTTTTCTTTCCGGTATCACAGGAGCCGTATCATTTTGGACAGGTCTTGCCGGACGGGGAGCAGTCGGTGTAACAGTGGGAGCCACCTTTTGTCTTTCATCTGGTTTGTCTGGGGAAGCCGGAGGGACTATCTGGCGTTCTGCCCTTACATGCGGTGTCTGTTCATGGTGGATGGAAGCAGCCTTTACCACCGGAACCGAAGACCGTTCTGCCACAGTTCCCCCATAAGAAATTTGTCCCCGTTCCCTGATGGATGGGGAAGCTGGCTGCATGGCTGGTTTTTCTGTATGAGTGGTATCTGCACGATTTCGGAAATCTTCTGTCTGCTTTGCAGTAACAGGGCGTTCATGGACAGGAGCCGCCCCTTTGGGGGATTCGGAAGCTGTCATTTGCGGCTGTTTTGCCTGTTCCAGTTCCGCCCTGCGTTCTGCAATGGTCTGTCTGCGGCTTTCTGCCTGTGCGTTCCGCTGTTCGGCTCTGGCAGTTCGGGTCTGGGTCACGCTGGAAGTAAAATCTAGTACTCCCTCTGATACCTGTGTTTTCCCGTGGTAAAGGGCGTACTTTGCATTGACAGGCAAATCCTTTGCCTGCTCCCGAAGCTGTCCGGCAGTATCGGCTATCTTATCTTTGGCATCTGCCACCGCACCTACCGCAGAGCCAGCCCGTTTCCATGCGGATTCCTTTTCCGGTGCTGCCTGCCCGTCTGGTCTGCTGTGGTCTGCCTGTGTCCGTTTGGAAGAGCCGGAGTGGGAAGCAGTTCTCTGGTCTGAGCCAGCCTGTTTCCCTGCGTGGTATGCAGCCGTTCCAGCCCCAAGAGCCGCCACAGAACGTCCTAACTTATGCTGTAAACGGTGCATATGGGCGTGCATGAGCATACGGGGTCTTCGCATGATGCGGCTCCCCATGCTTTGGGAATCCCCACTCTGTAAGGAGAACATCCCCATCAAATCCCCCAGCTTGAAATAAATTCCGGCAAAGGTCACTATCTGCAAAAACGCCGTCAGGAAGAACGGATATTCCCCAGACAGGTTGTAGAGCATGGTGGAAATACTGAACGCTACCGTGATAATCAGGGTGATTCCGGCTCTGGTAAGGATGGTATTGAACAGCTTTGTAATGGCACGTTTTGACATCCCCTCAAAAGAGGGAACCATGCTAAGGAGGAAGCTCACAGGCAGGAACATGGCGTAGATAATAAAAAGTACCTGTGAGAAAATCATTATCCCCGTGAGCAGGAATACAAAAATGGAGATACCGATATTGAACATGAACAGGAAGAAGACGGTTCCCAAGCGGTTGATGGTCTTTGTGATGGTAAGGTTGGTGTTTTCCCTGTCTTCGATTTCCTCCACTACGATTTCTTCCCTGTCCTGCCCGTTGTTTTCGTCTGGACTGGTTGAGAGCAGGCGTTCCACACGGTCAGCCCCAAGGCTTTCCACATCCGAGTTGCCGTATTGCAGCAGGAGCCACGGCTGCTTGACCTGAATGGAAAACAGGCTGTCCCGTATCAAATCCACACTGTCTTTTCCTTGACTTCCCGAGTTTGGCAGCACAATCTTTGTACCAAGGGTCAGGCTGGCATTGCTGATGTCTGCGGAAAATTCATTGATTTTCCCGATATAATCAGGAGCATAGGCGATAAAGGCAGCGGACAGCACGAACACCACCACGAAATTGACAACGGCATGGATGGCTTTTGTGGTTTCCCGTTTGATAAGCCCTGTGTAGGCAACGTAAATCCCCACCACCAGAATGAGAATCAGCAGGAACCCGATATAAAATCCCTCCGAGGACAAGCCGCCTGTGGTAACGCCTGCCAAGGTCTGCATATTTTTTCCAATGGAATCCGCCGTAGAGGAAATAAAGTCCAGCGAGTAGGCTTCTTGAATCAGATACCCCGTGGCGTTGGAAAGGTACAGGCTGATTGTCCAGATAAAATTTGTGATGGCATACAGCCCGTACATCACCTGTTTTCCGATACCGTCCAGCCAGTTCCACGGGAGCCAGTCCCATCCGCTGTCCACATAAAAATCAAGCTGGTAGTTGTCCAGAGGATATTTGCTGTATTCGTTGGCAGCGTCTACCGTATCATCCACCAGTCCGGCAGCGTGGGCGGCTGTGCCGAAGACTGCCAGCAGCAGGAGGATGAGCAGGAGTGCCAGAAGCACTTTTCCTGCTATACTCCCGATTTTTTTAAAAGAGTTTTCTCCCTTTGTCCGGCAAGGGACAAGAGCTGTCCCCTGCTGGATGGGCTTTCTTATCTTCATTCCTCCACCTCTTTTCTAACAGGCGGTCTGGTGTCAAAGGCATGGAACAGGTCTTCAAAGATAGGATGGAACTGTATCACCCCCACACGCCCGTACAAATCACTGATAAGGCACTGTCCGTTTTCCAAGTCACGGAGCCGCTTCTGGTTGTTTTCATCTTCGGAATCCACCCCGAAAAAGGCGAGGGTCTTCTTGATTTCGTTGATGTCCGTGGAGCGGAATGCAAACTTCAGGCCCAGATTGTTTTTCAGCTTTTCATCCAGCAAATCGTCCGTGTTCTGGGTGACAAAGTAAACGCCTGCGTTCATGGCACGTCCGGCACGAACCAGCTTCATGGAGAGGGTCTTGCCCTGTGCCACCTGTAAGAAGCTCCATGCTTCATCCAAATCCACAATCTTAAACACGCTGCGGTCGGTGTGGATGAAGTCGAGGGCAAAGGTGCTGATTACAATGAGCATTGCCACGGAAAGCAGCTCCATTGTGGTGTATTCTTCAAACGAGGTTTCCTTATCCGGCAGAACCAAATCCGCCACCTGAATGATATTGAGCTGCTTTTCAAGGCTGATGGACTGTGTGACATCCCCATCCGAAAAGAGCAGGTGTGCAAAGTCATAGTCCGTAAAGGATTCGATATGGTCAGCTATGCTGGTGCTGATGGTGGTTCCCTCCGCCCGAAGTTCCTCAATCACTTTGAAAAGCCCCCGTTCCTCACTGTTTGTTACTGCACGGATGGCTTTCCGAAGAACAGGGAACTTTTCCCCGTCACGGCTGGAAATGCCTGTTAAAAAGGTCAGGATGTCGATTGCCAGTGATTCGGAATCCTTTGGGTTCTCCATAATCACATAGGGGTCGAGCAAGCCCCTGTTCTGTTCCTCTGAGGTCAGGTTTACGATATTGATTTCATGGGCGATTTCCGGCAGGGTTTCTTTCCAGCGTCCCCGTTCCGCTTTCGGGTCAACAATGAGAGCCTGTGCCCCAAATAATACGGAATAATAGACAATCATGTTGTTGCTGAATGATTTTCCACCGCCGAGGGAGCCGACAAAAGCGGCAGCAAGGGCGTTGGTGACGGAGCCTTTTACCCCTTGACTGGCAAGGGCAGGCTTTAAGTAGACGTTTCTTCCTGTATCAAGGCTGTACCCGATATAAATGCCCTCCGGTTCCCCTAACATCTGGGTTGCCCCGAAGCCAAGACCAGCAAGGAAGTCACTGGTGACATACTGGATGTAATCGTTCAGATACCGTTTGCTGGCAGGGAGAAATTCCCCATGCAGCCCCAGCATATCCCCAAAGGGGCGAACCAGCTTCACGTTCAAATCGTCATAAAAATCTTTCACCTCATTGCAGCGGCGTTTCAGTTCCTCCAAGTCGGGAGCCGTCACACGCACCACATAGGACAGCTTATACATGGATTCCTTGCTCTGGTCTAAGGTGGATTCCAGCTCATTTACGCTGTCTAAAGCGTCCACCACGTTTGTACTGGTTTCACTGTCATTCTGCCATGCGTGGTTGTCCAAATCTTTCAGCTCTTTTTTCTTGTTCCGCACCGTGGAGAGGGCTTTCCGGTTTGTCACAATCTCCACATTCATAGAGGTATCAATGGGAAAAGTGAATTGCTGCTGCTGATAGTAAAAGATTTCCGAGGATGGGAAGTCCAGTTCCCCCACAATGCTGTTGATGGTAAAGTAGGCGGCATATACTGTCCCGTCTTCCTGTTCGATTTTCAGATACCGTTGGTTTTCCTCTATCAGACAACGGGTGGGTTTGATGAGGTCATAGTATTTCACCAGCGTTTCCTCCTGAAACCGTTTCTTCGGAAGATAATACTCATAATCTTCGTAGGCGGTTCCGGTCTGCCCGTATAAATGCTCAATCAGATAGCCAAAATCGTCCTTGTTAAGCCGCCGGACTTTGAAGCGGCGTGAGATTTTACTTTCCAGCAGCTTTTCCATCTTCTGAAACCGCCAGATTTCTTCATTGCTCATGGAAACAAAATCCCCCATGAGTTTGTGGTTGACTTCATGGAGGAAATCGGAAACGGCGGTCTTTGCTTCCCTGCGAAACTGCTTCATGGTGACTTCCTGCTCATTGACAAGCAGCTTGAAGCCGATAAAAAAGCGGTAGTCCACCTGATTTTCCCCTATCATGGAAATCAGGGCTTCGGTCTGTGCGTCAATCTTTGCACAGGCAATATCTTTTAACTTGCCTGTTACTTCCTGTTTGGAGCGTTCCTGTGCTGCCCGTATGCTGGATTCGGTGCTGATTTGCAGGGCGTGAATCTTCCCGTCCCTGTTCTGGGCGATAAGCTGCCGGAACGAATCGTGTACCTGATATTTCTGTTCAGGGCTTAAAAAGGAATAGTTGTAGGGAAGCAGCTCATAGTAAGCAAAGCACTCCCCGTCATGGTTGAACACAAGATTATTTTCGATATACTTAATCGGATATGCCATAAATATCACTCCTTACTGCCGTGATGGGCTGTGCCGGATATTCCTTTTCCAGCTTCACGGGCTTTCCTGCATAGGTCAGTTTCGGGCGTACCAGATATGCCAGTACGGATTTCAGGAAGCCGTAAGGCTTCTTCCCGTCAAAGGTCTTCTGGCACATGAACCAAGTGAGGGCAAAGGGTACGCCGAAGTATTTTAAAAATGCCCCGTCAATGAACGAAAGGGGAGGGAGGTTCCCCAAGAGCATAACTGCAAACACCGATACTACGAACCACGCCATCTGTGTGAACGTGATGGGGAATGGCAGCTTAAAATCATTGATGGAATAGAGTACCTTTTCCACCGACCAGATACTGGTATAGCTTCGTATTTTCTTCATGTTGTCCGTCCTTTCTAAAAGATGGGGACAGCAAAAGAGCCGCCCCTGAATAAAAAATCCGCCTGTATTTCCTGAAAGAGATACAGACGGGTCTACCGTATGATTTCATATACGCCGTGGTTCGTGACAACAAAGGTTCCCTCCAATTCCATGTCACGCCCATAGGCGGCGTAGTCGATATAGTTTTGTAAGTGTGCCGGAAGTTCTCCAAGTTGTCCGCTTTCTTCCAGATAGCAGCGAGCCACATCCGCCATATCGTCACAGCCGGAATGGCAGATAATATCGTCTTCATGCTCACAGAGTTCTTCGATACTGCCAAAATAGGATTGCAGCTCTGATAGTTCCTCCTGAATGTACTCCGGTAAGTCCTCCACCATTTCACACAGGCGGTTGACTTCCTCAATGGGGGTATATTCGTCAATCTCAAAAGGCAGCTCATAATCATGGATGGCGTATTCCTCATACTCATCATTCAAGCCGATACGTTCCTTGACTTCCTCAAAATCCACAGGCGGCGTGAACCATGCCCCTACCAGTTCGCCCTCATTGTATTTGCCTAAGTTGGCAATGTAAATCCGCATTTCTTCCATAGTGTCACCTTCATTCTCTGTCATGCTTCTTTTGGGGAGTTACGCTCCCCAAGCCCCTAGTGGACTTCCGCCATGAAGCAATCAGAGCTTGCTCCATAACGGAAGTGTAACAAGGGTTTCCTATGCACCGATAATCTTATTGAACAGTTCCAGTAAGATGTCCTTTACACCGTCCGCATTGAAGACCAGACCGACCGCTACAAGGGACACCACCAGAAAACCGATAAGTTTGGAAAATTCCCTCTTAAATCCGAGGTACAGTCCAATCACCACGATTGCCAGCAGCACAAGGGACTGGGCGTTGGATAAAAACCAGTTATAAAGATTCTGTCCGAAATTCATAAAAGCTCCTTTCTTTCCTGTAAGAGTTCTTAGGTTCCAAGATTGCCGCCGTTAAAGCACCACCTCCTTTGCAGCGGCGGCTTGCTGCTTCAGGATTTTTTCGTGTTTCTCCGTCAGCTTTGCGTGGGTGATGATGTCATGGACAATCTGGGTGTGGTTCATCTTATCCAGACGGAGAGCCAGCTTTAACGTGGGGGCTACCTGATGGGAGAGCCAGTGCAGGGTACGTTCAAAGGAATAGGGTTCCGGTTTGGTTGTCAGTTTCAGGATTCCTCTGTGTTCTCCAATGAACCACGCCCATTCCTCATTGATACGCCAGTCAGAACGGGGCTTCGTATCGTCCCTATCCACGAACCGGACATAACGGTTGATGATTTGAAAGGCTGTCCGTTCTGGATTGTCATGTTCTAACAGGTCACGGATGGCGTAAAAGGCACGCTCATTTTTCAGCCGGATTTCAAAACGGTTCTTTACCTCTGCGTCTTCAATGGGAATATCATGCTTTTTGTACTGCTCATAGTCTTTTTCGTAAATGCAGAAGTACACCTCACTTTGGAGGGAGCCGATATACAGGGTGTTCCCCATACATTCTTTTTCCTCACGCCGTACCAGTTCGCCGCTGCGGTAGCTTTTGAAGCTGCGGAAGACCGAGATACATTCCTCATTCCGGCACTTCTCTGTCAGATGGGGAATGTTCAGGATTCCCGTTTTGTCATTGATGGCGAGGTCAAGCCGCTTCATCACGCCGTCCTCCATGAGAACGTCCATGAAAAACTCATACCAGCTCCGTTCCTGTGCCAGCAGATAGCTTTCAAACTGGCGGCAGCCACGCCCTTTCAGTTCCAGCAGCACCCCTTTTTCCAGTTCCGGCGATACCAAAACGAAAATATCCCCAAGATAGTAATGTTCTGTGTAAGAGTAGAAGCCGTAGTCTTCATGGATAAAGTAGGGAAGCCTTAGCCGAAGCACGTCTTCCACGATATGCTTCACATCCGTAGTGGGAAAACGAATCCGCACATAATCAAAGAGCATTTCAAGGGGAGTGTCTGGATTGAAGCGTTCCAGAGCTTCCGTGATGGCTTCCTGTAATGCTTCGGACGGGTGAGCCTTGCCCGTTTCAATATCGCTCAGGTACGGACGTGTGATTCCGGCAGCTAACGCAAGTTTCTGTTGTGAGATACCATAAATTTCCCGTTTTTCTTTGATGTCCCGTACCCATGTTTCTTCATTCAGTGAAAATCCCTCCTGTCTAAAAAAGCGTATGTCAACTTTCAGAGCCTTGTTGACACACGCCGGATATGGGGAAAATCCCTTGTGTACCGTGGGATTTTGCCCTGTTGTTTGGTTGTTGCCTGTCGATTTGTACCCCTCTGTTAGATACGAGGGGTTTATGCTGGCGTGCCTTGCGGCACACCAGCCACAGCAGGTCAGTCCGTTTCTGCGGCTTTCGCTTCGCACGCCGCCTGCACTCCCTGCCTGCTGTCTGTCAGTTTTTTTATTTCTTTGAGGAAATCGTGTCCTTTTGGGACAAGGGGCGTGTAAAACTCCGAGATAACGCTGGTTCCCACATCCACATAGCCACGCCCTTTTATCTGCTTGAGGAAGAAGTCCTTTGTGGTTTCCCCGAACATCATTCCATAACCCATTTCCGACATCCGCCCCAGAGCTACACGGAAATTAAACTGGTCACGGATTCCGTCCCCCAGATACTTTGCGTCCGGACGCTGGCAGGCGAGAATCAGGAAGAAACCAGCCTGCCGCCCAAGCATAACGATTTGCTTTAATTTGTTGAGGACAGCGGCGTTTTCCTTTGTGCCGAGCATTTCCATAAATGCTACATATTCATCAAAGATAAGGAAATTTGCAGGAAGCCCCAAGTAAGCGTAGTTTTCCCCTGTCCGGTAATTCTCCATGAGCTTCATGTCTTCGCTGCGTTTCATCATTTCTTCATAGAAACGGTCAATGCAGGCGAGCATATCTTCCTTTTTGTAGTACACATCCGGCATAACCGCCTGTAAATCCGCAAGGTCGGCGTTCTTCGGGTCTAACACGGACAGGACGGCGTTGGTGCGGAGCAGGGCTTCAATGAGGGTCAGGATAAAGTAGGTCTTTCCGCCGCCGGTTCCTCCGGCAATGAGCATATGGGGGAGCTTGTCATACTCCCACCAGACATTTTCCATGAGCCGGAGCCTGCCGTCCTTTGCCTGTACGTCCTCAATGGAGATACGGCCTCCAATGGTATCATAGAGCAGGGTGTACTCCACGTAGGAATCCTTTAATTCTTTATCCGTCAGCTCACAGTACAAGCCGCTTTCCAGCTTTTTCTCCAAGTTTAAGAGCTGTTCCTGATATTTACCCAAGGTGATTTCCACACGGATATGGAGCAAACCCTGTTTCATCCGGTAATAGATTTTTGGAAAGTAAGTGATGGTTTCCTTGGAACGGCTGGAAGACAAGTCCTTGAAAAAAGCGTCCTCCTTTCTCTGCTCCGATTCATACCACTTGTTTTCCAACACCATCCTTGCCAGCTTTTGGCGGTGGATGAGTTGCTTTACTTCATCCCTGCGGTATCGCCAGAACAGAAGAACTGCTGTAAGGCACACCAGCCCTGCCACGCCCATGCTGAATAACAGGTAAGGGATATTTACATCCTGTACTATCTGGGAGAGGGACACTTCCTGCCAGTCGGTTCCGGCAATTTGCCGGATATGAAACAGCAGGACAACCAGCAGGAAGACAGGGAACAGGGCGGCAAGGGCAGTATGGAACACAAGGTCTTTATCCGTGGGGCGGATACGTTTTCCACGGGGGAAAAGCTGCTTCATGGGAACAATCCTCCTTTCGCTTTTCTCTTATTTAGCTGCTATTTTACAGGGGGAACGTCTTTCTTCGGTGTCTGGGGATTCATGGCAGCCCCTTTTTTCAGGACAATATCCTCTGCTTTGATGTACCAGTCCACCTCTGCTCCCTGAAAGGTAGCCGTTGCCACGGTATCTGCCACTGGATTGATAAGTTCCACCTCTGCGTTGTAATCGAACTCCTTTAACGGCACGCTGGCAGGGATAGAAACCTGAATCATACGCCCCTGTCCTCTGGATTTTAAGTCATAGGTACGCTCCTTGATTTCTTCTGATACCGAGCCGTCTTCATTCTGGAGGTGAACCTCACGGCGGAGGGCAGAAAATTTCAATGCCCCGAATGTTGCTTCCTTGTCAATCACGATTCCGTTTGCTAATCTCATAGTCTGATGTCCTCCTTTTCCTTATGCTTTTACCATATCGTCAGCGTGTAAAATGTAGTTGGTAAAGCCCCTTGTGCCGATTTTATAGCCCTCTGCGGTGATACGGGGATTGACGAGCTTCACACGTTCCTCAAAGTCAAAATGTTTTTCTCCGGCTTCGGCAGGGAGGATAACCACAATATCATCCGCCCTCTGTACGTCTGAATAAAGGTTGAAGCTTCGGGAGAGTACCGCCATGCGTCCGTTGATTCTTCTCTGTTCTGTTTTGTCTTCTCCGGCAAACTCCAAGTTGCCGAATGTCTTTTCCATGTTGGGGATAACGAATTTTAATTCCATATAGATGTACCTGTCCTTTCTGAAATAATATAGTTGGTTCGATAGTTTCTGTTGATGTTCCATCCGACAGCGGAGGGGAACGATTCTTCTCTGTCATACAAGACCGCCTTTCTTATTCATGTATGGTTTCTGCTATTCCTGCCATGATGTAATCAGCACACGGCAGGGCGATTGCGTTTCCAAGTGCTTTGCACCGTGCATTATCGCTAATGGGCTGTCCTAAATTTCCATATGCTGTCCACCCATCCGGTAATCCCATCAAACGCTCACACTCTACGGGTGTCAAATTTCGGAGAACTCCGTCTTTTTCTTCTCCCTCATACCAGAATGAAATCATATTGACTGCTTTTGCCAACAGAGTTGGAAAAGGTTCATCTGGTCGTCCGAAACTTGTGAGGAAAGCAGACTGATTTCCTGATTTTGCGGCACTCCGCATACGCCGTTCCTGAAAGGGGCGGATGACGGGTATTTTCCCCCTTGTTTTATCAAGAGATATTCGACTGGCTCCGGCGGTGGGCAGCCCGTAGTCTGTGCAAGGCGGAGGAAGCGGGAACATATCGCGGGGCTTAAATAGTATTTCTGCGGAACGCTGTCCTCTAAAATCTGCCACAAGGAAGATTCTTTTTCTTCGCTGAACAAGCCGGGGCTTTCCCCAATACTGGGCATCCATGAGCCGCCAGCACAGGTCAGTCTTTCCCCCTCGCACCATACCGGCGTTAGCCCATCCTCCAGTAGGAGGCATTGAAATTTCGGTATCGGAAAATGATTGCAGCACGGCTCTAAAATCCATCCGGTCATTTGAAGAAAACGCTCCCATGACGTTTTCCCAAACAGCGATAACTGGATATAACCCATTTGTAGCACACCTCATTTCTTCTATAATTCTGATAGCCTGAAAAAACAGTCCTGATTTGCTTCCGGCCAGTCCCTCACGCTTTCCGATTTTAGAAAGGTTCTGGCAGGGCGAACCGAATGTAATAATGTGAACAGGAGAGATGTTTCCTCCGTGTATCTTTGTAATATCCCCTAAATGTTCCATGTCTGGGAAGTGGCGTTTGGTTATGGCTATCGGGGATTTTTCAATCTCGCTTGCCCAAACGGGAATAATTCCATTACGGGAAGCCGCAAGAGGGAACACGCCGATTCCGTCAAACAGGCTTCCTAATTTAAGGGCACACATAGACCGCCTTTCGTTTTGCTTTTTCATGTGTTGTTTCCATTTTTCTGCTCCTTTCCAGACAATAAAAAAACACCATCAATGGAAGTCCATTCAATGGCGTTTGCTGTTGTCTGCTCATTTCTCAAGGTAAAGCAGAAAGCCCAATAGAAAAAGACGCAAATCTCAAAATGCGTCTTTTTCCATCTTCATATTCATTTTTTATAAAAGCACCGTCTGCCTGCTGTCTGCAAAGCCTTGATTTTACTGGTTTTCTACTACCATCCTTATCAAAGCCTTGCTAATACAAGGCTTTGCGGGCTTTTCACTTTTTCAAAAAAATCGTTTTTTTTTGTTCGCAAAAAGGGATTTTTTACTGGTTTTTGAGATTTTTTGTAAAAAAATATTTTTTTCGCACAATAAAAAAATCTTAACTTTTTTAATTTTTTCTTCTATTCTTTTACTGTCACGTATCTGTAAAAAGAGGTATTGCTGTTATCCGATCAACAATACCTCAAAAATATACAGTCAGATGAGTCAGGCGGATATTCGCAGCCTCCGCAAGTAACTTACCTGATTCAGTTAAATAATTTTTCAGAGGTATCTGATCTCGACCTGAGGATCTTTTCCCTCTTCTATCTGCATAACTGCATAGCTTGGCCTGCGGCCTCTCTGACGCGGGTAGGTAAGACTGCCAGGATTAATTACCAGAATCCCATCCTCATTCTCGATCACAGGCATGTGAGTATGACCATACATTGCAATCTTACATCCCTTAGCCTGCGCATTCTCAACAAGTTTATCATAATCCCGGGACACAAAATAATGATGTCCATGTGTAACCAGTATCTTATGTCCCTCCAGAGTAACCTCTTCCTCATAGGGAAGGTCTGTAAAAAAGTCATTATTTCCTGCGACAATCGTACATGGGCACTCTGCCAGTGCCTCAATGAAAATCTCTCTGCCTTCCACATCCCCGCAGTGGATCAGATAATCAAAGGGAGCTTCTCTGAGCACTGTCTCTTCCAGATTCTCATCCTGTCCATGAGTATCGCTGACGATCAGTACCTTCATTTCAGTTCATCCTTTATGGCACATAATGCTTTTCCTCTGTGGCTGATCTTATTTTTCTCTTCGCCGGAAAGCTCTGCAGAAGTACATCCATATTCCGGCAGGTAGAAGATCGGATCATAGCCGAAGCCGTTCTCTCCCTTCTCCTCATAGCCTATACGGCCTTCCATTGTTCCACGCACTGTTTTTACACTTCCATCCGGAAAAGCCGCTGCAACGGCGCATACGAACCTTGCAGTACGCTTCTCGTCCGGAACTCCATTCAGTCTCTCTATCAGACTTGCATTTTTGATATGATATGAGGTATCTTCTCCCATATAACGGGCAGAATAAATGCCCGGCTCTTTATTCAGATAGTCAATCTCCAGACCGGAATCATCTGCCAGAGTGATCTCCCCTGTCAGTTCACAGATTGTCTTCGCCTTGATCACAGCATTTTCCTCAAAAGTAGAACCATCCTCTACAATATCTGCATGGATTCCCGCTTCTTTCATAGAAACAACCTCTACATCCATATCTGCAAGGATCTCGCGGATTTCTCTCATTTTATCCTGATTTCCGGTAGCAAAAATTATTTTTTTCATAATCCTTTGTATCCTCTTTTTATTTTGATTTTTCGCAATTACAGAAGCACTCAGCTACGGTTTTTCTTCGGTGGGCGCGGCCCAAGGAACTGATAGTAATAGGTCTTAAGCATACCATTATAGATCTTACGGTTTTTATCTGCTTTTCGCCCGATATCGTTCTCCGCTTTCTCATAAGATGTGATCAGATACATGGACCACTTGTCAAGCCTTTCATAGCTTTCCCCGATTTCACGATAAAGCTGAGTTAAATTCTCTTTTTCTTCCAGTCGTTCCCCATAAGGAGGGTTTGTGATGATGAATCCATATGGTTTGGGATGGCGGAGATCTTTTACCGCTCTCTGCTGGAAATGGATCAGCTTGTCCACACCTGCCATTTTTGCATTAGCTCTGGCAGCCTTCAACGCCTCAGGATCAATGTCAAAGCCCTGGATATCTGTTTCAATATTAAGATTTATCCTGTCCTGTGCCTCTTCATTTGCATCATACCAGCATTTTCTCGGAACCAGATGCTTCCATTCCTCAGCAAGGAAGGAACGGTTCATGCCGGGTGCAATATCTGCTGCCATCATTGCTGCTTCAATAGGAAAGGTACCGCTTCCGCAGAAAGGATCTACCAGAATCCTGTCTTTATTCCATGGCGTAAGCATGATCAGAGCAGATGCCAGTGTTTCTGTGATCGGAGCTTTCACTGTCATTTTACGATATCCTCTTTTATGCAGAGATACCCCTGAAGTATCAATACCGATCGTGGCCACATCTTTCATAAATGCCACGCGGATAGGAAAGCTTGCCCCATCCTCTTCAAACCAGGATACCCCGTATACGCCCTTCAGACGCTCTACAATGGCTTTTTTCATAATGGACTGGATATCTGACGGGCTAAAGAGCTTACTCTTCACAGAATTGGCCTTGGCAACCCAGAATTTCCCATCCTTGGGAATATAATTTTCCCATGGCAGGGCTTTTGTCTTTTCAAAAAGCTCGTCAAAGGTTTCTGCCTTTACTTCTGCTACTTTCAGCAGGATTCTTTCTGTGGAACGCAGAAAGATATTGGCATCTGCGATTCCCTGTGCATCTGCCTCGAATGTTACTTTTCCATCCTCTACTTTGGTAATCTCATAGCCCAGATCAAGGATCTCACGTTTCAGCACAGCTTCCATACCGAAATGACATGGAGCGATCAGTTCAAATTTTTCCATTCTTTATCCTTTCTATATGTAGATGGGACTTCCCTATAATTCTATGCTCTTAACAATATTTCCCTCAAAATCCTTAATTGTAAACACACCGTCCTCAAAGATCGCATATGTAGGCGGGTTTCCTTCTTTTGGAATGGAAACAGAACCCGGGTTGAGAAGTACATAGCCTTCTTTCTGCTCTGCTTTCAGTACATGGGTATGTCCATGGATCAGAATATCTCCTTCCTGGATCGGAGGCAGATTATTTTCATTGTAAATATGCCCATGTGTGGCATAAAAGGTTCTTCCATCCAGGTTCAGAATACAGTAGTCTGCCATAACCGGAAACTGCAGGACCATCTGATCGACCTCAGCTTCACAATTCCCACGTACAGCATAAATTTCTTTCTTCATGTCATTAAGCATGGAAATGACCTGTTTGGGAGCATATTCTCTGGGAAGATCATTTCTCGGGCCATGATAGAGCAGATCGCCCAGCAGTACCAGGCGTTCTGCCTTTTCTTCTTTATAGACATCCAGCATTTTTCTGCAGTAGTATGCAGAACCATGGACATCTGATGCAAACATATATTTCATAGTTTTGTGTCTCCTCTTTTATAGTGTGCCGACAAGTTGATTCTTGAAACAATCTTGCAGGATAAATTTTTTATTTCAAGGCGGAGGAAGGAGGCGTAGCGGTGGCTACGGCGACCGACGACAACGCGGAAATAAGAAATTTAGACGCAAGATTGTTCGAGAAATCAACTTGTTGGCACAATTGGTATGCCGACAGATTGATTTCTGAAATAACCTGAAGATATACCGGTTCGTATTTTTTCTCTTACACCTTATCATGCTTATGGCGAAATTACAAGATTTCTTCCCCGATATGCTCCAAAACCGCCTATAACAGACCTGGTACAGTACCCAAGCTTTGCAAGCTGCCTTGCAAGCAGAAGGCTTGCCCCGCCCCTGTCGCAGTACAGAACCAGTATTTTCCCTTTTGGAAAGGCTGTATATCCGTTTATTTCTCCATATGGCATGTTTACGGCTCCTTTTACATGACTGTGCATATAAAACTCTTTTTCTCTCAGATCTATGATCAACGTGTCCCTTCGGCCCACATAATAATCCAGCATTTTTGCAGAAATCGTTTCCACCGGAAACATGGCAGACTCCTTTTTGTTATATCATATGATATCAGGGACAGATGTGCCACTGCCTGACAAAAAACAACCGACACATAAATTGGCTCACAGCAAATCAGGAGGGGCATTTCCCCCTCCTGATCCAATCAATATCTGTCTTCTTCTGAGCTGTAAGACTGGGAAGTTTTATTTTTTGCTTTACTTCTACAATCTGTCTCGTTTTTGCTTTTCACACTGTTTTTTGCATTACCAGCATGATTCATTTCATTACCATAGCTGTTCTTATCTGAAGTTCCTGTGTAATTTCTGCTGTTTTTACTCTCAGATTCATAGTTTTTTGCCATTATTATTTTCCTCCTGATGAGATTTATCTGCCCGGATCTCCTGATACTCTGCAAAATCCGGTTTTTTTCTTCCACACTTCATCGCTGAAAGTGCTTCACATTGACTATTATCCCAAAAACCGGGGGGAATATTCATCAAAATATGTTGCTTTTTTCACCAAGCTATATTATAATCATAGCTGTAAAAAGAATTTACCCTTCAAAAATTTTTTTTACATAAACCCCTTATTTAATTATTTATACTCCCCTTGAAAGTCCCGGCAGCTCCCCTGCCGGGGCTTTCTCTTTGTATTTATCCGGCTACGAATCACTTGATAATAATTTCAGAAAAACTGTAAAAAACAGCATCGCCGGTCTCATGATCTGCGATGCTGCTCTGTTTTTTATATTCTTCTTTTCCTATTCATTTTCATATGCGCCGGCAAACAATTTGTTTCTCAACATTTACCAGATTTCAGACTCTACTGCTGCTCTTTCAATAGAAAGACCTTTCATATAGCTGTCCATAAATGCATTGAATCCAGCCACACCTTCCGGTTTTGGATCCAGTGTGCTGCTTTCCTGATCTGCAAACACTTTATTATCAAGGAAGCTTTCCAGAGTCTCACCTTCTTCTTTATTTACCAGATAAGAAGCAAGAAGTGCGATTCCCCAGGCTCCGCCTTCACCTGCAGTAGCCATTACAGATACCGGTGCATTGACAGCATCTGCCAGAATCTGCTGTCCTACGACTTTTGTCTTGAATAATCCTCCATGTCCAAGAAGACGGTCTACTTTTACATTTTCTTTCTCAAACAGAAGGTTCAGACCTACCCTCATGGCTCCAAGGCATGTATACAGATTAGTTCTCATAAAGTTTGCAAGGTTAAATTTGCTTTCAGGAGAACGTACAAATAACGGACGTCCTTCTTCAAAGCCTGTCATATGCTCACCTGAGAAATAACAGTAGGACAAAAGTCCGCCACAGTCCGGATCTCCTTCAAGTGCTTTATTATAAAGGGTTCCGAACAGTTTGTTCATATCCACTTCCATACCCATAGCTTCTGCAAACTCTTTAAATATATTTACCCATGCATTCAGGTCAGAAGTACAGTTGTTGGAATGAGCCATAGCTACCAGATGTCCGGACGGAGTGGTAACCATGTCGATTTCTTTATACGGTCTGGAGAGTTCTTTTTCCAGAACGATCATGGCAAATACAGAAGTTCCTGCGGAAACGTTACCTGTACGAACTGCAACACTGTTTGTGGCAACCATACCTGTTCCTGCATCACCTTCCGGAGGGCACATCGGGATTCCTGCTTTCAGTTTACCTGTCACATCCAGAAGTTTCGCACCTTCTTCTGTAAGAACGCCGGCATCTTCCCCTGCAACAAGAGCTTTCGGCATAATGTCACGAAGTTTCCAAGAGAATCCGTAAGGTGCTACCAGTTCATCGAATTTATCAACCATTTCCTGATTATAATCTGCTTTTGTTGTGTCGATTGGGAACATACCCGCCGCATCACCGATTCCAAGAACTCTCTTACCTGTCAGTTTCCAGTGTACATAAGCCTCCAGAGTTGTGATATAGTCAATATCTTTTACATGTTCTTCACCGTTAAGGATCGCCTGATACAGATGAGCAATGCTCCATCTCTGCGGAATGTTGTAGTTAAACAGTTCCATCAGTTTCTCGCTGGCTTCTCCTGTAATGTTGTTTCTCCATGTACGGAATGGTACAAGAAGTTCTCCTTCTTTGTTAAATGGCATATATCCATGCATCATGGCGCTGACGCCAAATGCACCTACGGATTCCAGTTCTATGTCATATTTTGCTTTTACATCCTTTGCCATATCCTGATAGCAGTCCTGGATACCTGTCCAGATATCATCCAGACTGTATGTCCAGACACCGTTTTCATAACGGTTTTCCCATTCATGTGCACCGGATGCGATTGGCTGATTTTTGTCATCTACAAGTACTGCTTTGATTCTGGTAGAACCAAACTCAATACCAAGTGCTGTTTTATTTGCAATTATCGCTGCTTTTGCTTCTGCTGTTCCCATTTTTATGTACCTCCCTGATTTTTTGATGTACTTTTTTTATATATTTTTAGGGCTGCCATCTCAGGCAATCCAATGAATCCTCTGACATATATGCACAATCCATTGTTCCTGTCTGATATGGCAGCCTTTTATGTTACTGTTCACTCCGTTCACAGTAACCCTTTTATATCACTTATGGTAATAATTATTTTCTGAATGCAAGTTCATTCCATCTCAGTTCATTCTTGAAATCACGAATATTTGTATCTTTATCAATGTAAACAGCTTCAATACCCATAGCTGCTGCCCAGTCACCCATCTGCTCTGCTGTCAGGTCATAGGAGAATGCTGTATGGTGGGCTCCACCTGCAAGGATCCATGCTTCTGCACCTGTCTTAAGATTTGGCTGTGGTGTCCAGAATGCACTTCCTACAGGAAGCTTCGGCATCGGTTTCTCA
>ERZ1106929.305-NODE-305-length-58281-cov-23.898499_pt1 | contig 58281 bp, 46 predicted proteins | sample MGYA00403662_ERZ1106929 | MGnify/ENA primary metagenome ERZ1106929 (study PRJEB35170, sample SAMEA104062442) | human gut metagenome | biome: human gut; feature: human-associated habitat; material: faeces | place: Denmark | collected 2013-02-20 ... | reverse complement strand
TTCCCCGCTTTCATGCGCAGGGGGGTGACACTAAAGTGCTACACACCTCTTAGAAAGGAGGACGGCGCTTCCTCCCCTGTCTGAAGACAGAGGTTCCCGCGCCGAATTTCGAATTTCTATGAAAGAGTCCATCAAAAAGACCCGTCGCACGCCGGCCCTTGAAGCCCTCAACGAGGCCCATCGTCTTGCCGTCTCTCCCTTCGTCTTCCAGGCGCTCTGCGCCATGACGGACCTTGGAATGATGAGGGCGCTCGACGAGGCTGGCTCAGAAGGCCTCACGCTTGAGGCGCTCTGTGAAAAGTCGCCCTGCAGCGACTACGCCGCCAGGTCGCTCCTTGAGGTCGCCGTGCGATTCGGCGTGGCGCAGCGGTCGGATGAAGGCCGGTTCTCGCTCACGAACACGGGCATCTTCTTCGTCAACGACCTGCACGTGGGCATCAACTTCCGCTTCACGCGCGACGTCTGCTACGAGGGCCTCGGAGGCCTCACCGACTCCTTCAGGGAGTCCCGTCCCGCAGGCCTCAAGGTCTTCGGCGCCTGGCCGACGATCTATCCCGGCATCCAGAAGCTGCCGGGCCGCGCGAAGGAGAGCTGGTTCGAATTCGACCACCATTATTCCGACGAGGCCTATCCCAAGGCGCTGCCGCTCGTCTTCACCGACGGGATCGACTCGATCACGGACGTCGGCGGCAACACCGGCAAGTGGGCCCGCTCCTGCTGCGCCTGGCGCAGTGACATCCGCGTGGTCGTCATCGACCTGCCCGAGCAGTGCGAGACCGTCGACCGCGTGATGGCCGAAGAAGGCCTCGCCTCGCGCGTCAGCACGCATCCGATGAACGTTCTCTCCGACCAGCCGTTCCCGAAGACGGGCACGAAGGCCTGGTGGATGAGCCAGTTCCTCGACTGCTTCTCTCCGTCGCAGATCGTCTCCATTCTGAAGAAGGCGCATGCCGCGATGGAGGACGATGCAGTCCTCTATATTCTTGAGCCGCTCATCGGCCGTCAGCCGTTCCCCGTGGCCGACGCCTGCCTTGCGGCGATGTCGCTCTACTTCACGGCGCTCGCCAACGGCACGAGCCGCTTCTATCCCTACGACGAGTTCGAGGTGTTCGTCGAGGCCGCGGGCTTCGAGATCGAACGCGTCCACGACGGCCTCGGCATGGAGCACACGCTCCTCGTCTGCCGCAAGAAGAAGGCCTGATGATGACGGACTTCGACATCGCCTCCCACGTGGTGTTCGCACAGGGGCTCTCCTCCGACGAGGACCTCCGCGCATGGGCGCAGTCTGCGCTCCCCGGCATGCCCGAGGGGCTTCCCGACGCGCCGCTCGCCTTCACGAAGCGACTTCCGATGATGAAGGCGCGCCGCATGAGTCCGGGCGCAAGGCTTGCCTGCGAGGCCGCCCTTGCACTTGAGGGCGCGGGCGAGGCGAAGGCCTGGATCTTCTCAAGCCGCCACGGCGAGACCGTGAGGGGCGTGAAGATCCTCGACGCGTTTTCGGCGGGCGAGCCGCCGTCACCCACGGACTTCATGATGTCGGTCCACAACGCCGCCGCAGGCATGTTCACGATCGAGGGACGCGTGCACGCGCCCGCCTCGAGCGTCGCCGCAGGCGCCGAAAGCTTTCACATGGCGCTCGTCGAGGCGGCGGGCATGCTCGCCGACGGCATGGACTGCGTGGCGGTCGTCGACTTCGACGACCGTCAGCCCGAGGCGCTTCTTGATGCGTTCGAGTCGCGCCCCTGCGATGCGCTCTACGCCACCGCCTGGCTCCTGAAGAAAGGCGCGGGCGTCACGATGACGCCGCGTTCCCTGAAGCAGGCCGAGCCCGTGCTTCCCGCTTCTCTCCAGCTCGCCGCAGGCCTTGCGTCAGAAAGGTCCGCGTTCGTCACGTCGGGCGCCGCCACCCGCTTCGAGTGGGAGCGTGCGTGATGGAGGCCGCCGTGACGCAGGAAAAGGCCGAACGCACCGAAGGCAGGCTCGCCTTCGAGTGGCGCCGTCTCAAGACGGGGCTCTGCTGGGTGATCTTCGGACTCGGGGGCCTGGGCCTCTCGATGACGTACTTTCCCTATCTGAGGCTCACGGTCGGAGATCCCGTGGCGCGCCGCCTCAAGGCCCGCGCGATGATCGCGAGGAGCTTCGACTTCTTTGCGCGCACGATGAACCGGCTTGCCGTCATGACGGTTGAGCGCGAGTCCCTCGCACAGATGCGCTCCCTCAGGGGAACGATCATCATCGCCAACCATCCGACGATTCTCGACTACGTCCTCACGGCCTCGATGCTCCCCGAGATGGACTGTCTCGTGAAGGCGTCGCTCAGGCATAATTTCTTCCTCAAGCATGTGATCCGTGCGGCCGACTACATGTCAAACGACGGCTCTCTGGAAACGCTTGAGGAGATCACCCGCAGGCTTGAGGCCGGCGAGAACATCCTGATCTTCCCCGAGGGCACGCGCACGCGCGCGGGCGTCCCGATGAAGTTGAAGCGCGGCGTCGCCCATGCGGCCCTGCGCACGGGATGCAGGCTCGCCGTCGTACACATCAGGAGCTCCCACGCGTGGCTCAACAAGGACACGCAGTGGTACGAGATTCCCGCCGTGCGCCCGTCGATCCGCCTGACCTTCGAGGGCATGATCGAGCCGAAGGACTACCTGAGGGAAGGCGAGGACGGCTACTCACTGGCGAGCCGCAGGCTCACCGAGGCGATGCGCCGCGAACTCCTCAAGGCCGCGGGCCGCGAGGACGAGATCGAAGGAAAGGCGCGCGGCCGCCGGCAGAATTGACGCGCTGCGCAGAAAGCGACGGCGCTTGCGAACCAATCCCTCATTCAACGGATGAAGAACTGATGAACAATCTGGAAAACGAAGTCAAGGCCCTCATCATCGAGGCCCTCAACCTTGAAGACATGACCCCTGAAGACATCGAGACGGACGCTCCGCTCTTTGGCGAAGGCCTTGGTCTGGACTCCATCGACGCCCTCGAGCTCGGCCTTGCCGTCAAGAAGCGCTTCGGCGTCTCGCTCTCGGGCGAAACGGAGGAGGTGCGCGCACACTTCCGCAGCGTCGCCTCGCTGGCCGCCTTCATCCGCGAAAACCGCACCGAGGAGAAGTAAGAAATGGAGAAGACCTACACCAAGGAAGAACTGTTTGACGAAATCGTCCGCGTGATGGGCGATCTCTTCGAGGTTGACACCGAAGGCGTCACCCGCGAAAGCCGCCTCGTCGAGGACCTCGACCTTGACAGCATCGACGCCGTCGACATGATCGTGCACCTGCAGAACATGATCGGCAAGCGCATCAAGCCCGAGGCCTTCAAGTCCGTGCGCACGGTGGGCGACGTCGTCGACGTCATCTACGACTTCTCGTAGCAGAACGGCGAAGCCGCCAATTAAGCGGCGCGCCTGATGACGGGCACGATTCTCAATGCGGTCACGGCCGCCGTCATGGCGGTCTGGCCGTTTTTCGTCCTTTACGCCGTGACGAACGGCCTGATGACGCTGCTGCTCGCGGGCACCGCCTGCGTGCTCGGCGTGAGGCTCGCGCTCGCCCTCGCTGGGCGCGGCGAGACCGCCCGTAGCGGCCGCCTGCTTTCGGCCGCGGGGCTCGTGCTCGTGGGCCTGGCGGCCCTTCTCGACGAGGCCGACTGGATGCTCTGGTATCCCGTCCTCGTCAACGCCTCGCTCCTCTCCGTCTTCGGCGCCTCGCTCTTTTCGGGCATGCCCGTCGTCGAGCGTCTGGCGCGCCTCGGCCTGCGCGGCAAGCCCCTGCCGCCCGAAGGCGTCGCCTACACGCGACGCGTGACGGCCGTCTGGTGCGGCTTCTTCGTCGTCAATGGCAGCATCGCCGTCGCAACGATCCTCGCGGACGACCTGACGCTCTGGGCCCTCTGGAACGGGGGGCTGAGCTACGTTGCCATCGGCTGCCTCATGGGCGGCGAATATCTCTACAGGAAGCTTGTCAAGCATGTCTGATGCCAAGCGCTCTCCCGTCGCAGGCTGGCTCGAAGGCCGCCCCGAAGCGCCCGCCGCAGTCCATGCGGACGGTGCCGTGACGACCCGCGCCGAACTGGCGCGCAGGGTCTCGGCCGCTGCCGCCGCACTCGCAGACATGCCTGCGGGCTCGCGCATCGCCGTTGACGCCGATGCGCCGCACGACTTCGCGGTGCTCCTCTCGGCCGTCCTCTGGAGGGACTGCGTACCCGTGCTCTTTGCGGGCCGCGGCGCCATGCACGAGACGCTCGCAGACGAATACGACGCCGTCCTCACGACGGAGTCGCATAGGTCGTTCCCGAAGCCCGCGCTCGTCGCGGACTTCGCCGCAGATACGTGCCCGGCTTCCGAACTCAGGGCGCCCGAGGCGGAAAGGCCGCTCGTACTCTTCACGTCGGGCTCTTCGGGCACGCCCAAGCGCATTGAAAAGACCGTCGGCCTCATGAGCCGCGAGGCCGTGATCACGCAAAGGCTTTTCGGCCGTCATCTCGAGGGCGCCGTGATCGCCGCCACGGTGGATCCGAGGCATCTCTACGGCCTCACCTTCGCCGTCTGGATGGCGATGACGACGGGCACGCCCGTCGCCGACGCCCGCACGGTCTATCAGGAACAGCTTCTCGAATTCGACCGTCCCGTCGCGCTCGTGACGACGCCCACCTTCATGAGGATGCTCGACACGGCGCTCGAACGCCCCCGCATCGCCTTCTGCCTGACGGCCGCGGGCGTGCTCGACGACGAGGCGCTCTCTCGCATGCACGCCTGGGCGGAGGTCAGCGTGCACGAAATCTACGGCAGCACCGAAACGGGCGTCGTCGCCTCGAGAAGGCACGACGCGGGACGCATGAATCCCGCCTGGACGCTCATCGACGAGGGCGGACTTGAGGAGACGGAGCAGGGCTGGAGGCTTGCCTCGCCGCTTCTTCCCCAAGGCAGCATCCTGCTCGACGACCGTCTGGAGATGTCCTCCGACAAGGTCTTCAGGCTGCTCGGCCGTCGCGACCGCATCGTCAAGATCGGCGAGATCCGACTCTCGCTCACCGAAATCGAACGCGTGGTGAAGGAAGCTCTGGGGCTTGAGATCCGAGCGCTTTCCGTGAAGCAGGCGGGCCGCACCGTGATCGGCGCCGTCGTCTGCGAGCGCACGTCGCCGGGCTGGCGGGGGCGCTGTCCCAACCGCATCGAGACGACGGCGGCGCTCGCCGGGAGGCTCGATCCGCTCGCGTGTCCGCGCCTCTGGCGCCATGTCGCCGACTGGCCGACGGACGCCCAGGGCAAGGTGGTCGTGCCGATGCTTGCCGAACTCTTCGAACACAAGGAGACAACACATGGCTGACGAACTGAAGGGCGCCCTGGAGGTGCTCTCCCGAACCGAATCCTCGATCGAGGCCCGCCTCGTGCTGAGCGAGGGCATGTCCGTCTTCGACGGGCACTTTCCGTGTCTGGCCATTCTGCCCGGCGTCGTGCAGCTCAACCTCGTCGAGACGCTGGCAGCCGAATGGGCCGGGAGGCCCCTGCGCATCGCCTCCATTCCCCAGATGAAGTTCACGGTGCCCCTGCGTCCGGGTGACGCGCTCCTCGTGAAGCTTGCCTTCAAGCCCGCCGAGGACGGTCTCGGCGCGTCGTTCTCCCTTGAAAAGGAGAAGGACGGCGAGGCCGTGCCCGCAAGCCGCGGACGCATTGCGTTCATTTTCAGGTGACGGACGACGTCATGTCAGACTTTCGTCCCGTCGTCATCATTCCGAGCCGCAACCACGGGCTCACCCTCGGGGGCGTGCTTGAGGGCCTTGCGCCCTTGAAGCTTCCCGTCATCGTCGTCGACGACGCAAGTGATGCTGAGAGTGCGCGCGAGCTTGACAGGCTTGCTGCCCAGCATCCCGAGATGACGCTTCTGCGCCACGAGGTCAACCGAGGCAAGGGCGGGGCGTTTCTGACGGGGCTCGAACATGCGGCCTCCGAGGGCTATACGCATGCGCTTCAGGTCGACTCCGACGGCCAGCACGACCTCGCGGACGCCCCCGCGCTCCTCGAGTCCGCCCGCAGGCATCCCGGCGTCCTCTGGTCGGCGCGTCCCGAATACGACGAGTCCGTTCCGAAGAAGCGCCTGATCGGCCGCTACGTCACGCACGTCTGGGTCTGGATCGAAACGCTCAGCTTCGAGATCGTCGACAGCATGTGCGGCTACCGCGTCTATCCCGTCGCCGACACGCTTGCCGTGATAAAAAGCCGTCCCGTGGGCCTTTTCATGGACTTCGATACCGAAATCATGGTCCGCCTCTACTGGCGGGGCCTGCCCGTGCGCTTCATCCGCAGCCGCGTGATCTATCCCGAGGGCGGCAGGTCCAACTTCCGCATGTGGGAGGACAACGTGCGCATCTCGAAGATGCACGCGCGCCTCTTCATCGAAAGCCCGCTCTGGTGGCCCGCCCGCATCCGCAGGCTTTTCCGCCGCGAACCCGTCTGAGGAGAAGAGATGACCGAAGCCGAATCGAAGGAAGGCAGGGAAGGCGGGGAGCATTGGAGCACCACGCCCGAACGTCGCGGCATGTGGGGGCTCAGGCTGCTGTGGCTTCTCTACAGGATCGGGGGCAGGCCTCTCTTTGCGCTCATCGGAACTCCCGTTGCTTTCATCTTCAGGCTCACGGGGACGCGTGCCCGTGAGGCGAGCGACCGTTTTCTCGAGCGCGTCGCCGAGCGCAGGGAGGCGCTCGGTCTTGTGCTTCGCCCCGTCTCGGGGCACGCCCACTTCAGAGCCTTCGCCACGAGCATGCTCGATCGTCTTGCCGCATGGGCGGGCGACCTGAAGCTCGCGCGCGACGTCGACTTCGCCGACGAGGAAAGCCGCAGGCTTCTCTGCGAGCCCACGCTCGACGGCAGGGGCAGGCTCGTGCTCGTCTCGCATCTGGGCGTAGCCGAGGCGACTCGTGCGCTCGCCCAGCACGACAGGGCCGTGCCCGTCTGGGCGCTGATGTTCGACCGTCATGCGCCGAGGTTCAAGGCGATGCTCGAGGCCGTTGCCCCCGATGCCTCGCGCCACGTGATCGCCGTCGACCGTCTCGGCGTCGAGACCGCCTCGATGCTCCAGGATGCCATCGAGCGCGGCGAATGGGTCGCAATCGCGGCCGACCGCACGCCCAACGATGCGCTCACGCGCGGCGACCGGTCCGTCACGGCGGACTTTCTCGGCCGTGAGGCGCCGTTTCCCGCCGGTCCCTTCATCCTCGCGTCGCTCCTGAAGTGCGGCGTGGTCACGCTCTTTGCCGTGAGGGAGGGGAACCGCATTCTCATCAAGTGCGAGCCTTTTGCGGATGAGGTGAAGCTCCCGAGGCGCGGCCGCGAGGCCGAACTTTCGCGCCTGGCCTCTCTCTGGGCGCAGAGGCTTGAGGCCGAGGCGCTCGAGCATCCCGCCCAATGGTTCAACTTCTACGACTTCTGGCATGAGGAGGATCGCAGGTGATCCGCTTTATCAAGAAATTCGCCGTCTTCTTCATTGCGGCACTGGTCCTCACCTTCATCTGGTTCAAGACCGCAGGCGCCGCTGAGACGCAGGACGCCGCAAGGCTTGAGGCGCTTGCGAAGCGTCTCAACGACTTCACTTCGCTTGAGGCCGACTTCACGCAGAAGCGCACCCTAGGCGCCGCGGGCCGCACGCTCACGAGCACGGGCACGCTGTCGCTCACGGGTGACGGAGCCTTCTCCTGGGTCCAGAAGACGCCTTTCGTACAGACGGTCTCGCTCAAAGATGGCGTCTTCACGATCCGCTACGAGGACGAGGCACCCGAAGTGATGAAGGCCGAAACCCATCCCGCCGTTCTTTCCGCCGCACGTCTTCTCACGTCCGTGATGAGGCTCGACGCGGCCGCGCTGCGGGACGCCTTCGACTTCACGCTCGTGGGCGGCGAAAAGCCCGCCGACGGCTGGACGATCACGCTCAGGGCCCGCGACGAGGCTCTCGGCCGCATTCTCGGCACCGTGACGCTGAAGGGCTCGGAATACGTTGAGTCGATCAGAATGTCTCCTTCTAACGACAACGTGACCGACATGATTCTCTCCAACGTGAGGATCGTGAAAGGGGCCTGAATTCGATATCGTCGAAGCGACGAGGCTTTTGAAGCTTCAAGCTTTCGAACCCGCTGAGTCGCTTCGGGACGACGCTGAGGCGGAGTGCCCGTTGGAAGAGTAGACTTAAACGCTTTCCCTCCGTGCAAAGTGCCCGCCCCGCGCAGCGGAACGGAACGGAGAGGAACGGACCAGACTGGACAGACCAGAGGAGAAGCGGCCTTGACCGATCAGTTTTCCATCATCACCACGCTCGTGACGGGCTTCGGGCTTGCGCTTGTTTTCGGGTGGCTTGCAGAGCGCTTCCTGAAGACCCCCACGCTTGTGGGCTACATCATCTCGGGCGTGTCCGTGGGCCTCTTCCCGCTCCTTCCCAACGTCGACCGCGTCGTCACGGAGCAGTTCGCCGAAATCGGCGTGATGCTCCTGATGTTCGGCGTGGGCCTGCATTTCTCGGTCGCCGACCTCGTGAAGGTCAAGGGCGTGGCCGTCACGGGCGCGATGCTGCAGATGGCCGCATCGGGCGCCGCCGGCACGGCCGTCGCGCTCCTTGCCTGGGACTGGGCGCTTCCCAATGCGATCGTCTTCGGCATGACGCTCTCCTGTGCATCGACCGTCGTCGTGATGAAGGCCCTTGAGCTTCACAAGCTTTCCGTCACGCCGAGCGGCCAGGTCGCCATCGGCTGGCTCGTCGTGCAGGACCTCGTCACCGTCTTCATCATGGTGTGCCTGCCGCTCGTCGCGCAGGTGACGCAGGGCGAGGGGCCCGTTGATCCGAGGCTCATCGTCATCTCGCTCTCCAAGACGCTGCTCGGCGTCGCGGTGTTCGTGGCCGGCATGCTCATCGTCGGCAAGCGTCTCTTCCCGTGGATTCTCCAGCGCGTGGCGCTCTCGGGTTCCCGCGAGCTCTTCACGCTCTGCGTGCTTGCGATCGCCATCGGGATCGCCTACGGCGCGGGTGCGATCTTCAACGTGAGCTACGCTCTGGGCGCCTTCTTCGCAGGCATGGTGATGCGCGAGTCTAGCTTTGCGCACCGTGCGGCCCGCAACTGCCTGCCGTTGCAGGACGCGTTTTCGGTGCTGTTCTTCATCTCCGTGGGCCTCATGCTCGACCCGTACGTCTTCGTGAACGAACCCTGGGCCGTGATCGCCGTGATGCTCATCATCATGTGCATCACGAGCAGCGTGACGGCCGCGCTCGTGCTGCTTCTGGGCTGGCCGCTCGACACGGCCCTCGTCATGGGCGCCTGCGTCTCGCAGCTCGGTGAATTCTCCTTCATTCTCTGCGGCCAGGGCATTGCGCTCGGGATCGCGACGCCAGGCACGATGAGCATCGTCGTGGCAGCCTCGATTCTGACGATCGCGCTCAATCCGCTGATGTTCACTGCCATCCCGCACGTGAGGAACCTCCTCGTCTCCCGCCGTCCGTTCTTTGCGCGCATGGCCGAACGCGTCTCCCCGCTCGCCTCCATCGAGCCCAAGACCATCAAGGGGCACGTGCTCATCGCGGGCGTCAACGAGGTCGTACTCGCGCTCCTGCCGAGGCTCGAGGCCCGCGGCATCGACTTCACCTGCTTCGTGATGAGCGACACGACCGCCGCGGTCGTCGACTCCTACAAGCATGGTTCGGCCATCGTCGGCAATCCGTCCGACCCCGCGCTCCTCGTCCAGGGCCATCTCGTCGATGCCGAGGTCCTCGTGCTGCCGTCCTCCGACATGGTCCTCAACAAGACCGTCTTTGCGGCCGCGCGCGAACTCAAGCATGACTGCCGCATCATCGTGCGCGTCGCCAACCCCGAAAACCTCAGGGCTGTGCCGTCCGACGAACACACCCGCATCCTCAACGACACCCAGATCGCCTCCGAAAGCCTCGGTGAGGCCGTGGCCGACGTCTTCGGCATCGGCGCTCAGGTTCGCCACGAAAAGGCGGTCGCACGAGGCGAGGCGACGAACGACGTCGACGAGGACGAAGGCGCCGCCATCATCGCGCAGGCCCGCGCCGAAGCCGCCGCGAGCGCCGCCCGGCATGCGGCCCGAAATACCTCCCGCCGTTCGATCTTCGACGGCATCAGGGAGAAGATGGCGAAGCGCCGCGAGGAAAAGGCGAGGGCGAAGGCCGCCGTCAAGGCCGCCCAGGCCACTCAGGCTGCCGAGGGTGGTGAAGCCGCAGACGCCGCGTTCGATGCGTCCGCCGTTCCCGAGGCTCAAAAGCCCTCCTTCTTCTCCGGCATGAAGGACAAGATCGTCGGCCTTCGCGTCAAGCAGAGGATTGCGGATCTCAAGGTGAAGGAAAAGATCGCGGACCTCAACGTCAAGGAGAAGCTCGACAACCTCAACGTCAAGGAGAGGATCGAGAACCTCGACGTCAAGGGCAGGATTGAAAGGCTCGACGTCAAGGGCCGCATCGAAAATCTCAACCTCAAGGACAAGATGGACAAGATCAAGGGCGTTGACTACAAGAAGTGGATGCCGTCCTTCGGCAAGTCCGCCGCTGCCGGAGCCGCAGGCGCCGCTGCCGCTGAAGCCGCTCAAACTGCAGAAGCTGCTGAAAAGGCTGAGACTGCCGAGGCCGCTCAGCCCGTTCAGGCCGAATCCGCCGCGCCCGCTGCAGCGCCTGTCGACGTACAGCCCGAAGTCGTGCAGCCCGAGAGCGCCGTCGAAGAGGAACGCACCACCGAAGTTCAGGCAGCCGTCGTGAGCGAACCTTCCGTGAAGGACGTTCCTGCGTCCGATGCGCCGGCTGATGCACCTGCCGAGGCGGCGTCCGAAGAGGCGAAGCCCGCGGTCACGGACGACGTGAAGAAAACCGAACAATAACCAGAGGATCATGAGCAGGAGGACGCGGTTCATCGACAGGCTCACGCAACCCGCAGGCACCTTGCCTGCGCTGGTTTGGGCCGCGTGCATCCTTCTCATTCTTGCGCTCACCGTCATCGGCTTTCCGAAGGGCGCCCTTTCGACCGACATTCTTGATCTGCTGCCGTCCTCTTCCGCCGACGTGAGGACGGGAGAACTTGCTCAGGCCGCCACGCGCGGCATCGCCGACCGCGTGATCTGGGCCGTCCGCGAGGACGCGTCGAACCCCGGCGCTGCGGACGAATTCGTCCGAAGCCTCTGGGAGCGCGAGCTCGTTACGTCGTTTTCGGGCCGCATGGACGAAGCGGACCGCAGGATCTGGCTTGAGGCCATGAGGCGGGACGTCCTCGGACTGCTCGACGAGAAGACCGTCTCGGGACTTCTCGGGGACAAGGCAAAGGGGCACCTGAGGTGGATGCTCGGCCAGCTCTACAGTCCCGTCGCAGGCGTCACCGGCGACGAGTGGCGCGCGGATCCCTGGCTTCTTCTCCGCTCGGTCATGATGTCTCAGGGAAGAGGCATGCCGACGCTCGACGACGGCTGGATCACCGCAAAGGATTCCGAAGGGCGCTCCTGGCGCCTGCTGACGGGCCGCGTGCCCGAATCCGCGCTCTCGGGCGACGGGCTCAAGGCCTGGATCGCCGCCGAGGCCGACATCCGCAGGGCCGTTCTGTCCGAACGTCCCGACGCCGCCATCGCAGGGCAGGGCGTTCTCTACTACAGCCATCACGCGGCTTCTCAGGCCGAGCGCGACATGAAGCGTCTCGGTTCGCTCTCCTGCGTGCTCCTCGCCGTCTTCATCTTCGTCGCCTTCCGAAGCTTCAGGCCCGTTCTCCTCTGCCTGCTTTCCGTCTCGGCGGGCGCGCTCTGCGGCACGGCCGCCACGCTGGCGGTCTTCGGGTCGCTCCATGCCGTCACGCTCGTCATGTGCCTGAGCCTCATCGGCATCTCGGCCGACTACACGACCTACTATCTGATGCGCCGCCGCTGGGCGGGCGGGATCGAAACGCCCGCAGGCACGCTTGTGCACCTGAGGCCCTCGCTCCTGCACGCGCTCCTCACCACGGTCACGGCCTATGCGCTCATGCTCGCCGCGCCTTTCCCCGGCCTCAGGCAGCTCGCGCTCTTTGCGGTCTGCGGACTCGCGGGCGCCTGGCTCACGGTCGTCGCCTGGTTTCCGTTCCTCGTCAAAGGCTTCCCCGTCCGTCCTCTGCCCGCCCGAAGCCTGCTTTCGGCCTACGCGGACGCATGGACGCAAGGGCGCCTCTGGACGAAGGCCTTCCTCGTCCTCTTTGCCTGCGTATCGGTCTTTGGCGTCGCGCGTCTTAGCGTCAACGACGACCTCTCGGCCCTGCAGACGCCGCCCGTCAGACTTGCCGCAGAAGAGAAGGTGATCTCCTCGCTTCTCGGCATCGGCTTTTCCCAGACGTGGTTCGCCGCCACGGGCAAAACCCCCGACGAGGCGGTGCAAACGCTTGAGCTCTTGCGACCGAAGCTTCATGAACTGGAAAAAGAGGGCTTTATTTCGCGTCCCGTGATGGTGCCCCTCAGAAGCCTTGACGTGCAGGAAAAGGCCCTTGCCGCGATGAAGGCTGCTGAGCCCTCGATGACGGCAAAGCTCGCGCCGCCCTGTGAGGGATCCAGCTGCACGCCCTACGGGACCGTGAAGCTTGCGTCATGGCTGGCTGGCCCGTTGGGCGACAACTACCGCTCGCTCGTTGCCCGCACGTCCGAGGGCGTCGTGATCCTCGTGCCCGTGACGCTCTCGGCCGGAAAGGATGCGGCCGAGGCTGCCGCCGCGGCTGCGGCCGGGATCGACGGCGTTTACTGGCTCAACCGCCGGGCCGACTTCGGGGAGCTCTTCTCGGCCTTCCGCCTCGGCCTCACGGGGCTCATCGCCGCAGGACTCGCCGTGCTCGGACTCATGCTCGTGAAGCTCTTTGGCGCAAGGCTCGGGCTCGTCGCGTCGCTGCCCGTCGCGGGCGGCCTGCTTGCGGGCCTTGCCGCTGCGGGCATCACGGGCACGCCCGTCAATCTCTTCAGTCTCTTCGCGCTCATCCTCGTCATGGGGATCGGCGTCGACTACACGATCTTCTTTCATTCGGAGGAAGGCGCGGGATCCGCGGACGAGCCGCGGGACCACGTCCTTCATGCGATGGCGGTTGCGCTTGGAAGCACGCTTCTTTCGCTCGGCATTCTGGTGCTGAGCGAGACGCCGGCCGTGCGAAGCTTCGGCCTGGTGCTTTCGGCGGGCGTTCTTTTCGCCTTCCTGCTTGCGCCCGCCACGCGCCTCATCACAAGACGTAACACATACAGGGAGGAGCGTCCACGATGACGTCCGCTTCTTTCAGGGGCCTTGCGGCGCTGGCCGCCGCGCTCATGCTCACGGGCTGCGCCACGGAGCCCGAGTCGCCTGAACTCTTCTTCTGGGTCAAGCCCGGCGTGCGCGCCGCGCTACCCGACAGTCCCTGCGGCGCCGACATGACCGAAAACGCCATTCTCACGGCGGTCCGCGACGGGCGCACCGAGCGCCTTCTCACGGTCAGGGCCTGCCGCGGCGGCCTGATGTCGCTCGACGTGATGACCCTCACGGGCATGGCCCTCATGAGCGTCACCTACGACGGCACCATGCTCGTGTCGACGAACTACGTGCCGCTCCCCAAGGAGCTTCGCGCAGAGCAGATCGCCGCCGACATTCTGATGGGCACGCTCCCCGCCGAAGCGTGGACGACGCTTCCTTCGGGTTATCATCTCAGGATTGAGGAAAAATCGAGAACGCTCGTCGACGGCGACGGCGCCGAAATCGAGCGCTTCACGTATGCCGACGGGCCCCGCGGCCCCAGGCTCACGAGCCTCAGACACGAGGCCTTCGGGTATTCGATCGCCTTTCGCTATCTCGAGGATCCCGCCGTTCCCGATTCCACCGCCGACAAGCCCGGCCCCGACGAGGAGAAAGCCCAGTGACGGTTTATGTTGAAGCCCTGTCGCTCGTCAACGCACTCGGCGAAGACGACGCCATTCTTGCCAATCTGGCCGAAGGCCGCGCGCCCGGCATGGAGGGACCCCTCGTGCGCACCGTCGACGGGTTCGAGGCTCCGTTCGGCCGCGTGACGATCGATCTTCCCGACACGAATCCGCCGTCCTCGCGCAACAACAGGCTCCTCAGGGCCTGCTGGAACCTCAGGAAGACCGAGTTCGAAAGCCGCCTCAAGGACTTTGAGGACGAGCGCATCGCCGTCGTACTCGGCACGAGCACCTCGGGCTCCCAGGAATTTTCCGACTGGTGGAAGGCACGAAAGTTCGGCTCGGAAATGCCGCCTTTTGCAGGCGAATGGCAGGAAATGGGCGATCCTTCGCGCGATTTCGCATCATTTGTGGGTGCGAAGGGCCCCGCCTACACGATCGCGACGGCCTGCACGAGCTCGGCCCGCGCCATCATCAGCGCAGCCCGCCTTCTTGAGGCGGGGCTGGCCGACGCCGTCATTGCGGGCGGCGCCGACACCTTCGCCGACATGCCCCTGAACGGCTTTCACGCCCTGGGCGTGCTCGCGGGCGAGCGCACGCGTCCCCTGACGGACCATCGTCCCGGCATCACGATCGGCGAGGGCGCAGGCCTGATGCTTCTCACCCGCCGTCCCTCGGCCGTGAAGCTTTCGGGCTGGGGCGAGAGTTCCGACGGCCACCACATGTCGAGCCCCGAACCCGAGGGCAGGGGCGCCGAGGCGGCCGTGCGCGGCGCGCTCTCGCGTGCGGGCCTCACGCCCGACGACATCGTCTACGTGAATCTTCACGGCACTGGCACGGGGCAGAACGACGCCTCCGAGCTTGCCGCCATGAACCGCGTCTTCGGCGGGCGCACCGCCATGTCGTCCACCAAGACCTATACGGGCCATACGCTCGGCGCCGCAGGCGTCACCGACGCGGGGTTGCTCGTGCTCGGACTGATGCACGGGGGCCTGAAGCTCCCCGCCCAGTTCTCCGAAGGCCAGACGCCCGACGAGACGCTTCCGCTCTCGGGCGTGTTGCGCGAACCCGCGCTCATTGCGCCCGGCCCCGTCATGAGCACGAACCTCGCCTTCGGCGGCAGCAACACGGCCCTCATCTTCGAACCGACTTCCTGAACGGCACGAATCCATGTCTGAAACCACCCAAACCGAATTTCTTGATCCGGAAAGCTATCTCCCGCACCGGAAGCCCATGTGCGTCATCACCCGCGTCGTCAGCGTGGGCGAGGCGGACGTCACGACCGAGGCGGATCTGGACGCCGACGGCGTCTTCGCCACCCACTGGCGTCCCGATGGAGAGCTGCCCGAAGCCTTCTTCCTCGAGGTGATGGCCCAGACGATCGGCATCTGGTCGCACGTGCACGACGATCTTACCGTCATGCCCGTGGGCGACAGGAAGGCCGACGCGGGGCTCCTGCTTTCGGTGCGCGGCATCAGGATCGAGCGTTGCGTCAGGAGAGGCGAGGGCACTCTCGTCTGCACCATGTCGAAGATGATGCTCGACGACCGTCTCGCGGTCTTCGAGGGCACGGTCTCGTGCAACGGCGAAGCCGTCGCTTCGGGACGCCTCACCGTCTTCCAGCCGCTTGAGAGCGAAATCGACTCGCTTCTCGCCGTCTGACGGCATAATTCACCCTCATACTGAAAGTCAATTCAAAAACGGATCATGACCGACTACAAGAAAACCGTTCTCATCACAGGCGCCTCGCGCGGCATCGGACGCGCGTGCGCGGTCGAGCTCGCCCGCACGGGGCACGCGCTCGTTCTCAACAGCCGCAGGCCGTCCGCCGAGATGGACGAGACCGTCCGCCTCTGCGAAGAGGCGGGTGCAGAGGTCCGCACGCTCTTCTTCGACGTGGGCTCGACTGAGGCCGCCCGCACGGCGATCGAGGCCGACATCGCGGCCAACGGCGCCTACTGGGGCGTCGTCCTCAACGCAGGCGTCACCTGCGACAACGCCTTCCCCGCACTTGAGGAGGAGGACTGGAAGCGCGTGATCGACGTCGACCTCAACGGCTTCTACAACGTCATCCATCCGGCCGTCATGCCGATGGTCAGGGCCCGCAAGGGCGGCCGCATCGTCACGATGTCGTCGGTTTCGGGCGTCACGGGCAACCGCGGCCAGACCAACTACAGCGCCGCCAAGGCGGGTCTCATCGGCGCCTCGAAGGCGCTCGCCGTCGAGCTCGCCAAGCGCCGCATCACGGTCAACTGCGTCGCGCCCGGCCTCATCGACACGGGCATGGTCGACATGAACGAAATCGCCCGCGAGCACGCGATGGCGATGATTCCGATGCAGCGCATCGGCACCCCGGAGGAAGTGGCGGCCGTCGTTGGCTTCCTCATGGACGAGCGTGCGTCCTACATCACGCGCCAAGTCATCAACGTCAACGGAGGCATGATCTGATGCGCAGAGTCGTAGTCACCGGCATGGGCGGCGTCACGTCGCTCGGCCAGAACTGGGAAACGGTCAAGGCGGGTCTTCTCGCCCACAGGAACGCGGTGCGCCGCATGCACGAATGGGACGACATCGAGGGCCTCAACGCCAGGCTCGGCGCGCCCGTCCTCGACTTCACGCTGCCCGAGCACTACACGCGCAAGCGCATCCGCTCGATGGGCCGCGTCTCGCTTCTTTCGACCCGCGCGACCGAACTCGCCCTCGAACAGGCGGGCCTCATCGACGATCCCGTCATCAAGAGCGGCCGCACCGGCATCGCCTACGGCTCCTGCACGGGCAGCACCCGCGCCGTGGCCGACTTCGGCGAGATGATCGTCAACCGCAATACGCGCGGCATCACCGCCACGACCTATGTGCAGATGATGCCGCACACCACGGCCGTCAACACGGGCCTCTTCTTCGGCATCACCGGCCGCGTCATCCCGACGCCGAGCGCCTGCACGTCGGGCTCCCAGGCGATCGGCTACGCCTGGGAGGCCATCCGCCACGGCTATCAGGACGTCATGGTGGCGGGCGGCGCCGAAGAACTCTGCCCCTCCGAGGTCGCGGTCTTCGACACGCTCTTTGCCGCCAGCACCCGCAACGACGAGCCCGAGCTCACGCCGCGTCCCTTCGACGCCAACCGTGACGGCCTCGTGATCGGCGAAGGCGCCTGCACGCTCGTGCTCGAGGAGTTCGAGCACGCCCGCGCCCGCGGCGCCAGGATCTACGCCGAACTCGTCGGCTTTGCGACGAACTGCGACGCCACCCACATCACGCAGCCCAACAGCAGAACCATGCGCATCTGCATGGAGGAGGCGCTCAGGACCGCAGGCCTCGCGCCCTCCGACATCGGCTACCTGTCCGCCCACGGCACCGCCACCTCGCGCGGCGACTGCGCCGAGTCGAACGCCACGGCGTCGCTCTTCGGCAACAGGACGCCCGTCTCATCCCTCAAGAGCTTCTTCGGCCATACGCTCGGCGCCTGCGGTTCGATCGAGGCCTGGCTTGCCATCGAGATGATGCGCGAAGGCTGGTTCAGCCCGACCATCAACCTCACCGACATTGATCCCGAATGCGGCGAACTCGACTACATCACGGGCAAGGAGCGCAGGATCGACACCGAGTTCGTCCAGAGCAACAACTTCGCCTTCGGCGGCATCAACACGTCGCTCATCTTCAAGCGAATGTAAGCCGAAATTCCAACCGAATAACACGTCAGGAGAATTATGCGCACCAAGTGAGCAAGGCAAGCAAGATGGTTGTATTTGATCTGTATGAGGCCTGCGGGAGTCGTTCCGAAAGCATCGCCGCCGTGTTCAATTCGTAGGAGTTTTTGATGATGAAGGAAAACACTTTTGCCGTTAGCCTCACCTTGGAGGACCTCAAGCGCCGTCGTCTTGTGATTCCGTGCTTCCAGCGTCCATACCGCTGGACCAGAGATGAGGCCGCAGTCCTCTTCGACGATCTCATGGCTTTTCAAGAGGTCGCGAAGCTCGATTCGTCGATCCGCTATTCGCTCGGCACGATCGTGACGGCAAGGCTCGATCCCAGGGGCGAAGAACTCTTCGTTCTTGATGGGCAGCAGCGACTGACGACGGTCGCGCTTCTCGAGAACGTACTTGAGAGCCATCTTGACAAAGAGATGGCTGACGAGAAGGCGCCGCTTCCGCCGAAGTGGCTTTCCTACAGGAATCTGCCTGAGGGAGCGTCATTCCCTGGCAGGTGGAAGAAGGCGGGACGGAAAGAGGTTTTTGATTCCAACGGCGTAAGAGACGCCTTTGAGGAAAGGCTGTCGATGTCCAAGGACGATTCGGTGGGGCTGGATCCCGAGCGCGTTCTCGAACTGCTTCGCAACCGCGTCTTCTTCAATCTCGCTGAGGTGCCGCTGGAGTCTCTTGCGCAGACGAATGATCAGGAGGTGCACATTGAGGCTGCCATGATGTTCGAGAACGTCAACGTCCGTGGCGTGCCGCTCACCGACGCCGACATTCTCAAGGCGCAGCTTGTCGAGAGAATGGATCCCGACGATGCGGACTTCTACGATCAGACATGGAGCGCGATCCTGAAGGCGCTCGCTCTGAACTCCGTCGAGGCCCTGCCGGATCTTTCGAAAATCGAGGTCAAGGCGGTGAGCACCACCCATGGCGGCCCGCTGTCAGACATCCTGAAGCGATCCCGCGGGCAGAAGGTCCGCGTGCTTGCGGGCACTGGTTCGGATGAAGGGAAGGGGGGACGTAGTTCTTCGACACATGCGGCGCTCGATGCGACGATGCTGCTTGTCACCGCCCGCGTGCTGTGGAAGGCTTTGGTGAATCAGGACGTCGACGACTACCTGACGCGCGAGAAGTTCCAGCTCCGCTTCAAGCCTCTTCTTGACAAGGATGAAGCCCGACGTTGTGGGAACGCCTGGCAGTTCCTGCACCTGATGCTTGTCACCGCTCGCTTCGTGCTCGAATGGTGTCCGAAGTCGGGCAGCGAGGGCTTGTCCTTCGACAATGAGACAAACGCAAAGCTTCTCGGCGATGTCGGCGTGGAGCTTCTCGAGACGCTTATGGCCGAATCCGGCGGCGCCACGGGCCGATACTGGATCGTCCTCGGCGTGCTGCTTTATCGCAACGCCATCGTGAAGAACGGCGGGCGCGGGATTGAGGACGTGACGTCAAGAAACGAGCTGAAGCAGGCTGCGCATGCTCTCAAGCCGGGCGCAAACAAGGGCTTCGCAAAGGATCTCGTCGATCGTCTCAAGGCGTGGGGTGCCCGCCTCGCATTCGAAAAGGGGATCGTCCCCTCCGTGGAACTGGCCTCTCAAATGGCGAACGAGGAGCCGCAGCCTCTTCCGGACAACTCTTCGACGGAGCACTGGCTCTATCCCGGCCGCCGTTATCTATTCTGGACGGACTGGCTCATCCGGTGCGACCGCAGACAGAATTTCGATGTGATGAAGAAGGTCTTCGCCGATTTGTCGACCAAGTTCTTCGAAGATCCCAATTCACAGGTCAAGTTCTTCAAAGATCTCGGGGACAGGATTGAAATGAGCCGCATCACCTTCAGTGGTCAGGTTGAACACTGGGTCCCGCAGGCTGACGACAGGGCATCCCGCCTTCTCGCCGGGGAAGCCCGTCATCTCGATGAAGAACCTCGCCAGATTGATATTTTTGGGAATCTCGCCCTCATCGACGCCTCGCTCAACAGCAAACTCACCCGTTGCGGCAGTAAGAAGAAGGCCGAAATCGTCAAGCAAGCCGGCGGCAACCTGAGCGTGAAACTTCTGTGGCTCACCTGCTGGTCGGAGCTGTGCCAAGGGGATCTGGACATGACGAAGGACCTGCCCGTCCTCAACGCGGCCTGGAACCAGTTCGCACTGGAGGCAACACGGAAATACGCCGCCAAAGCAGGCCAGTGATTAAGCTGTGAACGGTACCGCATGCGGTGAGGAAGGTCGAGGAGATGCACTGAGCGGCGGGCGCTTTTCTTCCTGCCGTGTCGGTGCTCCGGCGTTGATATAATTTTTTTCATGGGCCTGCATTTCGCGGGCCGAGCCTTGAGAAGGGAACGGAGCCTTGACTGAGCCTACTGATGCCGAACATGGGGAAAGGTCCATCGCCGTGACGCTCGGCGAGGTGCTTGCCGGACTTCAGGGCATGGCGGAAATTCCGGGAATGCCTGAATTGGCGGAAATGCCGCCTGCGGGCTTCACGTTTCAGATCCCGCCGTGCCAGAGGCCGTACTGCTGGAAGCTCTCCGACATTGAGCACGTGCTCGCCGACGTGGCCGACATGAGGTCATCAGAATCGACGACGCCCTGGTACTTCGGGCCGATCTGCTTCAGGCGTGACCAGAATGTCATGCAGATCTACGACGGCCAGCAGCGTCTCACATCGATGCTTCTCGTGGTCTCGGTGCTGGCCGAACGCCTTCAGGCGGACGGTGCAAACCTCGGACTTTCAGAAGAACAGGCCGAAAGGCTGCGAAGCGCCGCCGAAGGCGCCGCACGGTTCAGCTACGATCGTCCCGCTACGGTCGATGCCATCATGCTCATGACAGAGCGCCTGCGCAACAGGTTCGGCCTCAACAGGAAGGCGGGTGCAGGCCAGCTTGACGTGAGAGCGGATGCGCAACGCGTCGTCTGGATGCTCGACCATGTCTTTTTCAGCGCCACCGTTTTGCGAAGCGACATTGAGGCCGCACAGTATTTCCAGGGTGAAAACAACCGTGGTGCATCGATGCAGCTCGTCGACCTCGTCAAGTCGCTGAACCTCAGGTTTGTGCCTGAGGCTGAGCTCGAAAAGTACGCGGCTCTCGGGACGAATCTGGCCAAGGAAAGACCGTGGGGAACCTTTCAGGGAAGCGATGCCGTCGTGCGCGTGCTGCTTCCGTCCATGCTCATTGTCCGCGGGCTCTGGACGTTCTGGGCCCATTGGAATGATCCTGCCGACTACAGGCACTTCATGAGCGGCGGCGGTGCTCTTGCAAGGAAAAGAATGTCGGACTCAAGGGGCGGTACTCAGGGCGAGGCCACGTTTCCGACGCTTTCCTCGATGCCGCGCGCGGGTGTTCCGTTCTTCAGAACACTTGTCTGGAGCGCGGTTCTCCTTGCCGCCGTGAGGCAGACGCTAGACACTGAGGCAGATGATTACCAGAAGTACATCACGGGCCAGGAACTGGAGCCTCTGCTCTGCAACGGACTTGTCTACTGGGCCGACGCGTTCATGACGGACGGTGACGGCAGCATGATGAAGCGTTTCGACGACTTTATGGCGTTGGCACTCGAGGATCCTTCGCAGGTGAATCCCGACCGCCTCGCCGAGGCGGACATCGTCAAGGAGTGCGCCGATCGTCTTTCGCGCGACTCCGCCTATGAAGGATGGCGAGAGGCACTTCTTCTCGTGATGGAGATGGTGAGACTGTCGTGGGGCAGACTCGACTGGACCCGCGTCGTCAAGGCACTGGCGCTTGAAAGGACCGGCGAATGCCTGCTGCTCGCGCCGTATGCAGGCGGTCGGGCGGAGGAGACGGCCGAGGAGCTCCTCAGGCGAGCTCGACTTCGCCCGTGGGACCTGGCAGGTGCGGGCTGGGAGAGCAGGATGGCTGTTTTTGAGGCGTATGACGCTTGCGGGAGCCGTTCCGAAAGCATCGCCGTCGTGTTCAAGTCGTAGGAGCTCTGATGACGACGGAAAACACTTTTGCCGTTGGAGGCTCAAGAACCGTCATCTGGTGACTCCGTGCTTCCTGCGGCCGTGTCGCTGGACCTTTTTCATCCTTGACGGGCAGCCTTGGCGCGAAGCTCCTGTGGCTCGCCTGTTGGTCGGAGCTGCGCGAAAAAGATCTGGACAAGACGGAACTGCCCGCCCTCAACAAGGCCTGAAATCAGTTCGCACTGGATGCGACCCGGAAATACGCCGCCAAATCCGGCCGGTGATGAGTCAGGGGACGGGCCTTTCGGAGCGCTTTCGGATCATCGCCCGTCCCGCCGTTGTTTTCATTTCAGGTCCCGATCGCATCCGAAAATGCTGTCGAAAGCCTCTGGTGATACACTAAGGTAATTTGCATAGACGAAGTGAGTTTCTAGGCGGTATCTCCTAAGACATACTGCCCGACCTAGGCAGTTTGCCATCCCGTATTTGCGGGTTTTTCAAAAATCTCTGTGCCGCAGGCATGCGCACGGAGATTTTTTGATGCAACATCTCCATGTTTCCTCTCCGCCGGCCCGTCGGGCGCTCCCTTTCCCGGATGGAAAACAGAATCCCCCAAAAATAGAAACACTGGAGAGCCAGGTTATGACCCGACAGAAAGAGGAGGCCAGGCGCGAAGCCGGCCTCAAAGGGCTTTATCGCTCGGAACTCGAGCACGACGCGTGCGGCGTGGGTGCCGTCGTCAACATCAAGGGCAGGGCGTCGCACAAGGTCATTGAAGATGCGCTGCTGATTCTGCACAACCTCGACCATCGAGGCGCCGTGGGCGCCGATCCGCTCTGCGGCGACGGCGCGGGCATTCTCATTCAGATTCCGGACGCCTTCTACCGCGAGGAGATGCGTGCGCAGGGCGTTGAGCTTCCCGCAGTCGGCGACTACGGCGTCGGCATGATCTTCCTGCCGCAGGAGGCCGCCTCCCGCGCCGCCTGCGAACAGGAGCTCGAGCGCTCGGTCAGGCGCGAAGGCCAGGTCGTGCTCGGCTGGCGCGACGTTCCCGTCTGCAAAGTGATGACGATGAGTCCGACCGTGAAGGCGAGCGCGCCCGTCATCCGCCAGATCTTCATCGGCCGCGGGCCCGACGTGATGGTCCAGACCGCGCTCGAGCGCAAGCTCTACGTCATCCGCAAGACGGCCTCCCACCGCATTCAGGCCCTGAAGCTCACGCACGGCTCCGAGTACTTCGTGCCGTCGATGAGCACGCGCACCGTCGTCTACAAGGGCCTGCTGCTCGCCGATCAGGTCGGACAGTACTACCTTGACCTGCAGAACGAAAAGGTCGAGAGCGCCATCGCCGTCGTGCACCAGCGATTCTCGACCAACACCTTCCCGAGCTGGGCTCTTGCGCATCCGTACCGCTACATCGCGCACAACGGCGAAATCAACACGGTCCGCGGCAACAACTTCTGGCTGCGCGCCCGCGAGCAGGTCTGGCAGTCGCCCGTGCTCGGCGGCGACATCCGCAAGCTCGCCCCGATCATCTACGACGGCCAGTCCGACACGGCGAGCCTTGACAACGCCATCGAGCTGATGGTGATGTCGGGCTATTCGCTCGCGCAGGCGATGCTCATGCTCGTGCCCGAAGCCTGGGAGAAGTCGACGACGATGGATCCCGACAGGCGCGCCTTCTACGCATATCATGCCCCGATGATGGAGGCCTGGGACGGTCCGGCCGCCATCGTCTTCACGGACGGCGTGCAGATCGGCGCGACGCTTGACCGCAACGGCCTCAGGCCCGCGCGCTACGTGCTCACCGATGACGACACGGTCGTGCTCGCGAGCGAAGTGGGCGTCCTGCCCATTCCCGAAAGCCGCATCCGCCGCAAGTGGCGCGTCGAGCCGGGCAAGATGCTCCTCATCGACACGGGCCGCGGGCGCATCATCGAGGACGACGAGATCAAGAACCAACTCGCCCTCGCCAAGCCCTACCGCGAGTGGGTCGACCGCCTCAACCTGAGGCTCGCCGACCTCGCGGGCGCCGCCGAGGCCGAGCCCGACGAAGCCGTCGGCCCCGATCGCGTCCGGGAGCTGCAACGCGTCTTCGGCTTCACCCAGGAGGACGTCGACCTCATTCTCGTGCCGATGGCCAGAAAGGGAATGGAGCCCGTGGGCAGCATGGGCAACGACGTCTCGCTCCCGGTCCTCTCGAAGAAGTCCAAGCCGCTCTCCCATTACTTCAAGCAGCTCTTTGCTCAGGTGACGAACCCGCCGATCGATCCGATCCGCGAGGAGCTCGTCACGAGCCTCATCAGCTACATCGGTCCGAAGCCCAACGTGCTCGACGTCAACGACGTGGAGCAGACGAGGCGCATCGAGGTCTCGCAGCCCGTCCTTACGGACGCGGAGATGCGCAAGCTCCTCTCGATTTCCGACTACACCTCGGGCAAGGTGAGGAGCAAGGTGATCGACATCACCTATCCCGCCGCCTGGGGCAGCGCGGGCGTCGAGGCCTGCCTCGCGGGCCTGTGCGCTCAGGCCGTCGACGCGATCAAGCTCGGTCACACGATCCTCATCCTCTCCGACGAGGCGGTCTCGAAGGACCGCGTGGCGATTCCCGCGCTCCTGGCGACCTCGGCCCTTCATCAGCACCTGATCGCCGAGGGCCTGCGCACGACGACGGGCCTCGTGGTGAGCTCGGGCTCCGCGACTGAAACGCACGACTTCGCGCTCCTCATGAGCTACGGCGCCGAGGCGGTGCATCCCTACATGGCCCTCATGACGCTCAAGGATCTCGCGCCCAAGGCCGGGCTCTCGCCCGACGAGGCCGTCGCCCACTACGTCAAGGCCGTGGGCAAGGGCCTCACCAAGGTGATGGCCAAGATGGGCATCTCGACCCTGATGAGCTACCGCGGCGCGAGGATCTTCGAGGCGATCGGCCTGCAGTCGGCCTTCGTCGAGCGCTACTTCACGGGCACGCCCTCGCAGATCGACGGCATCGGCCTCTTCGAGGTGATGCAGGAGGCGATCAACCTCCACAAGGCCGCCTACGGCATCGGCGCCGCCCCCGGCCGCGACCTGCCCACGGGTGGCGAATACGCCTGGCGCGCGGACGGAGAGGAGCACATGTGGACGCCCGAGGCGATCGTCAAGCTCCAGAAGGCCTCCCGCGAGAAGAACTGGAATTCGTACAGGGAATATGCGGACATCATCAACGACCAGAGCCGCCGTCAGATGACGCTGCGGGGCCTGCTGAGGTTCAGGACCGAGGGCTGCACGCCCGTGCCGCTCGACGAGGTCGAGCCTGCGAAGGACATCGTCAGACGCTTTGCAACCGGCGCCATGAGTCTCGGCTCCATTTCGGCCGAGGCCCACGCCACGCTCGCCGTCGCCATGAACCGCATCGGCGCGAAGTCGACTTCAGGCGAGGGCGGCGAGGATCCGAGGCGCTATGAGGCCGAGATGATGACCGGCCGCTCTCCCGTCAAGGCCGGCCAGACGCTCGCCGACGTGCTCGGCAGCGACAGGATTGTCGCGGACGTGAAGCTCGAGGCGGGCGACAGCCTGCGCTCGAAGGTCAAGCAGGTGGCCTCGGCGCGCTTCGGCGTGACGGCCCAGTACCTCGCGAGCGCGGACCAGATCCAGATCAAGATGGCCCAGGGCGCCAAGCCGGGCGAAGGCGGCCAGCTTCCCGGCCACAAGGTGACCGAATACATCGCCGAACTCAGGTACTCCGTCCCCGGCGTCGGCCTCATCTCGCCGCCTCCGCATCACGACATCTACTCGATCGAGGACCTCGCGCAGCTCATCCACGACCTCAAGACCGCCAACAGCGCGGCCGACGTCTCGGTGAAGCTCGTCTCCGAAACGGGCGTGGGCACGGTGGCCGCGGGCGTCGCCAAGGCGAAGGCCGACCACATCGTCATTTCGGGGCACGACGGCGGCACGGGCGCAAGCCCGCTCTCGTCGGTGAAGCACGCGGGCAGCGCCTGGGAGCTCGGTCTCTCCGAAGCTCAGCAGACGCTCGTCGTCAACGGCCTGCGCAACCGCGTTGCGATCCAGGTCGACGGCCAGATCAAGACGGGGCGCGACGTCGTCATCGGCGCCATGCTCGGCGCGGACGAATTCGGCTTTGCGACAGCGCCGCTCGTCGTCGAAGGCTGCATGATGATGCGCCAGTGCCACCTCAACACATGTCCCGTCGGCATCGCCACGCAGGATCCGGAACTCAGGAAGCGCTTCCGCGGCAAGCCCGGCGCCGTCATCAACTACTTCTTCTTCGTGGCCGAAGAGGCCCGTCGCATCATGGCCGAACTCGGCATCCGCCGCTTCGAGGACCTGATCGGCAGGTCGGACCTGCTCGTGCAGCGCGACGACATCGACAACTGGAAGGCGAAGGGCGTGGATCTCTCCCGCATCCTTCACCGTCCGAGCGCCGAGCCTTGCGTCATCCGCCACACGCTCGCTCAGGACCATCAGCTTGAGAAGAATCTCGACCATGCGCTCCTGCCCCGCTTCGCCTGCGCGATCGAGGGCGGCGAGACCGTCTCGATCACGACTGCGGTGAAGAACACTCACCGTTCGGTCGGCGCGATGATCTCGCACGAGATCGTGAAGAGGCACGGTGCAGCGGGCCTGCCCGACGACTCGATCAGAATCGCGCTTCACGGCACGGCGGGCCAGTCCTTCGGGGCCTTTGCGGCGAAGGGCCTCACGCTCGACCTGTCGGGCGACGCGAACGACTACGTGGGCAAGGGCCTCTCGGGCGGGCGCATCATCGTGAGGGCGCCTGCGGACTTCCACGGCAGGCCGAGCGAAAACATCATCGCGGGCAATGCGACGCTCTACGGCGCCACGAGCGGCGAGGCGTACTTCGCGGGCGTCGTCGGCGAACGATTCGCCGTGAGGCTTTCGGGCGCGAGCGCCGTGATCGAGGGCTGCGGCGACCACGGTTGCGAGTACATGACGGGCGGCACGACGGTCGTGCTCGGACGCACGGGCCGCAACTTCGCCTCCGGCATGTCGGGCGGCGTCGCGTTCGTCTTCGACGCCGACGGCAGCTTCGAGGCGAACTGCAATCCGTCCATGGTCGCGCTTGAACGGGTCATGAGTCACGAGGAGCAGGTGAGGACGAGCGATCCGCGCACCTGGCACATGGGCTGCACGGACGAGGAGCTCCTCAGGCGCCTCATCACCCGCCACCAGCTCTTCACGGACTCGACGCTCGCGGCCGAGCTGCTCGAACATTGGTCGAGCACCCGCGCGCGATTCGTCAAGGTCATTCCGCTTCAGTACCGCGCCGTGCTGCAGAGCAGGGCTTAAAGGAGATTGCCATGTCTGAAAACCAACGCATCGAATTCGGCCATCTCCCGGTCGAGGAACGCATCAAGAGCTTCAGGGACTTCACGATCCCGCTCAACGACGACGAGGTTCATGCGCAGAGCCTGCGCTGCCTGCACTGCGGCACCCCGTTCTGCTCGAACAACTGTCCGCTTCACAACCGTCCCGTCGACTGGAACCGCCTCGTGCGCGAAGGCGACTGGGAGCGCGCCTGGGCGTGCCTCTCGGCGACGAACTCCTTTCCCGAGTTCACGAGCCGGGTCTGTCCCGCGATCTGCGAGGCGGGCTGCACGAGGTACCTTCTCGACGACGCGGCCGTCGGCATCCGTTCGATCGAGCGTGCCGTCATCGACCGCGCCTGGCGCGAGGGCTGGGTGAGGCCCGAGCCTGCGGCCGTGAGGACCGGAAGGCGTGTGGCCGTCGTGGGGTCGGGCCCTGCGGGCCTTGCCTGCGCCCAGCAGCTTGCCCGTGCGGGCCACGACGTCACGGTCTACGAGAAGTCCGAGCGCCCCGGCGGTCTTCTTCGCTTCGGCATTCCGGGCTTCAAGCTCGAGAAGGACGTCGTCGAGCGCCGCATCAGCCAGCTTGAGGCCGAAGGCGTCAGGTTCGAGCTCTCCGTGGTCGTGGGCGACAGGAAGTTCGAGGCGGGCGTGCACAACGCCGCCAAGCGGAGCGTGAAGGCCGCGGACCTCCTCGGGGAGTACGACGCCGTCGTGCTCGCCTGCGGCTCCGAGGTGCCGAGGGACCTCAAGGTTCCGGGACGCGAGGGCAGGGGCGTCTTCTTCGCCCTTGACGTCCTGCAGGAGCAGAACCGCGTCGACGAGGGCCTCGTCAAGAAGCCCGCCTTCGACTGCAGGGGCTGCGACGTCGTCATCGTGGGCGGCGGCGACACGGGCAGCGACTGCGTCGGCACCGCCCGCCGTCAGGGCGCGGGCAGGATCTGGCAGCTCGACCTGAGCCCCATGCCGCCCGAGAAGGACGACAAGTCCTGCTGGCCCGCCTGGCCGAGGAAGCTTCGCACCTCCACCTCCCACGAGGAAGGCTGCGAGCGTCTCTGGGAGGCCTCCACGAAGGAGATCCTCTTGAACGACAAGGGCGAAGTGAGGGGCGTGCGCTGCGTGAAGCTCAAGTGGAGCCTCGGTCCCGACGGCCGCTTCACGCCGTCCGAGGTGCCCGATTCCGCCTTCGAGATTCCCTGTCAGCGCGTGCTGCTCGCCATGGGCTTCATGCATCCCGCCGCTGCGACGCTCAAGTCCTTCGGCGTCGAGACCGATGCCCGCGGCAATGCGAAGGCGGGCGTCGATGGCTCTGAAGCACCCTTTGCGACCTCGGTGCCCGGCGTCTTTGCCTGCGGCGACACGCGCAGCGGCCAGTCGCTCGTCGTGCGCGCGATGAGCGAGGGCAGGCGTTGCGCCCGCGCCGTGGACGTGTTCCTCACGGGCGACTCGGAGCTGCCGTCCTTCCGGCCGTAAGGCATTCGGGTTGAAGGGACCTGCGGGGGCGTCTTCCTGTCGATGGAGGCGCCCCCGTTTGGCATGGGGTTGAAGGATGTGTTCGCAGGGACGCCGAGCTTGATCGACTTCTGAGAAACGGCTGCTGCGACACGTACAATAAGCTGTCGAAAGTCTTTGCATTCACGTCAACCATGTCCCGCAACGTCAACATCTACAAGAGCTCGAACGGACGGCAGTATGTCCGCGTGAGCGAAAGCTATCGAAATGCCGACGGCAAGCCCAGGTCGCGAACCGTTGAATCCTACGGCAGGCTTGATCTCGCGCTGGAGAAGGATCCCGACTTTCTCGACAAGCTTCGTGACCGAATTGCAAGGGAAAACGAGCTCGAGAGAAGAGGCAGGTACGAGCGCCTCGAGCACGATGCGGCAACGCGCATCCGCAAGATGGAAAAGGCGGCGGCCGGGCGCGCGGCGGATTATGGGAAGCTCTTCAAAAGCCCTCTCTAATTTTGCGCCCCGAGGGCTTTTGTTTATTACACAGGCTAAATTTCTGTGCAAACGATTGTTCAGGGTACTTTTGAAGAGCTTCCTATGACTGCGTCAGACAGTTCAATGTCGGAGCGGCGCTCCTTCAGGCGGTCTGGAAGGAGCTCAGGCTTGATGTCCTCTTTCGACGACTCCAGAAGACGCTGCCCGACGACATTCCCTGCGACAGGATCGCCTTCCTTCTGACGGCCGCACACTTCCTTGAGCCCGGGGGCATGCTGCGCGCACGGGATCTTCAGGATCGAACGCTGGTCGACTTCTCCTCCATCAGGAACGGAGAGGACATCCGGCGCGTGCTCGAGCATCTGGCCGCGCACAGACAGGACGTCGTCCGTCATCTGATGAAGGAGGCGGAACGCAGGTTCGGCAGGAACGTCGAAACGGCCGTCCATGTACTTGCTGCGCTTCCTGCGGGCGGAATGGTCGGCGTGACGATGGACGGCAACGGAATCCCGATCGATCTGGACATTCTTGAGGACGGCGCTTCGGACGCGGATCTGCTCGAGGGCATCGGGCGCACGGCCGATCTCCACGGCTTGAAGCGCTTGACCGTGATTTCAGACTGTGCATTCGAGAATCCCGCCTGCCTGCAGGCCTCGGGCTTCGGGTTCGCCGTTTCGGCGAAGATTTGCGACGACGGCCTCGCGAAGCGGATGCCTGCACCGGGCGGCTGGCCCCGCCTTTACCTTGAGGATGAGGAGGACGAGGAGGACGTCTTCCGATTCGGCTTGATCGAGCCCGATGAGGCCGGTCCGCAGGGCCTTGCGATGATCGCGACCCGTTCAACCGGAAGGGCCCTTGAGGATCTGCATGAGCTTGAGTTTTCCAAGCACGGGCTCGACGCCGACGGCTTCCTCTTCAGACGCCTTTGGGCGGGCGTTCGCGTCATCCGCACGAATCTGACGAACGAAAGTCCCGAGCGGATCGTGAGGCTTGTCGAAAGTCTTTCCGGGATGGTCGAGCCGTTCAGGCTTGAGAAAAGTGCGTCGGATCCCGTCCCGACGGGGGATGCCCTGAAGGGCTGCATTGTGAGCGCCTGGATCAGTCTGGTGATGGAAAAGGTCGTGATGCGCGTCCTGAAGGAAACCAAGGAAATGGATCTGACGGCGCATCAGCTGCGTCAGGTCCTGAGGGAGGCGGAGGTCGCCCTCGAAGACGTCAATCCTCAGGTGCCGTTCTTCCTGCGTCTACATGAAGGTCCGGTTTTCGACGAGATGCTCGCCGCCTTCGGTCTGAAGCTTCTGTGCAGGCTCGAGGAAAAGGCGTCTCTTCGCAGAAAGCTGAGGCTGAAGACCTTCCCGCCGATGGCGTGACGGAAGGCCGCACTTCGGGTCAGGCCTGAGCATCGTGCATCGTTTTCCGCTCTCGCATAGGGTCTTTCACGAATATTGCCCCATTCGGAGCGTACGACGGGGTTACAATTGACAATTGTTCTGTCCCGGAACGCTTCCGCGACAGGTGGTTCAATTGTCCGCAGCAGGCCTCGTGCCTTCCTTCGGCACGCTCAATCGGACATTCCATGGATTCGCTGCAGCTTCGCACAGCCTTTCGGCGCATTTTCGCGCAGTGGTACCTGCTCGGCCTTGCGGCGCGGTGCCTGCAGTTCACGCTCATCTTCGAGGCGGTCTCGCACGGCGTGGGTGCGGCCTGGATGGGTGCCGTCATGGCGGCGAGTTCCGTGGCCTGCGCCGTCTTCACGATCTATGCGGGGCGGCTCTACAACCGCTTCGGGCCTTCACCGCTCAACCGCTGCGCAGCGCTCTGCTGTGCGGGCGCGGGATTTCTGGCGACGCAGCATGAGGCGCCTGCTGCGCTTGCCGTCGCCTGGATGCTCACGGGCATGACGCTCATGCTCGCCGCAACGGCAGGCTATCGCGGCATCGGCGGACTCTTCGGCGCGGCGGACCGCGTCTCGCGCTTTTCGAGAATGTGCCTGTTGAGCAACGTGAGCGAGATTGCCATGCCCGTCGCGATCGGTGCGCTCTTCTCGCAGGCTCCGGACCTCATGCCCTTCATCGTGCTGGCGGTCTCTCTGGCGCTTTCCTTCCTTTCCTCCGGCGTTTCGCGTTCGGACCTCAGGGCGCACGGCCTTGTTGAGTCGACGGACCTGCTTGTGAACATCAGGCGACTCGCGGGCTCGGGGCCGCTGCTGGCGGGCGTGGTGGCGGGCTCGGGCGTCAACGCGCTCTTCTGCATTCTCGACATTCTCGTTCCCACGGCGGGCGGCGGTATGGGCCTCACGACGATCTAGACGGGGACGCTCCTTTCGGCGTGCGCGCTCGCGCAGGTGGCCGCAAGCTCGCTTCTGTCCGTGCGCGCCAATCACAGGACGCTTCTGCCTCAGCTTCGCAACGCGCTGCTTCTGGGCGGCGTCGCGCTCTCGGGCGCCGCACTGGCCGACGGATTCGCGTCCTTTCTGCTCGTCGTGTCGGTGGCGGGCTTCGGATTCGGTCTGGTCAGGCCGCTTTCGATGAGCACGATCTTCCAGTACGCGCCGCCCGAATCGGTGGGCGACATCGTGGGCATGAGGTTCATGCTCAACAACCTCGGCCGAATCATGATGTCGCTCTTCATGGCGGCGGGCGTCGGCGGCTTCATGTCCTCGACGGTCTTTCTCAGCACGCTCGCCCTGATCGTGCTCGTCGTGACGATCGGCGCTTCGATCAGGAGAGGACCTCAGGAGAGACCTCAGAGGTGACGTGCGCGGAAAGCAGGTGTGGTTCGCTCATGCGCCGAACTGTACCTACGTATCCCGGAGCCTACAATTCAAGAGGAATGCTTGACACTTGAGGAGCCCCATGTCCGACGAATTCAATCTTGTGAACGATCTCGCCGAATCCCGTGCGCAGGTCTACGGCGCATATGCCGACTTTTTCTCCGGCAACGGCTCTTCGGGCTTTGCCGGCAACTGGTCCGAGTTGGTCCGCTATCAGACGGGTGTCGAGGCCCTGCTTGAAATGACGTCCGGGCCCGCGCCCGAGCCGCTGCCCGAGCCCATCGTCATGGACAGGCTGTATGCGAGGCTTTTTCAGGGCGTTGGCGAAAGAACCGTGCCGCTTTGCGCCTCGGCCTACACGGGCGAGCACCGCATGATGTGCGGGGCCGATTGCCGTCGCATGCTTGAAGCCTACAGGGCCTTCGGCTTTCTTCCATCCGAGGCGGACGCGCCCTTTGCGGACTCGCTGGGCGTGGAGCTTGCGTTCATGTCGCTCCTCGCGCAGACGAAGGCGCCCGCAGGAAAGCAGCGGGAGTTTCTGACCGCATGCTTGATCCCGCTTGCCTCGACCGTCGCGCATGAACTGCAGGGGCTGGAGACGGGGGCCGTCGGAGACGTTCTGGCGATGCTCCTTCGCACGATGAAGTCGGACGGAATGCTGCTCGAGCGGGCGGACGCCTGCTGATTTCGGACGTTCAGTCGTCCATGTCCCTGATGAATGCCTGGAGTTCCTCCAGGCATTTGACGTTCAGGCGGCGGTAGGCCGCGGAGCGATGGGCCTCCACGGTGCGCTCGCTGATGCCCAGGCGGTCGGCGATCTGCTGGTTGGCGAGACCAGCGGCGGCGAGCTTCACGATCTGGCGTTCTCGATTGGTGAGTCCTTCGAAGAGGCCGCAGACTTCGTCGTGGTGGTGTTGCATGCCTGCGCGGACCTTCTCGAGGCTGGTCTCGACTGCGGCGATGAGGACGTCGGGCGCAACGGGCTTCTGAAGAAGGTCGCAGGCGCCCTGCTTGAAGGCGGTGATCGCCATGTCGACGTCGGCATGGGCCGTCATGAAGATGACGGGCCAGCGCCAGCCCTTGTCGAGCAGCTTGCGCTGGGTCTCGATGCCGTTGAGTTCGGGCATCTGATAGTCGAGGATGAGGCAGCCCGGAACGGACGGATCGTCCTGCTCAAGGAACTTCTCGGCCGACGCATGAACGACGGCCCTGAGCCCCTTGCTCAGCAGAAGAAAGCAGATCGCGTCTGCAAAAGGTTCGTCATCGTCGACGATTCGGATGAGCATCTGCGTTTTTTCAATCATGTTCGCCTGCGTGAGGAAGGATCAGTCGTGCCTCAAGGCCGCCGCCTGCGGCGGGAGACAGCCTGAGATGGCCGCCGTGGCCGGTTGCGATGGAGTTTACAAGAATCAGGCCGAGTCCCATGCCCGAGGACTTGGTCGTGTGCAGGGGTGCCGTCATGCGGGCGACTTCATCCTGCGTGAGCTGCGGGCCGTTGTCGGAGACGACGACCGCAAGCCTCTCCTCCGTGCGCTCGATGCGGATCGTGATCCTCGGATCTGCGGTGCCTGCAGAGGCGAGGGCGTCGACGGCATTCTGCATGAGGTTGTGCAGCGCGATGCTGATTTCAAGGGGCGAGACGCGCACGGTGAACTTTTCGGACGATGCGGGCGGCTCCAGAATGATTTTGCCCTCAAAGCGCGTGTTGCGCTTGAAGAGTCCGACCGCCTCGTCGACCACGTCTCGCAGATCGGTCGTGATGCGGTCAACGGCATCGGTCCTTGCATAGAGTCTCACGCGCTCGACAATGTCCGCCACTCTTTCGGCCTGCGCGTTGATCTTCGCGAGGACGCCCTCGGACATTTCGGGCGTGAGCGAGCCCGAGGCGCAGAAGTTGCGCAACCCTTGGACGTAGGCGAGGATGGCGCCGACGGGCTGGCGGATTTCGTGCGCGAACATCGTGCTCAGCTGTCCGAGAAGTCCGACGCGCAGAAGTCGCCTGTAGCGCTCGTCCGCCTCCTGGACCTCGCGGCGCAGGCGCCGCTCGTTTTCCAGCGTCCGCTTGAGCTCGCGGGTCCTGATCTCGACCATGCGGCGCAGAAGGGCCGCAAAGCCGAAGCAGAGGAGGGCAGCGGCGAGGGGCACGGCGGCGAAGAGCCAGTACTTCTCGACGAAGTCGCTGAAGCTTCTTTCGTTCATGACGTCGTAGACGCCCGTGCGGAAGGCCTTGAAGACTTGGTCGGTGCTCTGGAAGTCGGTGGTGATGCTCCAGCGCACGCCGTCGGGTGATGCGGGCATGCCGAGGAGCGTGAGCACGACTTCGCGCGTCGTCTCGGGATCCGCGCCGCGCACGGCTGAAAGCGTCCAGTTGGGATGTTGGTCCGTCGAGCGCATGCAGGGGGCGGCCGCCTTGAGGGACACGGGCTCGAGATTGCGGCGGGCTTCGGACTCCGAGGGAAGAAGTCCTCGAGAATGCAGCTCGCGACGATGCCGACGTCGGCGCGTCCGTCGAGCACGGCCTGAACGACGTCCTCGGCGGACTGCATCAGAAAGCGCTGCGACTTGAAGAAAGTGGACGCATCGTAGCCGGCGCGCTCGATTTCGCCCATGCCGACGAGGTAGCTGTACGGTCCGTTCGGATGGTTGGCGACCAGGGTGCGGTCGCGCATGTCCTCAAGGGTCTTGATCCCGCTGCCCCTGCGGGTGAAGAAGAGCGAGCCGTAGGACTTGTTCGGGTCGGGAAAGCGGCTGTCGGTGATGGTGAGGAGGTCGCGCGAGCCTTCGGACAGATTGCGGCGCGAGACGCCCGACGTTGAAATGAAGTAGTCGACCTCGCCGCGCTCGAGCATGTGACCGAGCTCCGTGAGCGTGACGCGCTCGCGGATCGTGACGTTCGAGGGGCCGAACCTCGCCTCGAGCGCCTTGACGGACCGGTCGAGCGGCTTGAGCGAGGTGGTGCCGTGTCCGCCCGACGTGACGGCGATGCGCACGGGAGTCCCGGCCAGAGCCGGTGCGCACTGCAGGGCGAGAACGGCCAGCAGGACGGCGCAGGTGAGGCGGATCATGTTTGCGATGAGAGGTGCTGTACTTACGTATCGAAGGTTATACCATGAAAATTGAGGAAGTCATCTTCGCAGTCCCGGACCAGGGCGGGCGGAGGTGAACAGGAGACCTCAGAATTTCATTGACCATAAAGGAGTAAAGCCATGCATGACCCCCATGGACTCGCTCTCAACCGACGCGATCTGCTCAAGTCGATCGGCACGCTTTCCGTTGCAGGCTCGACCGCAGGCATGTTCGTTCCGATTGCCGGAGCAGCCGAAGCCGCCAAGGAGTGGACCGGCTATTCGATCTGCGACCACTGCAACCACGTGCCCTCGTGCGGCATCAAGTTCCATGCACGCGGGAACGTGATCGAATCGATTGAAAACTGGAAGGAGAACCCCCGCCACATCCTCTGCTCGAAGGGACTGGCGACGCTCCAGCGACTCTACAACCCGAATCGTCTGCTCCATCCGATGAAGCGCACGAATCCCAAGGGCAGCGAGGATCCCGGATTCGTCCGCTGTTCCTGGGACGAAGCCTACAGGATGATTGCCGAAAATCTTCTGCGCATCAGGAAGCGGTACGGTGCGGACAGCGTGATGTTCTATGCGGGCGACCCGAAGGAGCCGCGTCCGCCCATCATCCGTCTTGCCCGTCATTTCGGCTCCGTGCACTGGGCCAACGAATCGTCGGCCGCCTGCCGCGCCGGCTGCATGCAGGCCGAGCAGCTCACCTGGGGCCGTCCGTCGACGGGCGCCATGCCGACCGAAAAGACGCGTTCCTTCATGATCATGGCGACGAACGTCTGGGCCCAGCCGCTGGGCTGGTGGGAGTCCCTCGTCAAGGCCAAGGCCCGCGGCTGCAAGATCATCACGGTCGACACCCGCCGCACGAAGGCCGCCGAGCTGGCCGACATCCATCTGGCGCCCCGCGTGGGCACCGACAGCGCGCTTGCCATGGGCATGATCCGCGTTCTCATCAAGGAAGGCCTCTACAACCGCGAATTCGTCGAGAAGTGGTGCCACGGCTTTGAAGAGCTTGCCGCCTACTGCGAGACCTTCACCCCGGAAAAGACCGAGGAGATCACCGGCGTGCCCGCCGCCGACATCGTGGCCGCGACCCGCATGTACGCCGAAGGCCCCGGCTCCTTCTCGCTCACGACGCAGAGCCTCACGCACAACCTCAACGGCGTCAACAACGCCCGAGCCCTGCTGCTCATCCCGTCGATCCTCGGCTACATGGACGCCCCGGGCGGCGCGATGTTCCCGACGAATCCGAAGGGTCAGCAGACCTTCGGCTTCGGCATCCACACGAGCTTCTACGACGGCAAGTGGTGGAACGCCAAGGAGCAGAAGGACCGCCGCCTCGACAAGGACTTCGTCCCCGTCTGGCACCACATGATGGTTCCGTTCAGCCCGAACCTGCTGCCCGAATGGGTGAAGGAGGGCAAGATCCGCGCCTTCTGCGGCTGGGGCTTCAACGTCATGATCTGGCCGCAGCCCGAGGAATACGCAAAGGCGATCTCGAAGCTTGAGTTCGCGTTCGCGACCGACTACTTCTACCGCAAGGAAAGCCACAGGGACCTCGACCTCATCCTGCCCGCCGCCATGAACTTCGAGCGCTATGCGCCGTTCGGCATGTACGGCGCGAAGTATGCGCCGAGGACGCCTGTCAAGCCGCTCGGCGAAGCGAAGGAGGACTGGCGCATTGCGCTTGAAATCGGCTGCCTCGTCGACAAGCCCGAGAACTTCTTCGACGGCGACCCGGTCAAGGCCTGCAACGCGGTGCTCAAGGTCTGGGAAGGCAACTACGAAAAGGCTGTCGCCGCCCTGCCTGCCGTCTCGACGCTCAAGTGCGAGAAGAACGAACCCTACAAGTACGTCTCCGGCAAGCTCCGTCCGGACGGCAAGCCCGGCTTCAACACGCCGACGGGCAAGCTCGAGCTCTTCTCCACGATCACGTCGAAGTACGGTCTCGAGGGTCTTCCCGTCTACAAGGAGATGATGAAGCCCGAGGGCGACTTCAACCTGCGCCTCATCAACGGCACGCGCAAGCCCTACATCACGCATTCGAAGACCCGCTCCGATGCGCCGTACCTGCTTGAGCTCGAGCCCGTCAGCACGATTCACATGAATCCTGCCGACGCGAAGAAGCGCGGCCTCGTCACGGGCGACTTCGTCGAAATGCGCAGCAAGTTCGGCGGTCCCGTCCGCGCAAGGATCGACGTCTCGATCATCGTGCCCGAAGGCACGATCGACTCGCAGTACGGCTGGCGCGGCGACCAGAACACCCAGAATCTCATCCCGCGCCAGTGGGATCCGATTTCGGGCTACGCGCCGTATTTCGAAGTCAACGTGAGCGTTGCCAAGGTCAAGTAAGGAGGCTGCAATGAGTCGCTACGGCATCATTTTCAACGTAGACCGCTGCATCGGCTGCGAAGCCTGCTTCGTGGCCTGCAAGGAAGAAAACAAGGTCGCTCCCGGCATCCAGTGGAACAAGATCCGCCGCATCGAGAATGTCGGAAAGCGCATCATCAACTACTATCGCGTCTCGTGCCAGCACTGCGAGGATCCCGCGTGCATGAAGGTCTGCCCCGCAAAGGCGATCTCCAAGGGTCCGCACGGTGAAGTGCTCGTCGACCACAAGAAGTGCATCGGCTGCAGGATGTGCCTGACCGCCTGCCCGTACGGTGCGCCGCTCTTCAACGAGGACGGCAGGACCGGATACTTCGGCGACAAGGAGCCGCTCCTCAAGCCCGAGCCCAAGGCCCATCAGGTGCGCGTCCCCGGCAAGGCCGAGCACTGCACGCTCTGCACCCATCGTCTCGCCGAAGGGCGTCTGCCCGCCTGCGTCGAAAACTGCTCGACCAAGGCCCTGACGCTCGTCGACTACGACTCGAAGGATCCCGAAGTCCAGGCGCTCATCAAGCGCTCCATCTGCCTCTCCGAAGAGGCGGGAACGCAGCCCAAGGTCCGCTACATCTGCTCGAACATGGACTTCAAGTCCGTCAAGCTGAAGTAGGGTTCCTGACGGACGTCCTGTTCTGATGACCATGAAAGCCGTGCGGTCTCGCGACCTGCACGGCTTTCTGTTTATGTGGGACTGAAGCAGGACGGAGGACTCAGGAGCTTCAGGATTGACTCACCTCCAGGGCGTCTCCTTGGCAGCATTGCGGCCCGCGATGCGGCCGTAGACGATGTAGTCCGTCACGGCGCAGAACCTGCCCGAGGGCACGACGGCGAAGGAGCTGCCGACGAAGCCGGTGATCCTGAAATCAGGTTGCTCGAAGAGCTCGAGCTGTTCTCAGGAATCGCTTCGTGCGGTCATGCCGCATATGTCGCCCATAATTGACTATCTTGCCGTTGTCAATCCCTCGGAAACACCGTGGTGCCTGCGTTTGCGGGTCTATAGACTTCGTGGCGACCAATTTCGGCGGACCAGCGACCACGGGCCCGCCGTTCTCATGACAAAGGAGTTCGAAAATGTTCAAGAAGTCTCTGATCGCCGTTGCCTCGCTGCTTGCCGCCGTCGGCACGGCCCAGGCCTGCAGCACGCTCGTGATCGGCAAGGCCGTTTCCGAAACGGGCAACATCATCGTCGCCCACAACGAAGACAACGGCGGTCGTCTCTTCAACATGCAGCACTACGTTCCGCCCGCCAAGCACAAGAAGGGTGAAATGCTGAAGTTCGAGAAGTTCGCGGCCGAAATCCCGCAGGTCGAGGAGACGCTGGGCTTCTACTGGACGCAGACCTTCGTTCCTGACGGCGCGAGCTTCGCCGACGGCTTCTTCAACGACGCCGGCGTCGTGGTCGCCACGAACTGGTGCGGCGAGATCTTCGACGCCGACCGCATGGAAGTCAAGGACGGCGGCATCGGCTACGGCATCCGCCGCCTCGTCGCCGAACGCGCCCATTCCGCCCGTGAAGGCGTTGAAATCGCCACGAAGCTCCTCGCCGAATTCGGCTACTTCCACGACGGCCGCACCTACACGATCGCCGATGCGAACGAAGCCTGGCAGCTCGCCATCCATCAGGGCAACAGCTGGGTCGCCCGCAAGATTCACGACAACGAAGTCGTCTACATCCCGAACAACTTCCTCATGGACAAGGTTGACCTGAACGACAAGGAAACCTGGAAGATCGAGCCCAAGCAGGTCGAGCGCGCCATCAAGGACGGCCGCCATGACGCCAAGAACCCGATCTTCAACTGGCGCAAGGTCGTGGCTCAGGAATCCGTTCGCCACGAACGCTGGAACGCCAACCGCAACGTCCTCGCCTGGAAGTTCCTCACGGGCGTCGAATACAACGATCCTGAAAAGTTCCCGTACAGCGCCGTCATCGACCGCAAGCTCGGCGTCAAGGACGCCATGGCCCTCCTGCGCCTGCACGAGGACTACATCGGTCAGGACCAGGAGCTCTATCACTCCAAGTCCGAAGGCATCTGCCGCACGACGTCCCATGACTCGATCGTTTACAACCTGACGGCCGATCCGACGCTCACCGAAGCCTGGAAGACGCTCGGCCGTCCGTGTCAGTCCGTCTTCGTGCCGCTCTATCCGCTCGCCGGTCCCGCCAAGGGCACCGCCTTCACGGATCCGGCCACGGCCACGAAGGAACACTTCGCGGGCACTCCCGCCATGTTCGACTACCGCGCCGACTTCACGCCGCACAGCGTCTTCAGCGCCTCCAACAACGCCATCGACTACCTGCGCGGCGACGAACTCGCCAAGCGCACGCAGCTCATCCAGGCTGAGGAAGAAAAGTTCATGAAGGACCGCGCCGCCGTGACGAAGAAGGCCGCCGCCCTCAAGGGTGAGGAACGCACGAAGTTCCTGCACGACTACAACCAGAAGTCCTATGACCATGTCCTCAAGATCATGCAGGCCGAAAACGCCCGCCTGATGCCCAACAAGGTCAAGATCCTCGCTGACGTCGTCAAGGCCGACGGCGACGGCACGGTCGACTTCGCGCTGCTCGGCGCCAAGGGCCACGAAGTGCTGAGCGCCAACATGGAGGCGACCCGCGCCGGCATGAGCGCCAACCAGCTCAACTCCACCCGCCAGTGGAAGAACTTCGCTCCGGCTGAAAAGATGGTCTACAAGGACGTCAACAACGACGGCATCACCGACGTCGTCTTCACGTTCAAGGCCAAGGACGTCACGAAGGGCGCCGTTGCCGGCGCCGCCATGGACCTTTGGCTCTACACCCAGATCAACGGCCATCGCGTGACGGGCTTCGACGTGGTGCCTGTCGAAAACGACAAGGTCAAGATGCACAAGGGCGCCCGCGACGGCAAGGGCCTCCTTTAATCACGACGACGGGTCCACGCAGCGGGACCTGTTCCTGACCTGAAAAGAGGGCGCGCGGTTCATCGAATCGCGCGCCCTTGAGCATTGTTGCGGCATCGGATTCCGCAAACGGCAAATTTGCGCGTTCAGCCGACTCGCCGCATTCCTTCAGCATTTAGTCTGCAGATTCTAAGCTCACCCCTGTCCGATTCAAGAATTCCTAAAGCCGTTTTTCTCGAAACGATACTTTGGATTTGCAAGGCAGAACTTTTGATAGCGTTCCCTGAATTCATTTAGACAAAGGTCGTTTGCGTTGTCTGCCCATTTGTCCGGTTCGTTTTCCATTAGGGCGTCATCACACCAACCACAAAACGGATAGACGTCAATGCTGTTTTCATCTTCGAATTGATAATGATGGCAGACCGGGCACATATGAGCGGCAGCCTGGTAATTCTCATCCTGGAAGTCGAAGTCGGGATTTTCCTTGATTTTTTGCTTGTACCATGCCTGATATTCGTTCAAGGAAAGTTCATTAAGCCCATTTTTTAGATCGTGATCTTCGTGCTGGCGTTGATCATATTTCCAGCCGCAGATCGAGCACTGCATTTCGTCTCTGAAAAGCAAATCTGTTTCTTGTAGTTCGGTGAATTCGAACTTGCCGCATACGGGACACATCATTGGGTGATAGGAACTTTTGTCAATCATTTCTTTTGGCTGTTTTTTTCAGGGTTACTCAGAGCATCGGGAGCTTCGTGCTCCGGGGGCGCCGTCAGCGCAGGAAGAGCTTCGGGTAGTCGGTGCGAAGGTGCTTGTCGATCTTCTGGAGGTGCTTGTCGATCTTCTGGTTGTGTTCCGAGAGCCAGTCGATGAGCGTGCGGATCCTGCGCTTTCGGTAGGTTTCCTCGGTGGTGTAGAGGAAGGCGTCGACGCTCGGGCGCTGCCAGCCCGGCATGACGATCTGCCATTCGCCGCTTTCGAGATGCTGGTATGCGTGGTAGAGCGACATGTCGGGGACGATGCCCGCCCCGCAGGACAGGGCGCGGGCGGCGGCGATCGGGTTGCTCAGCACCATCGTCGACTTCCACGGGAGCGGCATCGTGACGCCGTTTTTGGAAAGCATCTTGACGGAGGTGCGCACGACGGAGTTGATGAGGATGCCACGGTGGCGGAAGCAGTCGGCGGGCGTCGCGGGCGAGCCGAATTCCTTCACGTAGGCTCTGGAGGCGCAGGCGATGTAGGGAATCGTGCTGCAGTAGCGCTTGACGAGGTTCGGATCATCGTGCGACGGCGCGTAGCCCATGACGATGTCGCAGCGTTGCACACCGGTGGCGTAGAGCGGATATTCGAGCGTCGTGGTCTTTGCCTTCGCGGCCTGTGTCGAAAAGACCGACGGCGCCGGTGTAGCCGCCCGAGGCGTCGATGAACGACTTCGGCACGCCGTGGGCGAGCGCGCGTTCGACGGCGGCCTGCACCTCGGCTTCGTTTCAGCCCATGACGGCTTCGGGCGCGACGGCGTCGATGCCGAACTTCACGTCAAAGCCGAGGCCTTCGAGCGTGCTGACGATTTTGTATGTGGTTTCGAATTCGCACCAGCCCGGCTCCGGACGCTTGTGAATGGCGCGTCGAAGCGATACGGCGAGGTCGAGATACTGCTTTCCGAGGGACATGGAAGTTTCCTTTTGATTGTGGCGGGGGACTGGGCGCGGTGGACCGGACCATGCGCAGGGGCCGGATCCATTCCATGCGGGCGTCCGTTCCAGGGACTTGGTCCTCTTCGGCGGACGGCATGCGGCGCGGTCACAATTATCGAAAACCTCATGGCGGCAGAAAAGACAAATTGAGCAATGGGAATTTGCCAAAACGGCAAATTGATGACGCCTTGTGACTTCGGGAGAGGGGAAATCGTTTTTCGATCGAGAAAGCGGGTTTCAAAAACGACAAACTGCGGGTGCTTGAAATGCAAGTTCTGCGGGTAATTCCCAGATGAGGGTGAGCGGAAATGGGGAACGGGCGTTTAGGGCTCTGACGGTTCGCGACGGCTTTGCTTTAAAATGTTCATAAGCCTCTCCTGCACATGAAAAGGGGCTGTCGACGGGATCCGAAGCCCAACGCCGGTGAAGAGGAAACGGATGATTCTGAGCGCCTGTTCATTCGTCTGCTCACGCGCCTGCATCGCGCAGGTGGAAGCGAAAACCCTGCCGCGATTTTCAAAACTCCGGATCAACGCAGATGTTTTGGCACAAAAAAAGACCGCGCTCCGGGCTGTGCTGCGGGTCCCGTTTTTCAATCATTCGCAATGAGGACGAACGTGTCCTCATTTTTCTTCCCTGCCTTTCCCTCGATGAATCGTTTCCTGACGACGACGCTGTCGGCGTGTCTGCTGCTTGAGTGTTCGGCTGCCTTTGCCGAGGGGGCGCCCCTTCGCATGGGCATTTCGGGATTCGCACTTCCCGAGCATCGCACGGAGATCGTGAGGGCGACCGAGAAGGTCATTCGTCCGATGTTCGGTGAGGACGGCCTGACTGTGTGCGACTATACGGTGAGCGAGCTCGAGGAGGCCGTCAGGCGGGGCGAGGTGGACATCATTCTCAGCAGCGCTGGACTCGCGCGCCGCGTGTCGCCGTACGGCGTGAGACCTCTTGTGACCGTGACGGCGCCGGGACTCGAGAACCCGAATTCCAATGAGGGGTCGTTGCTTGTGGTTCGCGCCGACAGTTCAGTTCGGACGCTCGACGATCTGAAGGGCGCGTCGGTGAGCGCCAACCTGCCCTGGGGCTTTTCGGGATGGCAGATTGCGCTTGGAGAAGTGGCCGCCGCAGGGCATGATCCGGACCGATTTTTCGGCGAAAAGGTGTTTGTCGGACGTTCTGCAGGCATGACGGAGATCGCTCAAAACGTCCGTTCGGGCCGGACCGTCGCCGGCGTCCTGCGTTTGTGCGCCTACGAGTCGATGGCCGAGACTGATCCGACGCTGATCGACGGCCTGCGGATCGTCAGCGAGCGAAGGGAGCCGGGCGTTGCCTGCAGGGTGTCCACGCAGCTCTATCCCGCGCAGACGCTCTCGGTCACGCCTCGCGTCGACGCTCAAACCGCTCGCGAGCTGATGCTGAGGCTCCTTCAGATGGCTCCGACGGCCGACGGCAGATACTGGTCCGTCGCCAGCGACTTCCATCATGTGGACGAACTGCTGAAGACTTTGAAGATCGGGCCCTACCGGTATCTTCGGGAGTGGAGCCTCAGGCGCTTTCTGGAAGTCGCCTGGCCCTGGCTGATGCTGGCGTGTTTTCTGGTCGCGGGCCTGTATTGGCACAGCCGGAGAACCGAAAGGCTTCTGGCTTTGCGCGGGGAGCTTTTGGGACGCATGTTCGCCCGTGAGGCCGAGCAGGCCGAAAGGCTCACCTTTTTGCAGCGCAGCAACACCGTCAATCAGATTTCGAGCATGGTGGCTCATGATCTGCGGCAGCCTCTGGCGGCTCTGGGGTTTTATGCCGACGGTCTGCGCATGATGGTGGACCTCGGGCGTTGCGACGAGGACAAGCTTCAGAGGTTTTCCCGAGGCATCACGAAGGAGGTGGCGAGAGCTAGCGGCATTCTGGACAGCGTCCGCGCCTACGCCCGGAACAGCCGCCATCCCCGCAGGGCACTGGTCGTCGACAATCTGATTGAAGAGGCGATCGGGATCTTTCAAGCGGGTCGTCCAAACAAGATTCACGTGGCCGTGAAGATCGCGCAGCCCGGCCTGAGCGTGAAGGGCAACGAACTCGAGCTGACGCTGGTGTTCGTCAATCTCCTTAAGAATGCACGCGAGGCCGTTGAGAAGGAGGCGGTGCGCAAGGTCTGCATTGAGGTTCGCCGCATTCCGGACGACGGCGCAACGGTGGAGGTCAGAGTGCTCGACAATGGTCCGCGTCTGTCTGACGCAAGACTGAGCGGTCTGGGCCAGCCGATTTCGAGCAGCAAGCCGGACGGGCTTGGGTTGGGATTGTCCATTGTTCGTACGATTGTGGAGGCCCACGGCGGGCGACTGATGTTCTCTCAGGCGGTGCAGGCGGAGTATTCCGGACTCTGCGCCGTGGTGCGCCTGCCTGCGCTCGATCGCAACGGCGGGCCTGATGATCATGAAGAGGCTGATGATGAAGGCAAATGAGAAGGTTGTCATTCGGATCGTGGATGATGATCCTGCAATTCACGATTCTCTCGGGTTGATTTTCGACATGGCCGGGATGATCGTCCGGCACTACTACAGCGGCGAAGAGTTTCTGGCCGCCGATTTTCTCAATGACGCCGGATGCGCCGTGGTGGATCTTCGGATGGGCGGCATGTCGGGACTTGAGCTGCAGCAAAAGCTCAAGAGCGCTGGCTGCGGGCTCCCGCTCATCTTCCTTTCCGGTCACGGCGACATCGAGACCGCCGTCAGCGCGATGGAGGAGGGAGCCGTGACGTTTCTCACCAAGACCGTCACCGCCGACAAAGTCATGGAGGCCGTCGGGCGCGCACTGGAAGGTCGGCGCAGGGAGGCGGACGGCGTCTACGCGCTTCAGGAGCGTCTCGAGACGCTCTCAAGCCGGGAGAGGCAGATTCTGGACCTTTTGTGCGCAGGCCTATCCTGCAGAGCCGTCGCGGACAGGCTCGTCATATCCCTGAGGACTGCGGAATGTCATCGCACGTCGGTGATGAGAAAGCTCCACTGCGCCGGTCTGAAGGAGTTCGAGGCTCTTCTGCCGAAGCTCTCGAAATGAAAATGCCGCACTCCCGAGGGGGAGTGCGGCTTTGTCAGTTATGTACGGTCTGGAGATCAGCGCTTGGTGCGGCCGGCGGCTTCCTCACCTGCAACACGTCCCCAGATGACGGCGGCGGTCAGCTGGGAGCCGACGATGTAGTCGTCGTAGAAGAGCCCGCCGATGGCGTTGCCGGCGGCATAGAGTCCGGGAACGGGACGGTTTTCGGTATTGAGCACCTCGGCCTTCTTGGAAATCTTCGGACCGCCGAAGGTTGCCGTCATGCCGCCTTGGAACGGGAATGCTAGGAACGGGCCCTTGTCCAGCACCGGCGCATTCTTGAGGGTGTTGGGCGGCGTCAGCGAACCGGACTTGCCAGACTTGACGGCGGCGTTGTAGTCGGCGACGGTCTTCTCAAGCGCTTCGATCGGGACGTTCATCGCCTTGGCGAGCTCGGCGATGGTCTGACCCTCATAAATGGGCGCCTTGGCCTTCTTGTAGCGTGCGATGCGGGAGGCGACGGTCGAAACGTCGACAACCTTCTGGTCGATGATGATGTACGCCCAGTTGTCCGGCGTGATCTGAGGAAGTTTCTTGGCGATGTAGACGTAGGTGTTGACTTCGTCGATGATGCGCTGCGCTTCCTTGTTGACGATGATGCCGTAGTTGACCATCAGCGAGGGATTGGCCTTCGTTGGGCCGTGAATCGGACCGCTGTGGTACTGATCCATGTTGACGTACTGCGGGAAGAACGGACGGGTCAGCTCGATGTTTTCACCGGTCAGCGTGGCCGCGCCGCGCAGCGGCATCCAGGCAACGCCGCCGCCCATGTACTTGCAGATCATTTCCTTGTTGTTGTGGAATCCGCCGGTCGCGATGATGACGCCGCCCTTGGCGTGGAAGTCGATGACTTCACCCTTGGTCGTGACTGCGCGAACGCCGGTGCAGGCAAGAGCCGGCGTCTTCAGAAGCTCGATGGCCTTCGTGTTGAAGAAGAGCGTGATGTTCTTGGAAGCCTTGACGGCGTCAAGGAGCTGCGTGGTGAGCTGGGCGCCGCCGGGCTTCTTCGGACCGTCGACGACGTGGCCGCGCACGGTGGCGGGCCAGGGTTCTTCGTGCATCTTCTTCCACTGGATGCCGACGCGGTCGGTCAGCCACTGAATGCATTCGCCGGATTTCTCGACGTACATGCGGGTGAGTTCGGGATCGCCGCGGCCCATGGAGACGTCCATCATGTCCTTGTAGAACTCGTCGAGCGTGTCGCTCAGGCCGTCGCGCTTCTGCACGAAGGTGTTCGTGGCGTTGAAGTGGCCGCCGGCATAGATCGTGTTGCCGAACGGACCGAACATTTTGTCGAGGAGCGCGACCTTGGCGCCCTTGTCAGCGGCTTCAAGCGCGGCGGAAAGGCCCGCACAGCCCGCGCCGAGCACGACGACGTCGAAATGCATTTCGGAGGCTCCGGCGGGTTTGGCGGAGGCGGTGTTGGCGATGGTGGCGGCGCCGGCGGCTGCGGCGGACATCAGGCCGGTTTTCAGAAGAGTGCGGCGGTCCATGTCACGAATGGTCATGTTGTTTCTCCTTTGATTCTGAAGGAAGAGTTTCTTCAGTTGGAGTCATTGTGAATTTCGCGGACGCTAACGCTTTTGATTCCCGTCAACGCAGGTGAAGGACGGGGCCGCCCCAAGCCGGACGTCGTTGATCGGCCTCGTCCGACGGTGATTTCAGTGCTTGATCGGGAACGGAATGGGGGCTCTTTCTGCGGGGCCGAAGCTTCTTTGTTGACTCTTCTGTTCTCGCCGACAGTCGTTTCTTTGGGTTGGGAGACTCTTTTTCCGGGGATCGCCGCCGTTCGCCCAGGGGCGGCCGGGGAAGCAGGACGTAAGCTGTCTTTCGCTCAGTTGGCGGGGGACTCGCCGTCGGGGCATGGCTCGGAAGAAAGGCAAAGATCGGTCCGAAGATTGCCCCTGATTGCATGTCCTGCAGGTGTTTCCGCCATAGAGCATCGGACGGGACTAGGCTGGAGGCAGGGTAGAAACGTCGGGAAACAGTCATGTCCGTTCGAACATTTCGGGATTCGCGTTCGATTCACACGGCGGCCGTACCGGCCGGCGACAGGGAAGATTCTTCAACGTCGGAAGACGAAGTCGAAAGTCTCGCGGCCTTTGCGACGCTTGACGAGCACGAGCTTGAGTTTCTCCGCTTCGTTTCGAGCGATCCGGCCTATCGAGGGCCTCACGTTCCGAGTTCGGAGGAGGTCGCACAATTCAGACGTCGGCACGACGACGGGAAGGCGGGATTCTGAAGAGCCGTCAGGCTTGTGCCTTCTTCATCAGAAAGGCCGAAGCCCCCGTCGGAAGGCTTCGGCGCAGATGTTTGCGAACGGTTCGGATGAACGTCGGGCGGCGTTCAGAAAAGCTTGCCCGTGAAGAAGGCCTTGAGGACGTTCCCTTCAGGATCTTCGGGGACCGTGTCGAGAATGGCGCCGTAAATGATCCCGAACGCGGAGCAGACGTCTCCGTCGGTCGAACCCTCGAGGTTCGCCATGGTCTTCTCGAAGCGCTCGCGCATCTGAGGCGTCTGCCTTTCCAGTGCGGCCTCAAGGGCGAAGGAATAGGCCGCCCTGGCGAGCCTGACGTTCTCCTCCGACATCGCGGGCTTTTCGCCGTGGCTCCTGAGAGCGTTCTCGATGCTCTCGATCTTGAGCCTGAACATCTTCCTCACGTCCTCTTCGCTCATGTCGGCCGTGAGCGTTCTGGCCGCCGCATCCAGATCGTCGTAGGCAAGGCCCTGCGCACCCACGAGATTGAGGTCTCGGCAGGCCTTGGCCGACAGACGGCCGCAGAGGGCCTTCGTCGTGCGCATCTCGGCCTCCATCACCTTCGGACTCGAATAGGGCACGCCCTCGGCCATCAGGCGCTGAGTGAGCAGAAGGCTTCCCTGAAGGATTTCCTCGGAGAGAGCCGCAAGCTCGTCGCTCGTGCCGTGGTCGTGCACGGCGCGCAGCTTCGCGCCGTTAATGCCCGCCTTCTTGAACTGCTCGACGACATGGTCGAGAAAGAGCCTGCTCGCCGCAAGATCGCGGATGAAGTCGGCGTAGGCCTCGGCCTTTTCTCCGCTGAAGCCGAAGGCGTCGGCGCTTCCCTCGATCACGGCGGGATCGGTCATGCCGTCCGTGATCTCCTCGCGCATGAGTTGATTGTCCGTGGCTGCGCAGACGGGCTGCGAGCCTGCGGCGAGGGCGCAAAGCATGAGGACGGCGGGAAGAATCTTGTGCATGAAAGCTCCGGGAAAGGCCAGGGTGAACTTCAATCCTATCGCAGATCCAAAGGCAATGTCTCCTTCAAGCGACTTGTGGTGGAAGGTCTGTGCGTCGTTCATGCCTGAGTGCGTCTCATGCTGACGCAGCCAGAGGCATCATGAGGATGGAGGAGGTCATCCTGCCATCGAGACCGTTTCCTCCTCATTGAGCGGCTTCAGCGGCGGGGTGCCCGACATTTTTTTGTTTGATGGAGATCAACCATGCGTCGTTCCATTCTGTTGCTTTTCAGCCTGGGCGTCATCGCCGCAGGCGCCTCGGCGGGCGAGCTGCGCACCGACATCTTCGGAAAGGTCTACGACGGTGATTGAAGCATTCCCGTCGGGCAAGCCGAGCCCGGCGGTGAAGGACGCCTGAGGGTTGATGTGTTTGGCGACATCTACGTTGAGGACCGCCCGTTTCCTGTCGGTCATACGGACCAAACGACGGGGGAAGGCTGGCTCCACATGGATTCGTTCGGCGGAGTTCGAGCGGGCGACAGCCTGTTTGAGATCGAGGACGCCGACAGGGCGTTGAATCTTGGAAGGTAGTGCATTTGCTCGTTAAAGCAATAGTATTAACGAGTAGTGCTTACTTGAGAAGGAAATGTTATTGTAGAGCTTGGCATTTTGATGCTTTAAAGACTATCAGAGCCGCCAGAGTGCGCTTCATGATAATGGAATGACTGGATTTCATGATAACGATTGCAGAATAGTCGTTCTTCTATGAGTACCCTTTCGGGGTCCAAAGTAATCCTACTGCAGTCGAAGGCCGGCGTCATGCGAACAATCCCTGAGGGAGAAAGGTAATGCCACCACTTGCAAACGACCGTGCTGCAGTCGGTTCGGGGCCGGATGGCGTCGGTCGGGGAGGGTGTGCGGAGGTGCGTCGCGCGAATCCGGGGATGCCGTGTTGTCGAGCTTTCTCAACAAGTCTCCCGCGCGCCGTTCCTGTCGTGTTAACCCTTAAGGTTCAATCAAGATCAAGGAAAAGCGCTCGCGTGCGTCCTACAATGGGGTGTCGCTTTTTTTTGCTTCATGGGCGGGCTTCTGCTGCAGGCCGCATCCGAAGACGCCGCTCCGTCATCTCCATCATGAAACGATCAGACTTGTGCGTCGTCGGCGTCATCTACGCCGTCTCTCTTGCCTTCTTCATCATGACCGTCGAGCTTCCAGAAGAGGCGCAGACGTATCCGATGGGCCTCATCATCGCGCTCGCGGGGCTCAACACTCTCTATCTCATACAGTGTCTGATGAAGGCCTGGAAGGCGGGCAGGTTCTCGGTCGCCAACGACCTCCCCGAGGTTTTCAATGGATTTCAGCCGCTACAGTTCTTCTTCGTGGCGGGCGGCTGCGCACTCTTTCTGGTTCTGATGTACACGGTCGGCTATTACATCGCCGGCGCCGTCTATCTCGTCGGGACGCTCCTCTTCTTCAAGGTGAACCTGCGCTGGATCGCGCTCACGCTGGTGACGCTCGTCGCCCTGATCTATGCGGTCTTCACACTGTTTCTCAAGGTGCCGCTTCCGACCGGCGTTCTTTTCGGCTGATGGAGGTGCAGGATGCTTGAAACGGTATCTCTGATGGGCGCAGGCTTCATTCATGCGCTGAGTCCGATCAATCTGATCGCCATGTTCGTCTCGACCGCCCTGGGCATCACGATCGGATGCCTGCCCGGTCTTTCCGCCGCCATGGGCGTGGCGCTTCTTCTTCCGATCACCTTCGGCATGGATCCCGCCACGGGCCTCATCGTGCTTGGCGGCATCTACTGCGGCGCCATCTTCGGCGGCTCCATCAGCGCCATTCTGATCCACACGCCGGGCACGCCCGCATCCGCCGCCACCGCCATCGAGGGCTACCAGCTCACGCTTCGCGGCCAGGCGGCCCGCGCTCTCTCGGTCGCGTGCTTCGCATCCTTCGCGGGCGGCCTGCTGAGCTGCCTTTCGCTCTACTTTCTCTCGCCCGTGCTCGCTGAGCTTGCCATGCAGTTCAAGAGCCCCGAATACTTCTGGCTCTCGATCTTCGGTCTGACGGTGATCGCCGGCGTCTCTTCGAAGTCCCTGCTCAAGGGCCTGATTTCGGGCGTCCTGGGTCTTCTCCTTTCGACGATCGGCATGGACCCGATGGAAGGCGTCGAGCGCTTCATGTTCAACCAGCCCACGCTCTACAACGGCATCAACGTGACCTGCGCCCTCATCGGCCTCTTCTCGATGTCGCAGGTGCTGATCCTTGCCGAAAATCGCATCGTCGAGCGCGCACGTGCAGTCAAGTTCAGCCGCCTCGGGCTCTCGGGCTCCGACATCAGGCGCATTGCGCCCACCGTCACGCGTTCCTGGATCATCGGCAACCTGATCGGCATCCTGCCCGGCGCCGGCGCCTCGATCGCCTGCTTCATGGGCTACAACGAAGCCCGCCGCTTCTCCAAGCACAAGGAGGAGTTCGGACAGGGTTCCATTGAAGGCGTGGCTGGCTCCGAAGCTGCAAACAACGCCGTGACGGGCGGCTCGCTCATTCCGACTCTTACGCTTGGCATTCCCGGCGAAAGCGTGACGGCCGTGCTCATGGGCGGCCTCATCATCCACGGTCTTCAGCCCGGGCCTGAGCTCTTCACGACCTACGCGGGCATGACCTACACCTTCTTCGCGGGCTTCGTGCTCGTGCAGTTCTTCATGCTCGCGATCGGCCTGAGCGGCTGCCGCATGTTCGCCCAGATCGCGCGCCTCTCCGACGCCATCCTGATTCCGTCGATTTTCATCCTGTGCGTCGTCGGCTCGTATGCCATCCACAACAACTTCGTCGAAGTCGTGATCATGGTGATCTTCGGCGTGATCGGCTACTTCGTGCGCAAGTTCGGCCTCAACGCCGCAGCCGTCGTGCTCGGCCTCATTCTCGGCCCTATCGGTGAAAACGGCCTGCGTCGTTCGCTCCTGCTGTCGGACGGCGACTGGACCGTGCTCTTCTCGACCCCGATCTGCTGGGTCATGGTCGGCCTGTGCGTCTTCGGCGTGCTCAGCCCGCTGCTCATGGACCGTCTGGAGAAGAAGGTGCAGACCGAAGCGACCGGAGAGGACGCTTCCGAGGAAAAAGTTCATTGATCAGGCCTGGGCGGCTGACACGACCGGTCGGCCGCCTTCCCGAGATCAGCTCACACGGGGCCGTCGAGCCGCATGGCGAGGTCCCGAAACAACCACCCACAGAAGAGGAGAAACTCTGATGAACAAGAAACTCATTGCTTTGTTCGCAGCCGCCGTTGCCCTGCCGGGAATGGCACTTGCCTGGACGCCGACGGCCGACGTCAACGTCGTCGTGGCCTACAAGGCTGGTTCCGGCACCGACACCGGTGCTCGTCTTCTTGCCATGGAAGCCGAAAAGTATGTCGGCAAGACGCTGATCATCAACAACCTTCCCGGCGCCGACGGCAAGATCGGCTGGACGCATCTCGTCAACGCCAAGCCCGACGGCCACACCATCGGCTTCATCAACCTGCCGACCTTCACGACGCTCGCCACGCAGCCCAACGCTCCGTTCACGACCGCCAAGGTCGTGCCGATTGTCAACCACCTGATGGAGACCTCCGTCGTGGTCGTGCGCGCTGATAGCCCGTACAAGACGATGAAGGATCTGGTTGACGCCGCCAAGGCCAAGCCGAACCTGCGCGCCTCCACGAACGGCATGAAGGCTTCGAACCATACTGCCGCCCAGCTGCTCGCCCAGTCCGCAGGCTTCAAGTACAAGGCCATTCCGTACGGCGGCACGGCTGACCAGCTCCTTGCCCTTCGCCAGGGTGAAGTCCAGTTCAGCTGCGCCAAGGTGGCCGACATTGCGAAGCTCGCCTCCGGCGACAAGCCCGAACTGCGCGTTCTCGCCGCGTTCGACACGAAGCGCCTCGCTGAATTCCCGGACGTCCCGACCCTTGGCGAACTCGGCTTCTACCCGAACTGGTACGGCTCCGCTCGCGCGATCGTGGCGCCTGCCGGCACGCCTGACGACGTGATCCAGTTCTACGTCGACGCCTTCAGGAAAACGATGGAGGATCCCGCCAGCATCGAACAGCACAAGAAGGCCGGTCTCTCCATGAGCTTCATGGACAACAAGGAACTCGGCGAACTCATCAAGAAGCAGGAGGTCTTCTGCCGTGATGAAATCGCCAAGCTTTACAAGTAAGTCGATTAATCCGAAAGCCTGATCACAGGCACGCTCCCGTTCGATTTGTCATCAAGTCGGACGGGAGCTTTTTATCAGACCACCGTTGAGCGGGGCCACCTTATTGATAATCCAGGTTAAGGAAGCTCTTCAAAACCCCGCTTCAATTTCGGCCTACGAGGACTTTTGACTGTCAAATAGGACAAATAGTCGTTCGCCTCCTTGTTAAAAGGGTACTTTTGAAGAGCTTCCGTAAGGGAGATTATGACGAGGCGATCGAGCGCCGAAACCGAAACTACGTGGAGGCAGGCGAGCCGTGGACCGCGCTCTTCCGGCAGAGGAAATTCTACAGGACGACGATCGAGAAGAATGGCTTCTTTCCATGGTTGGGATGGCGAAGGAGAGGAGGCTGAACGCGGACGTCCCGCCTGATGCGCTCGTTAGGACGATGAGGGACTACAACGCGGGTGACGACAAGGCGTTCGACAAGGCCAGCGAGTTCTTGAGGCCGTACAGCAAGTCTCCCTTCTCGGCCCGCGTGGTGCCCAAGACGGGCGGAACTTGTCGTCGGCGTGAGGGTCCACGACAAGTTCCAGGTCGTGAGTGAGGACGGCTTCCTCTTCATCGAGGGGCAATGCGGATGCAGTCATGCATGTCAAGTTTCGGCTATAGTGCGCTTGTCAGACATTTCGGCTGGGAGACACGATGGCCAACAACGAATACGGGACGACCTGGTGGGGTCGTCGCTGGCTCAATGCGCTTTCGGGCATTGACTACGAAAACCGCATTCCGCGCGGCAAGGATTATGCCGATGCCGGCAAGGTGCGCTCGCTTCGCATCGACGAAGAAAAGGGCGAGGTCAAGGCGCGCGTCACGGGACACTACGATCCCTTCTACGGCGTCAAGATCACGCTTCCGCCGATCGACAAGTCGGACGTGGCACGTCTTGTTGACCGTCTTGCCGAATCTCCTCTCATCGTGGCGCGCCTCGCCGCGAGAGAACTGAGTCCCGAAATTGCCGACATTGCCGAGTCGCTCGGCATTCGCATTTTCCCGACGAGCTGGAAGGATCTGGAGATGTCGTGCACGTGTCCGGATTGGGCGGTGCCGTGCAAGCACATTGCAGCCGCCATCTACAAGCTGAGCGAAGAAATTGATGCCAATCCCTTCCTGCTCTTTACGTTGCGTGGCATCGACCTGATTGCCGAAATGGAAAGCCGCGGCGTCGAGCTCGAAAAGGCAGTTGAGGCCGAGATGCCATCCTGGGACGATTTGATCCGGGGACTCGACGAACGAGGCTTCGTCACTGACCTGCATCCGGATGGAGAATCGGATGCCGGGTGGCTCGAAGATCTGCGAAAGCAAACCTTCCGCACGTTCAAGGTTGACGGTGAGAAGATTCGCAACCTTTTTGCCGAGCATCCGGCGGGCTACATCCACGGCGACCTTCGTGCGCTTACGGGGCGTATCGTGAGCGAAGCAGGGAAGCTCGTTGCACATCAGATGCGTACCGTCATCGAACGCACGATTCCCGAGTATGACGAGGGTCGGCCGCTCATCGCGATCAATACTTGGGGGCAGCCTGTTGTGGACGAATCGCTCTTCTGGCGCGAACGACGTGAGAGCGGCCGCTTCATGCGCCAGGAGCTTCGCGGACCGAGTGCGTCGGATCCGGTCGGACGAGGCCTGCACAATATGTTTTCGGGCTTCATCACGCATCAGAAGCTTTCTGAAGCGCCGCGCGAGCTGGAGGCTCTCTACGATGCCTGGCTCATCGCCGGTCGTCTCGTCGAGGCGGGCGCGGTCGTGCCGCAGATCTACAGGCCGATGGATGACATCTTCGCCGTGCGTTGGATTCCGGCCGTCATGGACGATGAAGTGAAGGCGGTCACCGAAGCCGTCGGCGCAGCCTTCTCGCACGTCGGTCCGGAGTTCCTTCGCATTTCGAAGGCGCCTGCTGCGATGCATCCGCTGCTTCTTGGCGAAATCGTGCTCGGACTCTTCATCCAGAGCTACATCGTCGCCGCATGGCGCACCCATGTCGACGAAACGGGTGACGCCGTTCCCGAGCATCACGCGCTCTTCGGGTGCGAACCCGTCGACTGTGACGGTGATTCCGCCTTGAAGGCGGTCGGGATGCGCCTTGAAGGCTGGGTCGCGCCCGTCTTTCTCAAGACCGAGTCGCACCGCGTCAAGGGGATCGTCATCGTGCACGACTGGGTTGCGGCAGCGACGGCCGCAAAGCGCGAGGGCGGTGACGATGTTGGCGCGCGGGCAGGAAGCGCGGCCTTGGCGGCGATGTTCGGTGCGCGTGAGGCACAACCTGAACCTGTACCGCTTGAGTGCCCGACATTCATTCCGTATCAGGGGGCGGACGAGGCCGAAGAGCCGCGTTACGACGAAGCGATTCCTGAAGACGTGGAGATGCCGGACTTTGACCCGCACCAGGCAGTCGCCATCGAAATGCGATTCACGGTTGACGGCGGCGGTGCGCAGGAGAGCGTTGGACTCGCGGACATTCTCGATCTGCCGCAGCACAAGGCGCTGCGCTTTGACTGCCTGAAGCTGATGTCGCGTCTTTCAGGCTACTGTCCGGAGCTCACGGAGCTTCTCAAAAACCGCGCCTCGACGACGGTTGTGCCGCTTGATGAGTTGGCGGACCTCCTTTTCAAGGCAATCCCGACGCTCAATCTACTCGGCGTGCAGACCATTTTGCCTAGAATGCTCCGGAACCTCTTGCGCCCTCAGGCGACGCTCGATCTGGACATGAAGGAGAATGTCTTCGAAAGTCGAGGTCTTTTCGACATCGTCGATGCGATGACGTTCGACTGGCGTGTGGCGGCGGGCAAGTACACGATGTCGGAAAAGGAGTTCGAGTGGCTCTCCGAGCAGGCAGGGCGCATCGTGCGCTTTCGCGATGCGTACATGTACGTCGACAAGCGGCTCCTGGGTTCCATTCGCCGCGAACTTCACGGTCAGCGCAAGCTCACGAAGGCCGAGCTCATCCGCGCTGCGCTCTCGGGCGGCATCCGCGCCAACGGCGTGCGTTTGAGTGAACGCCTGCAGGCGGCTTTCGACAGGCTTTTTGCCGAAAAGACGTTCGATGTGCCCGACACGATCCAGGCGACGCTGCGTCCCTATCAGGTGCGAGGCTATTCCTGGCTCATGCGCAATCTGCGCGCGGGCATGGGGGCCATCATCGCCGACGACATGGGCCTCGGCAAGACGCTTCAAGTCATCACGGTGCTCGAAAAGCTGCGCCTCGACGGCGAGCTGGATGTCAAGCAGGTGCTCGTCGTCGTGCCGACCACGCTGCTCGCAAACTGGAAGCGTGAGATCGCGCGGTTTGCACCGAACTTGACGGTATCGCTCTTCTACGGTCCCAGACGCGATCTGGCGGAGGCGACGGGGGACGTCGTGCTCACGACCTACGGCAGCCTTCGCGGCTCGATGAAGGCGCTCGAGCACAAGCATTTCCGCCTTGTTGTCATTGACGAAGCGCAGGCGATCAAGAATTACAAGACGGCCGCCTTCAGGCATGTCCGCGAGCTCAAGACAGAAGGCTTCATCGCCATGTCGGGCACGCCCGTCGAGAACGGTTTGATGGAATTCTGGTCGATCATGGAGGCGTCGAACCCGGGCATTCTTGGTTCGAGCACATCCTTCAGGCAGGACTATGTGTATCCGATCGAAAACGACCACGATGCCGTCACCGCCGATCGGTTCAAGCGCATAACGGCCCCCTTCATGATGCGCCGCCTCAAGACCGACAAGTCCATCATCGACGATCTGCCCGAAAAGGTTTCCATCGATGAGTACTGCACGCTCACGAAGGAGCAGGTTGCGCTCTACAACGAGGTGGTCAAGCGTTCCATGCGTCTTGTGGAGGCCAGCAAGGACACCTTCATGCGCCATTCGCTGGTGCTGCAGATGATCATGCAGCTCAAGCAGATCTGCAATTCGCCTGCGCTCTTCGAACCTGCGGGCGGCTTCGAGGATCCGAGGCTTTCCGGCAAAATGTGCCGCCTCTTCGACATTCTTGAGGAAATGCAGGCCGCCGGCCGCAAGGTGCTCGTCTTCACGCAGTTTGCACAGATGGGCATGCTCCTTCAGGAATGGATTGCCAACGAAACGGGTCGTCGCCCGCAGTTCATCCACGGCGGCCTCAAGCCGAATGCGCGCCAGACAATGGTGGACCGATTCCAGAATCGACGCGATGAAAACGTCATGGTGCTGACGCTCAAGGCGGCGGGTTCGGGTCTCAACCTGACGGCTGCGTCCGTCGTCATTCACTACGACCTCTGGTGGAACGCCGCCGTCGAAACTCAGGCCACGGACCGCGCCTACCGCATCGGACAACAGTCGACCGTCAATGTCTACCGCTTCATTTCGGCCAATACCTTCGAGGAGAAGATCAACCAGATCATCGAAGAGAAGAAGCGCCTCACCGAAATGACGGTCGCAACCGGGGAAAGCTGGATCGGGGACCTCTCGAACGAGGAGCTCGCCCACGTCTTCAACATGGCCGTCGACGAAGAGGACGAAGAGCACTTTGCCTGACTGCTTTCCTCAAGGGAGGTGTAGGAAGAACTTTCACGACCAGATCTGGAGAACCGGACAGGGGGCAGTGCGACTCTCGGAGGGCATTTTCGGGTGTTGGTCCGAGACGGGCGCTTTCTAGGGCATGGGAAAACTGTATTGAAAACCTTTGTGGGACGGGCTAGGGTTGTAGGTACTCCAATCCCGAGCGCACCCCGTCCGACTCTATGACCGGACAAAAAGCGACACCACCATGAACGTTCTTGACGTCGTTTTCCAATACTTTGAGCACAGGATTCCACCCTCGAGTCCCAATCCCGAGGAAGACGTGTACAACATGCGGTACAGGAACCGCTATTTTTCGCTCTTCCCTGAGGACCTCAACAAGGACTACAACCCCTACGACTTCATCGAGGAGCCTGTAGAGCCTCGAAGCTTTCGAAAAATTCTGACGGGGTTGATCGGTTGGACGGTCATTATTCCGTTTATCCTGTTCCTTCTCTTGTATCAAAAAAACATCGAAACCCTGTCGTCTCTAGTCGTGGACCGACAGTCACTTTCGACGTTGGTCATCAAGACAAAGCTCGATTCAGCTGATGGGGAACTGCACAATCGGGCGATCAAGGCAATCAATGAGTATCTCACCACTTCTTATGTGGAGGGTGGGTTGACTCCCGCAGGTGCGAGCGAGATTTATCGGACAGTTCAGTCTGACCTGCTCGATGCGCACGTGCGGATCAAGGATTTCAATACGGGTAAAACCTACAGTTTCGGTCAGCCCCCTACGGATGAAAAGCCATATGTCACGCTTGTTCCCTTTGACGCTACAGGGCTTCAGAAGATCACCATGGAGATCTCCATGCCTGTCGATGTGGTGGTTGCCTCGCTGCGAGAGGCGATGAAGGAAAGTGGGGGAGAGGCTTTTCTTGTCGATGAGAGGGGGAAGGTGCTTTTCGCCACCGATCCGTCACTTGCCATTGAAAACTCGGATTTCGAGCAAATCAAGGCAGGGCTTGCTCATGCCGATCTGCACGTGATGGACGACAAGTTGGCCGACAACAAAAATGGCGTTTTCAGGACAGCTGTCAAACTCAACCAAACCGAGTATTACCTGATTTTTGACCAGTCAAAGGCTGCTAGGAATCTTGAGTTGCAGCACAACCTGATCGTTGGGAGTCTTTTCTTCCTGCTTGCCATCGGCTCTGTCTTTGTGGTTGGATACGCTGTGAGCCGGCCGTTGAGTCGAAGCGTAGGCGAGCTCTCCGATGCCGTGGGTGATTTTCCGAGGACAGGGAAGGTTGAGGTGGCGATGTCTTCGGACGCACCAACAGAGCTTCAGGAGCTTGCGGAAAGATTTGAGAAGATGGGGCGGGAGATTGTAGAAACGCAGGAACGTCTTCGTTCGATGAACAAGCTCCTTGAACAGAAGGTGCGCTCCAAAACGGACGCTCTCACGACCCGAAATGCAGAACTGGCCGCCATTCAGAAACTTCTGGCACCGATTGACACGTCACTGGTACATCTGACTGATGAGACGGTTGCGCGCTTCAAGCAGCTTCTCAGGCTTTCTTCTCTGGCGTTCAGGACGTCCGCGAGCCTTCAGGAAGGGAACGAGGGGCCGGATCTTCCGTCAGGTGTGGCTTTTGTGCAGGTTCGTTACGGGAACAAAATCTGGCACTTCGTAAAGTTACGTGCTGATGTATTACTTTAGGGGTAGAGTGCTGAGAT
>ERZ1106929.297-NODE-297-length-59316-cov-5.136953_pt1 | contig 59316 bp, 88 predicted proteins | sample MGYA00403662_ERZ1106929 | MGnify/ENA primary metagenome ERZ1106929 (study PRJEB35170, sample SAMEA104062442) | human gut metagenome | biome: human gut; feature: human-associated habitat; material: faeces | place: Denmark | collected 2013-02-20 ... | reverse complement strand
AGATGGAGCAGAAGTACTACCGCACCCACTCCGGCTGGGTGGGCGGCCTGAAGGAAGTCAAGTACCGCACCCTGATGCAGACTAAGCCCGAGCTGGCCATGAAGCTGGCCATCCGCGGCATGATGCCCCGCAACATCATCACCAAGGACTCCCTGAGCCGCTTGAAGATCTACCGCGGCGCTGAGCATGTGCACGCTGCTCAGAAGCCCGAGTCCTGGACCCAGGAATAAGGAGGAATTTCGAACATGTATAAGAGCAAAAAGCCTTACCACTATGGTACTGGCCGCCGGAAGTCCTCCGTGGCCCGCGTCCACCTCTTCCCCAACGGCACCGGCGCCATCACCATCAACGGCCGCGACATTGACGACTACTTCGGCCTCGATACCCTGAAGCTGCTGGTCCGTCAGCCCCTGGTCACCACAGAGAATGTGGGCAAGGTGGACGTGGTCGCCACCGTCACCGGCGGCGGCGTGACCGGACAGGCCGGCGCCATCCGCCACGGCATCGCCCGCGCCCTGCTGCAGATGAATGAGGAGTACCGTCCCGCTCTGAAGAGCGCCGGTTTCCTGACCCGCGATCCTCGTATGAAGGAGCGCAAGAAGTACGGTCTGAAAGCGGCAAGACGTGCCCCCCAGTTCTCCAAGCGCTGATATTTCAAAAAATCCCTGGAACCGCAACGGTTTCAGGGATTTTTCCTTTGATAAAGTCTGATATAATACAGCAAAGAAAAACATAAAATATTGAGGTTCATTTGAGGTGCATGGGCCTTAAAACCGCTTTTTGAGGTGCATGGTGAGGTTCATTTTGGTGCATCCTTTTCGCTCCTCTCCCGCTGCCTCAGTCGCCGCCTCTCTGTCTCCCGGTCAAGCATCTCACGGCCCCCTGGCCGCCGGAGAATACTTTCCGTCAATCCAACGGCAGCCAGAGCCGCAATCTTTACGGCGTGGTCAGGGATGTCCTGCGGACTGAATTCCAGCTCGGAAATTCCCTCATGAACTTTGTCCATAAAATCCCTCCAAAAAAATGTGTGAGCGCGCTCACCAGGTAGATACTAACACAAAAAGAGGCCGCTATGCAGGGCATTCCCTGTGTAGCGGCCTCTTTTTGTTTTTTGCCAATGCTCTAACGTATTTCGTGATTTTCTCACAAAATCCAGCGGGATCTTAAAATCCTTGTTAGAATCTCACGTAAAGGAGCTTGGCTATGATTAGGATTTTACTGTCCACCCGGCTTGGCGAGCGGAGGTGGACGCAAGCGGATCTCGCTCGGATGACAGGTATTCGCCCATCGACCATCAATGAGCTGTACCACGAACTCGCAGAGCGCGTGAAGCTGGAGCACATAGACTTGATATGCGAGGCGCTTGGTTGCGAAGTTTCAGACCTCATTGTGCGGGAGCCGAACAGCGAGCCGCGTACAAAGAGCCGCACGGGTGCGCCGATACATAACAAGAAGTAAGCCGCTCCATAGGGGCCCGGGCGTCATTCGCCCGGGCCTTTTACTATCTCCACGACATCCTCGATCCGGCAGGCCAGGACTTCGCAAATTCTGTCCAATACCTCCAGGGCAACGTATTGATTGTTATTCAGCTTGCTCAGCGTCGCCCGGCTCATTCCGACCTTCTCCACCAGTTCCATCTTCTTCATGTCCCTGTCAATCAGGGTATGCCATAGCGGTTTGTATGACACCACGGGGCTCACCTCCTTCGAGAATACAATAGCACGCAAGTTTCGCTTTGTCAAAACTTTTTTCAAGAAAAGCGAAAATAGGTGTTGACAAGACGAGCAGAATGATGTATCGTATGCTCACAGGAACACGATAACAACATATAATAACTCAAAAGAAACGAAGGAGAACACGAAATGAAACAGGTCAAGGTTGAGTGGTGTGAGAACTTCATCAGGGCTCGATTTACAAAGCATCACGCATTCCCCGGCCCCAACACTGGCATCGAGGTCAACTGCTTCTGGAAGATGGCGGAGGCCTCTGGGTTGTGGGAACGCGGCACCTACGGAACCCCGATGAGCAAGGCCCTTGGGAATCTAACCACCGTGGAGACGATCTACGGCGAAGATGGCAAGCGGTTGTTCGATGCTTTCAAGCTCAAGCCGGAACAGAAAGGAGATAACTAACCATGAACACCCCCGACATCAAGGCAATCCGCCGCTGGTCCGATGATTCCGTCCAGGCCGCTTGCATCAAGAACGACCTCTACACCCGCGGCACCTACGATCAGTACGACAAGATGCTCAAGAGCGCGGACGTGCTCCAGCCCACCGTCGAGAACCTGTACCGGCTGGCCAAGGACATCAAGGAGCACAGCGAGGGCCAGACGATCACCAACGTCATGTTCATCCTGGAGCGCGATGCCGTCACCACAATCTTCGAGATCGACGGCAGCGACGAGATTTGAGGAGGGAAACTCATGAAGAAACCCGCTATCCTTTCCGTGGTCGCTTATGCGGCCGAGGTGATGACGATGCCGGTTGGCACCCGGTTCGAGCTCCACGGCCAGAAGGTCGGACGCGTCACCTACACCGCGAGGACCTGTAAGCTCCTGATGAACGCCATGTACCCCGGCCGCTGGACCATCCAGCGCCGGTGGCACACGAGCCGCTTCTATCAGCGGTTCGACGGCGCTCGCTGGCACTTCTTCGGGTACAACCCCGTCGGGGTGAAGATCCTCGACATCGTGGACGATCTCCATAAGAAGCACCCAGAGAGCAGCGTGATCCACAAACTCTGGCTGTTTTGCCTTCCATTTTGAGGGGGGGGAGAACATGAACAGGATTCGGCGCAAGTCGCTAAGGACAATCCTCGGGCAGATGGACGAGCTCTCGACCGTCCTGGAAACTGTCAAGGAAGCCCTGCAGGATGTCTTGAACGAGGAGCAGGAGGCTTACGACAACTTGCCGGAGGGGCTCCAGGAATCAGACAGAGGACAGCAGATGCAGGAGTACATCGATGCTCTGGAGGGTGTCGTTGACTCTCTTGGAGAGCTGGACATAGAAGACCTTTACGGGACCATCGAAGAAATCGCAGAGGGTTAATTATCGCCTGACCTACCGGGCCTACGGGGAGAAAGGAAATTACCATGACTAAGACCGAGTACATGAACACCATCAACGAGAAGCTGACCGCCGCCGAGGCCCTGTGCGCCGACCTGCGGAAGCTCCGGGGCCTCCAGAAGTTGGCCCAGTCCATCACTGGCTCCGACGCTCTGGTGTCCTTCGAGGCCCTGGGCAAGACCATCGCCGACAAGGAGGCCGAGCTGAAGACCGTGCGCGGCGAGCTCCAGAAGGCCCGCCGGATCGTGAAAAAGCTGGACGAGATTGAGGCCATCGAGACCGGTACCGCACCGGCTCCCGCTCCCAAGAAGCAGGCCGCGAAGAAGCCTGCGGCCAAAAAGCCTGCCAAGGTCAAGACCGAGCAGGCCGCCAAGGCCACCAAGGACGCCGCTACCCCGGCGGCCTGACGGGAGGTGATGTGCATGACTTACCTGAAGATTCTGTCCTATGCCCGGCGCGGCATCCGGGCTGAGATTGACAATTACCGCGCGATGCAGGAAAAAGCCCTGGAAGGTGCCGGAGCGCACCCGGAGGCCAAGGGCCTTGCGGACGGCCTCCAGAACATGATCGACGCCCTGGAGGTTGACATGGCAACTATTGACGAACTCCAGGAGATCCACGACAGAAAGTGAGGATACCAATGAACAGTCCGAGAGAATTTATTGAGGAATTTGCGGCAAAGCAATACGGAAAGGACTTCCCGTGCCCCAGGTGTGGCAGGCAGTCCATGAACATCAACCCGTCGAAGAATGCGTTGAGCCGGCGTGCAGGGGTGCAGATATGCGACGAGTGCGGGATGCTCGAAGCCTTGGAGGATATGCCTGGCGGAATTAAGCTCCCGCTGTCCGCTTGGGCAATCATGAAGAATCCGGTGGAATGGGAGATGCCTCTGCAGCTGACCTTCGTCGGCCGCGACAGCTGGAGCCGCCCGGTCTACGAATGCGGCGGTCGGCTGTATGTCGATGTCGACCCCCGGGCGGATCGCCATCCGGCCATCTGCACGAAGCAGGATAACGACTTCGATGGAGAGCCATGCGACCCGGTTCCGGCTGGTGCCGAGGTCGAGTTCATCCCGCACCGCGATACTTGGTAACGCCCGCCTGATGATGGCCTGCCGGGAACAGGCCGAAACGCCCCGCTCGGGGCGTCGCGGGAACCCGTCGGCACAGGGGGAAAGCGCCGCCCCTTTTACATATACGACCTTGAAAATCGAACAGGAGGTATCGCATGATCACCAGAGAGAGTGAACATATTCAGGTCGAGGGCCACTACGGTACCTGGCACGTCATTGATGACGGCTGGTACGCCCTCACCCCGGACGTCAACGGAAAACCGAAGACCTACCGAGCTCACTGCTTCCTGCTGGAGCACGACGAATACGGCGACGAGGCCGCCAGCGTCATCGTCGACCAGGACGGTCGGCTCCTGCTGGAAGATGTCTACAGCGGCTTCGACGACCTGCTGGAAGCGGGATGGGCGGTGGTGGACGGTGAGTAGAGATTGGACGCCCGCCGAACTCCAGGCTGTCAGCGACGCCATGAGGGCCTGGGGTGAAATGGGCTATGAGGAGTTCTGCCAGCGCCTGGAGCTCTGCACGGAGAAGGTCGTGGTCGTCCACCTGGCCGACGGGGACACCATCACCACCAGAATCCACGGCACCGACGAAGACATCCGCGCCTATTACCGGGTCGGCTCCGTACTGAACATGGGTGCTGAGCGCGACCGGCTGGTGGAGGTCGTGGCGGTGGACATCATGGAGCCGCCCGGAAACGCCCCGCACGGCCCCGTAAATGAGTTGCAACGGCAGGAAGATGGCGCGGGAGTGTAGACGCCCGCCTCGGGGCAAAAACGCTCTCCTGGGCGCTCTGGCGCTTTTCCCAGAAAACGAAAAAGACCCCCTCACAGGATTCGTGTCCTGCGAGGGGGTCTATGTCATATTGCGGGGCTGTCGACGGAGCCCTCCGGCTCCTGCGGCGCATTGAAGTTCACCGCCGCGGCAGCGTCGTAGGTTATGCCGCCGCTTCGGTGGTCTGACTTTGCCATGTTGAGATAAAATGCGCAGACCGTACCGTGGGCCGTCCAGGGCAGGCCCACCATAGCGGACAGCCACGGAAGGGACCCTGTGAAGCCCCGGTGGATGCAGTAGGCGGCCAGGGTCAGCCCGCCCACCGTCACCACCCACAGCAGCACCCGAATGTCCGCTATGAGCCGCTTGGAGAAATCCATCTTCTGCGACTTCGGCTCCTGCTTGCCTTTCCGCTTCCGGGCCGGCCGGCGCATCGCCGTCAGCGCCATGCCGACCAGGACGAGGAGAAGCCCCGCTACCAGCAGGAGCAGCTTCTCCAGGCCGTTCATACCATACCGTGGTCGCGGGCGAAGCGGTAGAACAGCTGGGCGGCCTGCTCACGGGTGAGGAAGTCCTGCCACATATAGTTGGGCTCCCCGTTGATGTCGGTGCCGTTGCCGGCGAACAGGCCGACCTTGATGGCCCACGCCCGGGCCTCCTCGCTCCATTCGCCCTTGTCGTTGTCCTGGAGTTCCTTCCGGTACTGGGTCATGTACTCCTTGAACTTTTCGTAGCTCATGTCGTCGTCATCCTCCTCCACAGGAATTACAAGAATCTGTCCGGGGTAGATAGTGTACGGGGCGGTGATCCCGTTGGCCTGGGCGATGTCCTGCCAGGCCACGCCGAGCCGGCTGCCGATCGCGGAGAGGGAGTCGCCCGCTACCACGGTGTAGGTGCCGCCGGTCGTCCCGCCCGGAGTCTCGGGCTCCCCACTGTCCGGGACAAGGGAATAGTCGGGGCGGCCATAGCCGCCGATGTAGCTGGCCCCCAGGGGGTAGCTCTTGTCCCGAACACATCCGCCGTTGGGCACAACGCCGGCGGCGGAGCTGGTGTTGCCCTCGATGGTGTAGACCCGTCCGCCGGACACCTTCACCACGAGGCCGGTGTGGTACATGGTCTTGCCGCCGTCGTTGGTGAAGAAGATCTGGTCCCCGGCCTGGGGGCTGGTGTGGAACTGCCCCTTGTCCTTGTAGTAGCGGGCGGAGTAGGTGCAGCCGGCGCCCAGGCCCTCCTTCGCCTGGCAGAGCAGGGCCATTCCCAGCTCCAGGCCGAAGGTGTAAATGAAGCACCAGTCCACAAAGATGTCGCACCATGCGTACCCGTTCTTATCGCCATTGTAGACGATGTCCAGGGCGTCCAGGTCGCGCGCATACTTGTTCCAGTTGTTGTCCCCGGGGTTGGCGGTCGGGTTGTCGAGCTGGGAGTTGGACTCCTTCTCGATGTAGCCGATCTCTGCCCGGGCAGTCGCGATTACTCTGTCAATCGCCGTCATTGGTGTCACCGCCTTCCACAATGGCAACGCCCTCCAGGGGGATGACGCCCTGGGACAGCTCGTAGACAGCCGCCTCGATCATGGCGTCCAGCTTCTCGTCGTCCACAGTAACGCCATGCGACCGCAGCCATTCCAGGACATACGCCTTTTTCTCCTCGCCGCGACCGGAACCGGTGTAGATCTGCTCGGCGGCGGCGACGGCGATCTTCACCCAGGCGTTGATCTCTTTCTGCTGCTCGGTCGTGGTCTTGCTCTTGATGTAGGGAATGAGGACACAGGTCACGACCGCGCATACGACGGCGACGACTGCCTCGACGATGGGGGTAATGTCAAAAGTCATTGTGATTCTCCTTTCACTCGTCGAACAGGTTATGAATCCCCTGCTCTGCCAAAAAGTCTTTCTGCTCGTGCTTCACATCGGCAGCGTATTTCAACGCGGCCTCCATGTCGCCGTTGGTGTGGCCCCGCTGCATGGCGTGGGCCGTGGCTTCACCCAGGGCAATCGAGGCCCTGGTACTCTGGACGAGGAGCACCATGAGCTTCTGCTGGGCTTTATTCTTCTCGTCCTGGTCTTTTTCTCTGGCGTCAATGCGCTTCTTCAAGGCCCAGACGAGAAGCCCCATAATTGCAGATGGGACGCCCATCGCGGCCACAAAGGCTAATGCGAGCGCCCCAAAATCAACTTGTATCATCGGTATCACCCCCCTTGAGAATGGCACGAAAAAAGCAGCGCCAATGACGGCGCCGCTTCATCATCTATTTTGATTTCCTGATTAAAACGAAATCCTCCAAAACCTTTTTCCTCAATGCATCATTGTTGCAATGTTTCATAAGCCCAAGGTAGCTCGTAATAACACTGCTACAGTATTCGAGAGGAAGTTCGCCGGTGGCATAGTGCTCCATGATAAAAGCCAGATGCCGCTTCATCTGCAGAGATGTCGATTTTCGCAGTTCTATCTTGTCTGGCCATATCCGTCTTCCCACAAACTCAACACCCACGCCAACCGGGACGACTGCGGTCTTGTTGTTTAGCTGAAGCCCAAGGCGCTCCTGCAGGTAATCATCGGTCGCACCAATAATATCCCAGGCCTGCTGTTTCGAGGAGGCAAGTATCAGCATATCATCCATGTACCTGGCATAGTACGGGGTACGGAGCTCCCGCTTGATATAGTGGTCGAGTGGGTTCAGGACAACATTGGCTGTCATTTGTGAAATCAGTGATCCAACCTGCATTCCGCGGCCGGAAATTCGCTCTGCTGTGGTAATGTCCGTGCAATAGAGCGGTAGTCCAAACGGGCGGTCGTCACACCGTATTGCCGTCTCCAGGAACCACATCATATCCGGATCATCCAGAGGACGCCCAAGCTCCCGGAGTTGTATGTCAAGAGGAATGCGAAAGAAGAATTTCGCCACATCCATCTTGCCGATATACCATTGCTCCTGCTTTGACTGCACAATTCGCATCCACTTCTGGACTTGCTGAACGGCTCTAAGCGTTCCGCGGCCTGGGATGCTCCCGTAGCTGTGCTCGTAGAAAGATCGCTCATAGATGGGCCAAAGCACTTTATACGCTGCGCAGTTAACCACCCGGTCAGAGAACGGGAGCGAGTGTATCAGCCGCATTTTGGGAAAATATTCATAGAACGCATGGGGCTTCCCAGGGGCATATACTTTCCATTGAAGCCGGTTTACATCGTTGATGATATATTCTTCGAGGTTGGCAGAATAGTCCAGCACTGCCTCCCGATACCGCTTGTTTCTTCGTGCCAGGAGGTAACCGTCGTACAGGTTGTCGAACGTAGCAAATCGCTCAAAAACATGAGAGTGCTTTTCCATTCTGCCATCTCCTCAAAGGCCGTACCTTACAGGCGCCGTACCATGGACTGGCCGGAACGCCGGTATTTACAGCTGATATTTTTCTGCCTGATTACCAGACCGAGGAGATAGGCTCCTTTATAACCTCGCGCTCTGAAACAGTACCCAATAGGTACGGAATATCTGGCGTATGAGGTAAAGCGGCGCGGAAGCCGAGGTTCGTGTTGGAGTTGGAGCGGGCGTTGTTGCCGTTGCAGTAGAACACGCCGGCCGCGGCCCCGTTGTTCCAGTTGCCACCGCAGTAGAAAGAGCGCAGCAGTCTATCCCCTATGTTAAGTGGATTTTGGACCGTTGACGGTCTTGATCCATCCACCCAGCATCTTTCCGATTTCCACCAATCTGTCGGACCATATCTCGTACTTCTTTGGCGGAAGAAATCCAAGCTGAAACGACAGTCGGATATAGGCACGAAGCTTCATGATCTCCACATCCATATCCTGCAAGGTGGTCTTTTTATAATACTTCTTCTGTGCCTCGATGCATCGCTCCAGCAGGATATCCATGCTGTGCTTGATGTCGGTACAAAGAGCAAATTTCTCGGATTTGGGGTACTGCGCAAGGGCCGGGTATGCGTACTCCATCATATCGAAGATTTTTTGAAGGATTTTCAAATCTTCTGCCATACCAATGTCCCCCAAACCAGAAACCAATAGGCATATTGTAGCGCATTAGTTTCGAGTTTTGGGAGACTTCGGTAAGAAATAACGGAATACGTTATTTTGAAAATTTGCGCGACCGCGCTTCGCGCGGTAAGAAAAAGTGACGCCGCTATCGCGGCGTCATCAGGGCACAGTCAGTCAGTTGGCAGTTCAACAAAAGCGGCGCGGAAGCCGAGGTTCGTGTAGGAGTCGGAGCGGGCGCTGCAGCCGTAGCAGCAGAACACGCCGGCCGCGGCCCCGTTGTCCCAGGTGCCACCGCAGTAGAAAGAGCGCTCTGCCTCACAGGCGTTTGCATACAGATAATCCCCGCCATATGCCCCAGGAGTATCGTCGTACTTGAACAGCCCGAGTGCCTGGAGCACAAGCTTCGCGGCATCGCCAACGCCGGACGCGCAGGTCACGTTTTCCAGAGCACAGCCATGATAGGTTGCTGTGGTGTCAGCGGTATAGGTGGTCGTGAACTCCCACACGCTGCCAGTCCAATGGAGCTTTACAGATTTGGCCGTCTGTCCGTTTCCGCTCGGAGTGATAAAGCTGCCGTCCGTTCCGCTGATCGCCTTCCACTCAACACTGGTATTAGACTGCGAGTTCTCGGAATCAGCTGCATTGTTGTTTACCAGAACCTGCAACTCGCCATATACGGTCCTCATTCCACCGACCCACTCATAGACATTGCCGTTCAGATCCCAAATCCCGGAAGGAGTACCATCGTGGCTCCAGGAAAGGGGACCCGTCCCGGTCGCAACGCGGTCAATGGTACCGTTGGATTCGCGGAGCGTCGGAATCGCCTTGTAATTGCTTTCGGAGACGTCCTTTCCGTAATTGTTGTTTCCTTTTGGAAGGGTCCCGTTGTTTTTGCACCACAGCGCCAGAAGGGCCCATTCTGCACGGGTCATCAGATGCCAGCCGGGTCCTTTTGCCTCGCAGGCCTCCCGCGCGGAATCAAAGGTGATGCTGACCCTGGGATCCTGCGCTGGCAGGGAATAGGCTCGACCGTTCTGGATGATGTTCTGGTACTTGGAGATGTAGATAGCGTCGACCTCCTGACCGTTTACAATGAACGCAGGATGGACGGCATTAGACTCACCCATGCCGAGCTGGGCATAGGTCATCTTCGGGATTTTGACCATGACAGAGGGCATTCCTTTGTCATCGTACAGGATCTCATTCCCAGGGCAGACGGCCGCGAGGGCCAGGGCGCTCAAATCAAAGTTAGACATTGCAATACCTCCTTATTTCACAGCCCACAGGGTCAAGTTGACCTTATCCATGTTCAGGGGGACAGCCTCACTCTGAGGCTGGATAATTTCCTCCCCGTCAGACAAGGCAGCCGGTACCTCGGTTTCCACATACATACGGGCAGGGATGTCGATCTCGGCCACATAGGTCCGCCCAGCGGCGGCTCCGATCACCAGCTCGCCGGTGGCGCCGGCGCAGATGTCGATGTGGACGGGCCAGTCCTCCTCTCGCTTGGCAAGGTTGAGGGATAAGTCATCTGCAAAGGTGATGCGGGTTCCGTCTACCTCGTAGGGAATCTTCGTCCCCTGGTTTTTCTCAACAATAATCATTTGAGATACCCTCCGATCACAGTATATTTGATGGTTGCAGTTTTCGCCGAGCCGGTATAGCCCAGTTTAAATCCGTTGGCCAGCTTGTCTGTGGTCACAATCTCGCCCACATTGCCAGCAGCGGTGACCGCCTCTGCCACCACGATGTAGTCCGTCACATCCTGCACCGTGGCCAGAGCTACGGTTTTGGCGGAGGTGTTGAAGGGATAAATCCCGGTGTTGGTCAGGTCTACCTGACCGCGCTCCACCACCCATGCGTTCTGCCGGGCAAAATTGATCAGCAGGCCAATGGCGGCGTGGGCATCGGAAACGCCGACTTCCAGGTTATTAAAATGGGTCTGATCCTGGGGTGTACCCTGCTGCATCACCTCCCCGGCGGGGGTGATGGTGGACGTGCCGTCCCCATTGGACTTGACGTTATAGGTGTTGTCCGGCGTCCTTACATGATCCTTCCAGTATGTACGCTCGTACATCAAACCGCCTCCTCTTTGATTGTAAAGTCAAACCAGTATAGGATGCCGCTCTGCTGGTCAGTGACCGAGATGGACACATCCTGATAGGCCCAGGTGGCCCCGCTGGAGTCCAGCAGCTCCACCCGGGTGACGGTGGAAGCCCCGCCGGGCGTGATGGCCAGCCAGGCCCGGACGGTGCCGCCGGACTGGATCTCCACCTGGTTGATGGTTGCCTCCCGCCAGGTGGAGCCGACCCGGTAGCGGGCCCGGTAGATGTTGCGCCGAATGAATGCCCTGAATTTGTCCAGGGCGGTGTCTGTGAGCATGATATCCCTCCTCATAATGTGCCCGGCGGACTCCCGCAGGGCCTGGCATATACCCCGGCCGATCCAGTCGTCTCGGTAAAGGTGAGCTCGTCTCCTGACGCCCCGCCCTGAGTGGCGGTCTGGGGGTGAGTCCCGGTGACAGTCTCTCCTGTCATGGGAGCAGAGTAGATGGCCCGTCCCTCCGCCGTCTCCACCACCACCAGCTCCCGAGCCATGCCGCCACGGGTGGCCGCCTGCGGATAGGTGCCGCACCGGCGGGCGCTGTAAATAGTGTAGCCACAGGCGGTATTGATGACCAAATGCACACGACTTCGATAGATTATTGCATCATCTTCAAGATGTGATCTGAGGGGCTTATAAAGGTTTAAAGCCCGCAATATCTTTCCGTTGTCGATCGCTTCTCTTGGTGAGGTCACATCCAATATCACACGAAAATAATATGGTGATCCCCCATATTCGAACCATTCTTCAACGATTGTGCCAGGGTAGATTGCCGACAAGGCATTTTCAACGGATTTCCGTGTCCCCATCTTCCTGTGCACAAAAAAGCATCCTTTGATAATGGCTCTTTTGGACTCAACGCTGTAATTGTAGTCGTACCAATCAACCTTGAAGTCATAGGCCAGAATGTCCAGCAGGTCCTCTGGAAGCTCGTCGATGCGCGGGTAGATAGCCAGGCGCTGGATCTCCTCGGGGCGCTGGGCCAGCACTTGGGCGACGGAGGCGGCCAAGGCCGCCATGCTCTCGTCGTTCCGCAAGACTTCCGGGAGCGCCCGGAGGAGGTTTTCGGCGGTCAGGGCGTGCGCACTATTCATCCTCATACCCCCCGTTCGTGGCGGTGATGTCGCCTACCGTCGCCACCTGGGGCGTGTCCTTGTTGCTCCCGTCCTTGAGGACGGTAAAGGTGGGAGAGGTAAGGTCCACCCGCTTGATACCAGTCTGCATGAGTAGGCCGATCAGATAGGATGGGTTGATGTCCCGCCCCAGCTTGCCGCACTGCCAGCCCACATACTGCTGCACAGCCGCATCTACGGCCGCCTGGATCTCCGCCGCGCTGGCGGAGGCATCGTTTGGGATGTAGTAGGTGAAGGCAATGTCGTACTCCACCGTCTCGGGGTCTTTGACAGATACCAGGTCCGTCAGCGGACGCACCGTGTCCGCGCTGCAGGCGGCAAGCACCGCGTTCTTGACCTCCGTCTGGGCGATGGTGCCGTCATCCATGAGCACATACAGGTCCACCGTCCCGGCGACGGGAGAGTTGGCCACCACGTCGGCGATCTCCGTAGAGACGCGCTTGGCGATGTAGATATACCCGCCCTGGGGACCGGCGGTGGAGTAGGCGTCCATGCTGGCCCGCATGAGCTCGTAGAACTCGTCATCGGTGGCCTCGTCCGAGCCGCTGTCGCTGGCGGTTGTGTTCTCGCAGCGGCTGTAATAGTCAAACAGGTCGATGATGGTGTTGATCTGGCCCACGGCGTAGTCGTTGCCCACCACGCCCGGCGTCTGGCATCGGATCTGGACGTCGGCATAGGTGTCGCCGATGTCCACGTAGACATCCTCGACCGTCTCCCAGACAAGGGTGCTGCTGGAGTCGGTGACGCGGGTGCCGGCCGGGATCAGGATGGCCGTGGCCTGGGCCTCGGAAATATAAAACCGCTCGTTGCACACGGCGGGCTGCGCCGCCGGCCGCTCCGAGACATAGAACAGCTCCCCCAGGGCGTCCAAGTTTTCCCCGGATGCCCTGGAGGGGATGTTTTGATTTCCCGTGTAGTTGTTCTGGACGCGCTCCTGGATGATGATGTCCGCCACCCACTGGATAAACAGCTTTTCCGGGCTGGCCGGCTGCACGCTGACGCCGGTGATTTTCTCATAGCCGGAAACCAGGGCGGAGACAAGGGCGTTTGTGTCCGTGCTGATGAACTGGTACTGCGTGTTTCTACTCATTGATCTCCACCTCCACAGTCGGGATGACCCTGCCCGGAATGCTGGCGTCCTCGTCGAACAGCACACGGACAAAGGTCGCCCTGGGCTCAAACCTCTCGATGGCCTCCTTGACCTCCGACACGATCATGGGCCGGGCGATATGGGTGGGCTTATCGAGGAAGCGCATGGGCAGGCCAAACTCCCGGTAGAGCGGAACTGTGCCCTGCCGGGTGGAGAGGAGGATGGCGATGTTCTGAAGCACCGACGAAACCGTGTCCTGTTCGTTCAGCTTGACGGTGCCGACATCGACAGCTGATACCTTGTAGGTCATGCCGCACCCCCCCTAAATGTACTCCTGGAGGGTGAGCGAAATGGTGGCGCTCGTGATGTCCCCCCGCTTGTCGAATGTCTGGGCTTTCATCTTGTGGTTTTTGATGGACCATCGGTATTTGCCGTAGGCGTGGGTGCCGATGGTCAGCGGGACGGCGGTGCCGCTCCGCTCGTAGTTCCAAATCTTCACGACCTCCGTCATCGGGTCGACGCCCAGATAGGCCGACACAAAGATGTCGAAGGTGATGCCGTCCGGGTCGAGCCCGGTAAACTCGGTCAGCGCGTGGGTGAGGTGCCGCTGGTGCGTGCTGTACCGGGCGGAGCCAGACCAGGTGAAGTTGTTGATCGTCTCCACAACGCTGTCAGAAACGGAGAACACGACCTCTCCGAGCGTCCCGATCTGCATTTATATCCCTCCCAGAATAAAGCCGTCTCCGTTGAACACCGGGAGATAGAGCACCAGCACCTGGTCGTTGACCTTCGGCATCCACGGCTTGATAATCAGGTCGTGCTTGTGGCTTGCGAAGGAGGCGTCGCCGGAGCCGCCGGATTCAAATTCCGTCCGCTGCGGGACGTTGTAATCAGGAATGAAGGGCGGCGTAGCCAGCACGCAGAGCCAGCCGGAGGTATGCCCTGTCTCCTTGAGAATGACACGGGCTCTCCGCTTGCCGTTGTCCACGTCGCTGACCGTGCCGATCTGCACCAGACGGGAAAGGATTTTTTCAGAGTCCATCAATATCCCTCCAGAATGCGACGGAGGACCGTCTGCGTCGTGTAGCCGGAGCTGCCCAGGGAGTGCTTCGACTGCTTGATGATATATTTCCCGTCCCACGCGCCCCACCCTTCCAGGGTGGCCGTGACGCCGGCCACCTTGGAGGGGTCCCCGGGGAAGGTGAATGTTGCGGTGCGGGAATACTTGTTGTGGAGGCGGAGCTGCTTGGCCGCCAGCGTCTGCGCTTCGGCGATGCTGGCTACCTTGGCCGTCACCTCCAGCTGCTGATTGTTCTTGGAGTCCGCCTTGTAGTCTTCGGCGTAGGCGGTGCCCTCGATGACCTGGCCCGTGGCGGGGTCGGCGTAGCGGACGCGGCAGGACGTGTACTTGGTGTCCGCCGTGCCGACAGACAGGTCATACTTGGTGTAGCTCCCGCTGCCCCGCTTCACGGTGAAGGCCGGGTCCTTGGCCTCATAGTCAGCCTGGTCGAACAGCACCAGGATGTTGTTCGTGGCCTTGAGGGAGATCCCGGCGTCGTGGCAGAGCTGGGACAGGAATTTGATGTCGCTTACCTTGTACTGCTCCACCCGCTCATAATAGGGGTCGCTGGCGGATTCATAGAGGCAGGCCATGCCGTTGGCGCCGGCCATTTCCTGGGCGATGCCGGAGAGGGTATAGGCCTCCCACGCCTTGGTCTTTTCGGTCTGCCGGATCTGCGCGTTGAAGGGCAGCGACGTGGCCTTGATGGTGATGGTGGCTGGCGGCCCGGACGCCTTGATGCTGTCGAGCTCGAATTGCCCGCAGTCCAGAACGGCGTCCTTGCCGTCGTTGTTCCAGTTTTCCCGGACGAAGACCGCCTGGATGGCGAGGCCGGTGGTGGCGGAGGCCTCGGAACTCTCTTCCGCCTGGCCCCCGCCGACCTCCTGGATGTACTGGGCGCTGACATAGGCCGTCTTTCCGCTGTACTGGATAGTGGCCCAGCCGTTGGAGATCCCCGTTACGGAAACCTCCGTGCCATAGGGCAGCGCCCCGAGCTTCCCGTAGCTCGTTCCAGGGCCTGTGCGGACGTTCAGGCCGATAGAGGGCGTCACCTTGTAGGTCTTTGCTTCCGCCTCTCCTGCGCCCTCTGCGGGGGCGGAGGAGGCCGCTGCCTGGATGGCGTCGTTCAGCCACTTCTCCAGCCAAATACTGTCCCTGTCCTGGAGCTTGATTTGCAGGTCGTCCGCCTCGTCCTCCTCGTTGTCGGTGTAGGTCAGCGACAGCAGGTAGGGGCGGATGGATGATGTGATGTCGGTGCCGCCGAAGACGACCTCCGCCGTGGTGCGGCGGGCCTGATTCCGGTCGCTCATCCCGCCACCTGCTTCCAGGGCGGCAGAGAGCTGGACACCGGCTCCACGGCGTCGGGGATCGTGAGGACGATTCCGGCCGGGAAGGTGTAGTACTCCCGGTACTGCTGATTGGCATTCATCAGCTGGTCGGTGTAGTCAACGCTCCCCATCTGCTGGAATGCGATGCTGTCCCACATATCCCCCTGGGTGGTGGTGTACGTTCTCATGTGTAAGCCCTCCTCGCTGCGTCGACGCCGGCCTCCTGCAAGACCTCCAGGATCAGCTCGCGCATATCCTCGTCGTGGGCCGCCAGGATGGCCTCCAGCTCGGCGGCATTGGTGACGCCGGCAAGGTCATACTGGGGCTCGAAGTAGATCACGATGGAGCCGCCCCCGCCGCCCGCTCCGCTCTCCGCGGAGATGGCGTTGCCGGCCTGATAGGAGGCCAGGTACGCCATGAGCTGCGGGGCGATGCCGACGGCCTGGATCTCCTCGGCGGAGAAAGCCTCGACACCGGCGCCGGCCATGCCGGACATAGCCTCGGCCACGTCCGGCTGCAGGGCCTCGGTTTCCTTGATGTAGCCCGCCCAGGTCATGTCGGCCTTTTCCTCCATGACGCGGGAAGGGCTGTGGATTTCCAGCTTGGCGTCGATGGCGTCAATGGCTGCCTGGGCGATCCGCGAGTAGGCAGCCTGCACCTGGGGCAACATTCCTTCCGCCCCAGATACAAAGCCCTGGATGGTGGCCTTGCCGCTGGCCGCCGCCTCCGCGCCGAGGTCCATCGCCTCGATGTCGGCGGCAAGCTCGGCTTGCAGCTCGTCCATGGTGGCGGTGAAGTCGGTCTTGAGGTCGGCCACGCTGCCAGCGGCCGCCTCCTGCTCGGTCTGCAAGGTCTGCCAGTTGGCGACCATCGTCGCCAGCTGCTCGTCGGTGGCCCCGGCCATGCCGGCAATCGCGTTCACGCTTTCCTCGGAGCCGTCGGCAAAGGAGGCGATCATCTCGCTCAGGCCCTCGATGTCGGCGCTGCGCTCGGTCAAGGTCTGCAAATTGGCGTTGTAGTCCTGCCAGTAGGTGATCTGGCTCTCCAGGGCCGAATTGATGGTGCCTGCGCTCGTTGCAACGACGCCTGCGGCCTCGTCCCAGAGCTGGTACTGTCCCGATATGCTCTCCAGGGCGGCGTCGTATGCCTCGGTGTAGGCGGTCACAAGGGCGTTGATTTCCTCCTTCACGCCGGTAATGGCGGTCTGGAGCTCCTGTTCCTGGGCGGCCGCCTCGGTGGCGGCGTCTCCGCCGTCCTGGGTGGCGGCGGTGAGGTTTTGCACCGCCTCCTCCGCCAGCGCGATTTCCGCCTCGGCGGCGGCGACCGCTTCCTGGTCCTCCTCGATGGCTTTCTGATAGTTCTTGGCGCTCTGCTCCGCCGCCCACATCTCGTCATTGATGTCATACAGGGAGTTTTGCAGGTCGTAATACTCCTGGGTCAAGAAGTTGGTGGCGTCGGTCATGGCGTAGTACTCTTGGTTGTACGCCTCGGCTTCCGCTGCCGCCTCATTCCATAGCTCGTTCATGCGAGCCACGGTGTCGTTGTACTTCTTGTTGGCCGCCTCTTGCTGATACTGCGCCTTGGTGAGCCCGATGCTGTTCTCCTCGGCCTCGATCAGCACGGCGGAGTACTGGCTATACAGGGCGGTCAGCTGCTCCTGGTAGGCCTGCTGCATGGCGTTCTGCTTCCATGCCTCAGTGTTCGCCCGGAGCGCGGCGGTGCCTCCCTCAATGGTGTCCGTCTCGAGGTCGATGTAGTTTGCAAGGTCAGGTACCACCTGGCAGAGCAGGGCCAGGGTGTTGTGATACTGCCGGTGCTCCTCTTCTGTGCTTACGCCGGCAGCCTCCATCTCCTCCAACTTGGCGATGTAGGTGTCAGCAACACCAGCGGCCGCCAGCGTGGAGGAAACAGTGTCGTCGTATGTGGCGTTGGCCTCGTCCATGGCCTCCCGCATACCCTGGGCCGCCTGGGTCAGCTCGTCCACAGAGGGAACGGCGTCATTGGCGGCCGCAGTAGCAAGCGCAACTATACCGGCAGTAACGGCGGCCACCGCCGCAGTCACCGCAAAAATAGGACCGAGGGCCACATTCGACACAGTGGCAAAGGCCGCAGTTACAGCATTTGCAATCTTCACAACTGCCGTATATGCGGTTAGTGCGATAGTCACGGCGCCCAGCACACCCACAAAGGCGGTGATGGCGTTGACCAGAGCCGGATTTTCCTCGACAAACTGGGAAACCGCATTGAGGACCTGGGTGCCCACAGAGTAGGCTTTCTGGAGCGCCGGGGTGTAGGCGTCGCCGATGGCCACCTTCAGGTTCTTGTAGGCGTTCTGCATCATGGTCAGCTGGCTCTGGGTGGTGGCATACCGCTTTGTGGCCTCGTTGACCAGGGCGGTGTTTTCGTCCCAGGCGTTACTGCCGATCTGCAGGGCGTTGGTGAACACGTCGCTGGCGCCGGCCGCACGGAGCAGGGCGTCACGCATACGGATGTCGGACAGGCCCATGTCGTCCAGAACGGCGATTGCGCTGCGTCCCTCGGATTCCATATTGCCGAGGCCCTGGATAAACTGGATGATGGCCCCGGCCGCGTCCTCTTCAAAGGCCGCGGCAAATTCGGAGGCGGACATACCCGCCACGTCCGCGAACTGCTCCAGCCCGTCGCCGCCCTGCTGGACGGCGAGCGACATATTGGAGATCAGGGTGGAGAATGCGGAGCCGCCGGCCTCGGCCTCGATGCCGACAGAGGACAGGGCGCCGGAGAAAGACATGATCTCCGCCTCGGTCATGCCGACCTGTGCGCCGGCACCGGCGATGCGCATACTCATGTCCACGATCTCTTTTTCCGTCGTCGCCAGGTTGTTGCCCAGGTCAACGATGGTAGCGCCCAGCCGGTCAAAGTCCTCCTGGGACATCCCGGTGATGTTCGCCAGACGGGAGAGGCTGGTGGCCGCTTCGTCCGCGGTCATGTTGGTCGATGTGCCCAGCATGGCCATGATTTCCGTGAAGCCCAGCAGGGACTCCTTGTGGATGCCCAGCTGGCCGGCGGATTCGGCGATGGCCGCCAGCTCCTCGGTCGTCGCGGGGATCTCCGTGGACATCTCCTTGATGGCGTCCGACATGGCGGACAGCTCGTCGTCGGTGAGGTCGGTGGTCTTGGCCACGCCGGTCATCGCCGACTCGAAGTCCATAGACGCCTGGGCGCAGTCCGCGAAGTACTCATAGACCTCTTTCAGGGCGGTGGCGATGCCCGCCGCCACGATTGCCTCATGGACGGCACCGAACGCCTGGCTCGCCTTGTTCCCGAAGGTCTGCGCGCCCTCGGCGACCTCCTCCTGTTCCTTTTTCAGCGCGTCGATACGGTTGGTGAGCCGGGCGGAGCTCTGCCCGAGGTCGTCCATGTCGACCCCAGCCTCTTTCAAGGCGTCGCCCATCTCGTCCAGCCTCTCGGTCTGCCGATTCAGGGAGGAGGTGGTCTTGTCAATCTGCTGCTGCTTGGCGAGCAGCTTATTTTGCAGGTCAGCAGAAAATTCCCCTGTCTGCTGGATCTCCTTCTGGATGTTGTCATACTGCTGCTGAAGGAGTTCCAGGCGCTTCCGGGTGTTCTCCACCGCCGTCTGCTGTTTCTGGTAGGCAGTGATGTCCGACTGCGTTTTGGAGAGGGACTGTATCTCTTTCTGCATGGCCGCCAGCTCGTCCTGGGCGGCTTTGAAGGTCTTGCTGTAACTGCCGCCCAGCTGGGCGTTCAGCTGGAATAGCATCTCATACTCTTTGCGGCTTGCCATGTTGTCCCTCCCTTCGGGTCATCGTCTGCCGCGCCGGATGACGACCGGCCGCGGCGCTTTTTTCGGGCGCTTGGCCCGCTGTTCTTCCACAAGCAGGTTACTGGCCTTGATCCACTTCGTCAGCGAGGACAAGGGAAGCGCGGCCCAGTAGGAAACTGGTGTGTTGTTGTTCTGCGCCATGATGAGGCACTGTTTTCGGAGCCACACCCCGCCGTCACAGGTTACAGCTCCGAGGCCAGCAAAAAAGTTCGCGCCTTCGACCGAATGCGGTTGTAGTCGCCGATGGGCAGCGCCTGGATGACGTCCACGCCGATGCGCCGGCTCTTTCCGTCCGGGGTGGTAAGGGTGGTGGTGCAGGCGCGGGCGGCCATACGGATCAGGTACTGGCCGGAGAAGGTGGGGACGATGACGGGCTTGTTCATGGCCTGAAGCTCGTCCTCGATGGCAAGGCTGTCGTTGCCGGTCAGCCGGTCGAAGTCAAAGGACAACTCCTCGATGGTGCGGCCCTCAAAGGTAAATGGCTTCTTGAGCTTGTGGACATAGGCGGAAGTATTCCCCTCCTCGGCCTTGGCCGCGGTTTCGGCGGCGGCAAACTCGGCTCCGTTCACGGCAGGGGTGTCGCCGCTCTTCTCCTCGACAGAAAAAGCGTCGGCGGGAATGGGGGTCACTTTGGTATCAACGCTCATGGTGCAAACTCCTTTCAAAAATGAGGCCCGGGACGGAGGGCCGCCCCGGGCTTGTGATAGTTACTTTCCGATGGCCTTGCGGACGTCGGCCAGGTAATCGACGCCGTTGACCTCGCAGATGAAGTTCAGCGGGTCGATCTCGCGCACCTTGGCGCCGTCGATGTAGGTCGCCCAGTAGCGGACGGAGTACTCGCCGGAGCCGTTGGTGGGAGCGGCCGGGGCGACCGTACCGCCGGTGTCGGTCTTGGGAACGACCACCAGGACGTGCTTGATGCTCTGCACCTTCACCTCGCCGGCCACGGTGTCCTCGATCTGCTGCGCCATGCGCAGGTCGATGTTATGGCGGCGAGGCTCGGAGAGGCGCACGCTGTGCTCGGTGGTAGTGCGGAAGTTGAGGGTCAGACTCATTACGTCGTAATGGCCCAGAACGGGTACCTCCACGTTGCCGGCGATGCCGGCGCCAGAGAGGGTCTGTACGATGGCGGCCAGGTTGGGCAGGGTCACCCCGGCCATGCCGACATACTCTACGCTGTCCTCATACACCGCAAAATTGATTACGGATTCGTCGAAGTTAGGCATAGTTCAGTCCTCCTTTTACGCCTGGAGCGCACTGGTGACGTAGCTGGTGTCGTACTCCAGGATGAAGTCGATCTCCTGGGCGGGAGAGGGCGGGGTCATGTAGATGTGGATCTTGATGATACCGGCCATGAGGTCGGTCAGCGGATTTTCGCTGTCCACCATCTCCGCCCGGGCGCCCAGGAGGTAGCCGGAACCGACCAGACCGTTGAGCCAGATGTTGGCGGTGTCCATGATGGTGTCGATCAGACGCCGGTTCATGGGCTTGTCCAGCTTGCTCCAGAAGGTCTGAATCAGGGTGTTGCCGACCCAGCCGAACATCCGGGAAACGGGGATGAAATAGTCCTTCACGTCAGTGTTGGAGGGGTAGCAGGCGGTATAGTTGCCCCAAGCGCACCAGCCGCCCATGAAGTTCAGCGCGGTCACGATGCCGTTGTCGTTGAGGATGTTGGCCTGTGCCAGAGTAAGGTTGACTTCGGTACCGTCCTCCAGCACCATCGCGTCGCACTGGAAGTTCTTGTTACTGGGAGACTCGTAGGGGCAGCCGCCGTTGCCGGTGTCGACCTGGGCGATCAGACCGGCCAGCTGCGTGCTCATGTGGAACTTGTAGTCACCGAGCTTCAGCATGGGCCAGCAGGTCACCTCGTCCACGTCGACGAAGTTGTTGCCGCTTTTTTCGGTGATGGCGGTGGTGTAGCTGGTGGCTCCGGCGGAGCTGGAGTCGATGTCGATCAGCGCCTTGGCCTGGAACATCCCATTGATGCCGCCGGCCTTGGTCGCCATGACAGCGGCCACGACCGAGGACTGGGAGTGGCCCGGGGCGCAGATCAGGTCAGGCACGATGCCCAGGGTAGTAAGACACTGCTCGATGCTCTCCATGCCGGTTGCAACGGCGGTATCGTCCACGGAATCGGGCTTGACCTTGTTGTAGGCCACGTTCACCTGCTCGGCGGCGTAGGCTTTGCCGTCGGACAGGACTTCGATGACCAGGAACTCCCCATCGTAGTAGGTGCTGTAATCGGTGTCCTTGACGTAGGCCACGCCGGCGCCGCCAGCGGGCTTGACGACCAGATTCTCGTCGTCAATGGCCGCGATGGAGAGCTTGGCCTTGTGGTCGGTCAGAGCCACGTCGGAAGCCGCCACCGCCTCCTTCATGTCCGCAACGTCAAGGACGTTGCACATGATGACGGGCTGGCAGCCGAACAGCTGGAAGTGGGAGTACATGAACTCGCAGAGGGGATAGCTCCCCCAGTCTTCCGAATAGCCCAGCTTCTCCACCGCCTCGGCCCAGCTGGTACAGAGGACGGGGACGCCAGCCGCGGCGGGAGACGCCGCGCTCTGCACGGGGGCCGCGCCGACGACGAAGGGCACGCCGCTGTCGGCGACAACGGGGGTGCTGACGCTGGTGGCCTGCTCGGAGACGTATACGCCATGATTTGCCATAGGTAGTCCTCCTTACTTTCTGCCGGAAGCCAGCTTCTTGTAATTCACGTTCAGCAGGTTTCCGGCGGTCTTTACTTTGATGCGGTCCACGGGGAGCGTGTCACTGGTGACGACCAGGGACGCGATCAGGGGGTGGCGCTCCAGGGCCGGCGCGAGCTCCTTCAGCACGGCGGCCTTGCCGCCGCGGTAGACCGTGCCGGACTGGATCACCCCCCGGATGCTCGGCCCGAGGTAAACACAAAATCCGGCGGCCTTGCCGTCGGATTTCTTGGTGGTGGTCCTTTTCTCTTTGGGCTCCCGGGCCTCAACCTGCTCGGCGGGGACGGGGACCATATCTTCGGGGTCGGTTTTCTTCACAGCCATTGGCGTACCTCTCTTTCCACGCCGGGGACGCGCCAGGTGGTGGTCATTTCTCCGGCATAATATGGGGCGGTGTCGTCGGGGTAGATGAAAGTTTCCAGGCCGGCCTCAAGGTCGAGCTGGAAGCGCCGGCCGATGACGACCTCGCGCAACAGGCGAATCCGCAGGCGCTCCATGAGGTTGAGCAGCATAAGACCGCCCTCCTGCTCGTCGTCGTTGTAGACGGCAAAGATGGAGCGCACCACGGCGACGCCGGCCTCCAGTTCCCCAGACGGCTGGGTGTCTTTGCTGGTGATGGCCTGGTGGATGATGTAGGGGGCCTTTTTCTTCGCGGCGCTGCCGTCCGGCAGGCGCATCAGGTAGACCTCCGCCGCCCGGTACTGCTGCTCCTCGTTCTCACTTTGGATCTTCACCGGCATGATAAGGTCTTTGACAGCGTCCTCAGTGACGGCTTTCAGCTCCTCCAGGAGCATGACTCGGTCCATAGGCTACCCTCCCCATCCGTTGAGCACCCGCATGATCTCGTGCTCAATGCGGCTCTCGTAGGTTTTCAGAATTTCCTCGTCCATCTTGTCGGTCGTCTCCTCGTGAGCATAGAACGCCTGGACAGCAGAGGGCCCGAACAGCTCCCGGATGGGGAACCGCTCGGGGCCCTCGCGCTCGAACACGCCGGTATGCCCGCCCACATGAGTGACAAAGGCGTTTTCAAGGGTCTGCTGTGCGCTGGAGCGCAGGACGCGGGTATGTACCTTGCCGTCCGCTCCAAACTTGGTATCAAACTTGATAAGGGGGATGACGTTCCCCCGATAGCCGAAGGTGACCTGATAGGAGCTGGCGGAGTCCTTGACGATGGTGTTGATGGTCTTCGTCCGGGACTTCAGCTCCCCCTGGGAGATGGCGTACTCCTCGGAGACGATCTTCATGCCGACGGTGAGGCCATGCCGTGCCGACCGCTTCAAGGCGCTTCCGACGGCGCGGTATACGCCGTCGGGGATGCCGGCCAGGAGCTTCGATACTCGGCCAAGACTGTCGTCGATTTCGTCAATGGTGATAGCGTAGCTCATTCGTCGATCGCCTCCAATTCCACCCGCAGCATCCCCATCTCACAGACCGAGGAGGCAACGTAGAATTCCCGGAAGAATCCTCCGCCGCCCGCCCGGTTATTGATCTGGATGCGCATACCCTTCTCGGGCTGATTGCCGCCCAGGTCGGACAGCGCACAGTGGAGCACGGATGACACGAGGTAGAGTCCCTGGACATGGTCGGACTGGAGCTGGCGTCGTTCCTGCTCCTTCAGGCCGGATAAGACGATGGGGATGTCCTGGTACTCTTCGCCGTCGTAGCGGATAGTGCGCTTTTCAGCGAACTCGTCCAGGTTGAGGAAAACGGCGTGGACGTCATCGGCCACCATGTCCTTGAAGCCGCTCATTCCACAGGGCCCTCCGCGCCGAGGCCGGCCGGAGCCCCTTCGCCGTCGTCCTCGCCAGAGATCGCGTCCTCCAGGGGCACGTCGGTGATTGCCGCGATCAACTGCGCCTTGGTCTTGAGCTTGGCGGTGTCGATGCCCATTTCCTCGGCCAGCTCCTTGAGCTTGGCGTTGGTGAGCTCCTTGAGCTGCTCGGGGTCAAGGTGAGCGGTTTCCTCGTCCTCTGCGGGCCCGCCCTGGTCGTGAGTGTCCACGACCGCCCCCTCGTCGTCCTCGCCCTCTACGGGCGTTGCAACGGCTCCTGTGACATCTTCCTCGGTGATGTCCTCGAGGACGACACCCACGCCGATGGAGGCCAGGCGGGCAGCCTCGGCGTCAGTCACGATACAGAGGCTGCCGGCGGGCACCGGCTGGGGGTGCTTCGCACCCTCGGGCCGGTAGCCGTACAAGCCGTCGGTGATTTTTACACGCTTCATGGTATTGCTCCTTTCCAGGTCCTATCAGGTGCCGACCACGTTGGCCGCGTACATCCAGGGGGCCTTGCTCCGGGGCGCGGCCAGAGGACGGGAGGCCAGGCGCAGCTTGCGGGTGTCCTTGTCCTTGTCGACGACGAACTTGGGCACGCGCTGCATGGCAAAGCTGTGGTACTCGTTGTCGTCCTCGATCTGGTCGACACGGCCGTACATCATGTGGCCGCAGTCGGGGGCGGTGACCATCGCGGAGGTCGCGGGGAACAGGCGGATGGTGCCGTCCTTGTCCAGCACAGTCTCGCGCACGGAGAAGATGTCCAGGTCGGTGCCGTCGAAGTTCAGATTGCCGATCCACACCACGCCGGGGTAACGCACCTGGGGCGCCAGGCGGCCATACTCGGCGCGCCGGTTGTCCAGCAGCTTAAGCGTGGCCTCGTCGCTCTGGATGAAGGCGGCCACTTCGGTGCCCACGACCAGATCAGTGGCGGGGAGGCCACGGTCCAGCAGGTCGTTCACCATCGCGGCGACGTCCCCCCTCCAGTCGCCGCCGGACGCGTCCCACTTGTTCGCTACGGTGTACTTGGCGGGGTTGGAGCCGGTGGTGTCGAAGTAGAAGATGTCGTAGGTTTCGCCCACGGTGTCGTTGTCGATGTAGGCGACGATGGTGCAGCCGTTGTTGATCATGGTCTGGACGGCCATCCACTCCTCGCGGCGCTGAATGCGACGGTCCAGGTCGGTAAGGTCCTGCATCTGGAGTGCCCGGGCGCGCTCGGCGGGGGTGCTGCCAGCATACAAGGCCTCCCCGAAGCCGCGCTTCTGCAGGTCATCCAGGGTCAGCAGACGGGACGGGGCGGTGAAAGGCGGCTCGAACTCGTGGATCTCGTAGCCGCCACGGGCCACGGGGATGTCGCCGGCGCGGCGCACAACAAAGGGAGCCATAGCCCGGTCGCGGTCGCGGTACTCCACCAGAACCTTGTTGGCGTTGAAGATGTCAGTCGCCGCGTTGGTGGGGAAGTAGCGGTCGCGGAAGAAGCTCTGGACGGGGACGATCTCCTGGACCATGCCCGCCATGTAGTAGGTGTCAAAAATGTCGAAAGGCATATTCTTGTCCTCCTTTTAGTCCAGGACCTGGGCCAGATAGATACCACGCTCGCGCAGGGTGTCCTTGTCGGCCTGGGTGATGGTGTACTCATCATCCACGGTCAGGGCGTCTTCGTTGAAGCAGCCCATCACATAGACGGCGACATTGGCATCGGCGTCAGTGCCGATGTCCTCGTCATCACAGAGAATGCAGTCGGGGGTCAGAGTCTCGTTCTCGACGGCGGTGGTGCCGAGGATCTTCAGCTTGCCGTCGCCGCCGGTGCCGGAGCTGCGGCACAGGACGGTGCCCCGCGGATAGGTGGCGGCGGCGGACAGCTTGGTAATGATGCCGGAGGCCACCTTCACGGGCGGGGTGATACCGGCGATCAGCTTGTCGTACTCCATAGAGCCGACCTTATCGTTGAGATGCTTCGCCATGTTACTTATCCTCCTTCTTGTTCAGGGCCTTCGCATCTGCGCGGCCCTTCGCCATGCGCTGCTCCGGGGTGAGCTCACCAGCGGGCGCGCCCTCATTGTTGGCGGCTCCGACCTGCTGCGCGCCGGACGCGCCGGTGTCAGCTTCCAGAGCCGCCATGTAGCTCTTGCCGGTCTGGGCGGCTTTCTGAGCCATGCGGTAGGCCAGTTCCTGGGCGGTGCAGGGGTGATCCCCGTACTTGGCCTCCCGGATGCTCTCAGCGTCATAGAGAGATGCCAGGGCGTCGATGTCCTGGATTCTCTGGCGCTCGGCCTGGGCGGGGTCGGCCCCGCCGTCACCCTCGGCCGCTGCGCTGGGGGCAGGGGTGGCGGCAGCTCTTGCCTCGGCCTCCAGCTGCGCGGTCAGCTCCGGGTACTCCGCCCGGAGCTCCTCAACAGTACTTGCCATAGGTGTACTTCCTCCTTTTCTGCCGGTCTTTGCCGGCGGATTTGTATGTGTCTCAGCCGGGGCCGAGGCCTCGGGATCGACCGTAGGGATATTGTCCGGGGCGAACATCCCAGCCGTAAGGTGGATGGTGCGGCCTCGGACGAACAGGCGCCGGCCGTCTGCACTGGCGGCGACGTCCAGGGGCTCTGCGTCCTCGATCAGCTCGTCGGCAAAGCCCTTTTCCACCGCCTCGCGCCCCGTCATGTAGGTCGTGTCGGACATCATGTGGGACAGGACGGTTTCGGTCAGGCCGGTCTTTCGCTTGTAGATGGCGACTTGGGCCTTGTCCCAGGCGTCATACTGTCCAGCTGCCTCACGCAGTTCGTCGGCGTTGTAGCCGCCCCAGAAGAAGCCCCAGCACTTGTGAATCATAATCAGGCTGGAGGGGTTGACCTTCACCGTGTCGCAGGCGCACATGATAAGGGAGCCGCCGGACATAGCCACACCGTCCACGACGCAGGTGAGCTTCGCTCCGCCCCGCGCCAGCTCCCGGAGCCGATTGTGGATGGTGTTGGACACGCCAGCATCGCCGCCGTAGCTGTTCATGCGGATGGTGATGTCCTTGCAAGCGGCAATCTGCCCCAGGTCATCCAGGAACTCAGAGAGGGTGATAAACTGTCCCTCTACGGGGTCGCCCCACCAGTCCGTGGGATGCTGCTCATAGATGTCGCCGTACATGGTGATCTCTGCGCTCTGGCCATCGGCGGTAGCCATCGCATAGGCGGTCCGCTTGATGTTCACGACAGGCCGCGCGGTCGGTACTGTTTTGCTCATGCGTTTTCTCCCTTCCCTTCGCCCTCGCCGTCGCCGCCCTCGCCGTCATCGGCGCCGGAGCTCGACAGGTTGGTGATCCGTGCGCCGCCCGCTTCCGCGAGCTTCGCGTTTTCTGCTTTCAGCTGCTCCACGTTGGCCTCCCAGTCGCCGCCGCCCAGCTCGCGCGTGACCTGCTCGTGGGTCTTGAAACCGTGGTCGACCAGGACAACGGCGGCGTTGGCCTCCTTCAGCGGGTCGAGCTGCCCCTGGACGGGGCCGATCCAGCGCGCACCGCACCACGCGGCCCGCACCAGGGGATCTTCAAAAAAGCCCGGGGCCTTGATGCGGCCGCGGGCCACCGCCTCCGAAAGCCATACCTCATAGGCCGGCTGACAGAAGTCGGCCACAAACCAGCTCCGGCGCATCTTGAACTCTTCCCAGGCCTCCAGGAGAGCGGCGCGGGATGCCGAGTAGCTGGAGTTAAAGGTCTTCATCAGCACCTCGTAGGGCTCGCCCAGGGCCGCGCCGGTCTGCTGGCAGAAAGTCTTGACGAAGGCATCAAAGCCCGTGGTGGGGATGCTGGGGTTTCCAAATTTGATGTCCTCGTTCTCCGCCAGGTGGGAAACCGTACCGGGGCCCATCTCATACTCGCTGTCGCTCCCGGACAGGTTGTTCTCGATGGGGTTTGCCGCGGGGACACCGGCGATGTCGCCGGCGCCGACCTCGTTGATGGGGATCTCGGCCTGGCTGGTCTTGGTGATGATCCACGCCGTAAAGAAAGACTGGACGAGGGCGGCCATAAGCGTGCTCTCCGTGTACCGGCGCAGCTGCAGCAGCTGCTCGATCACCGGGGCCAGATAGGTCACGCCCCGGTACTGGTCCGGCCGCTCGCTCCCCATGATGTGGAGGATGTTCGGCAGGCCCGTCCTGGGGCCGTAGGCCTCCACCCTCGTCCACTTGGTCGGCTCTGTCGTGGTCTGCCAGGGGTAGGTGTTGTGGACGTAGTAGGCGACGACCATGCCGTCGTTGTCCACCTCCACCCCGTCAAAGATGCGGTTTCCGTTCTCCGGGTTCTTCCCGTCTGTGATGTGGGCCACGGCCGTTCCGCCTCCGTACTCGGCGGGGGTGCGCACCCGGTCGGCCTCCACAAGATGGATGCGCAGGGAGTAGGGATTTACCGGCGTGGGGTTTCTCCGCTTGAACACGGGGAAAACGTCTCCGCTCTGGAGCCACGCCACCAGCGCCAGCTGCTGCATCCCGTAAAAATTGTTCATGCCGGTGGCGTCGCAGTTGGCCTTGTTCTTGGCCCACAGGGAAAACTCCGCCTCGGTGCGCCGCTGCCACTCCTTGGCCGCTTCCGGGGAGATGCCCAGCACCTCCCGATCTACGGAGCTCTTGAGGGTCAGGCCGACGCCGACCACCTTCGTCCGGTTGGTGTTGATGGCTGACGTCGCCACCGGGGAGGACATATACAGCATCCGCCCCCTCTGGCGGAGGGTAAAGTTGTTCCAGTCGATGTCCTCCCTGGGGGAGCCGCTGCGCGGTGTAAAGCCTTTGAGCGCCCGCCGGGTCATGCTGGCGCCGGCCTCGCTGTATCCCTTGGCCTGGGGGCGCGCTGTGTCGGGCAGGAACAGCCCGGTTTTCTTGTCGCGGTATATGTCGCCCACCTCCTATGTGTTGCATAAAAAACGGGCCGCCCGGCGGCGAAAGGAGCTGACAAACTCCGCCGGGCTGCCCGTGGTAAAGCCCTCTCGGGCTTGTACCCATATCATTTTCGTGACCTCACGAAAAAGGTCACCAGTCGCGGGGGATGACGCCGAAGGCCTTGCGGGGCCGCCTGCCGTTCAGCAGGGCGGTCAGCTCGTCGATCTTCTGCTCGGCCTCCTCGATCTCGTCCTTGAGGGTGCCGAGGTCGAAGCGGGTGAGCTGCCGGTCGTCGATGGTATAGCTCTTGACGCGGCCGTCCACCAGGGCGGTGTAAGCCGCAGTCAGCTTCTCATAGGCGGAGCGCCAGAAGTTCAGCCGGATTTTCACGTCGGTCATATCTGCCATCGGGCATCACCTACCATTCGTCATAGTATTTCTTCAGCGCGGAGCCGCGCTTGGTCTGCTTTTTGGGGGGCGGCGGGGCTGTTGCAACGCCCGTAGAGGGAGCTTTCCCCCGGGCCGCCTTTAGCCGCCTGTCTATCTCGTCAAGGTTGGCTGGCGTGCATTTGAAGGCCGCCAGAGCGTAGTTGCGGCAGTCCAGGGCCTCGTTGCGCTCGTGGCCGGGTATCTTCTCCCACACCCAGGGCTGCTTCTTGGCCGGATCATATACCAGGTGCTCGGAGAGCAGGCCGGTAAAGTAGCCGGGGCCGTAGTCGTCCCGCCTCGGGAAGTGGCAGTACTTTGAGCCCGGCTTCTGCACCTTGAGGTTGTCCATGATGATCTGCTTGCCGGAGTCGACGCCGAGCTGGTACTGCCAGCAGGTGCCGATGGCGACCTGATTGACCACGATCTTCATCTTCTTCGGCGGAGAGGTGTAGGGCTTATCTGCCCCGGGCATACCCTTGATGCAGAACACCTTGCGGGAAATGCGCGCCCGGCATTGGAGGCGGACGTCCTGGGTGAAGTGGCCGCCCTCGTCCACGAAGGTCATAGAGCTTCGGAGCCCCAGGCCGTCCTCGAAGCGGAATACTCGGTTGAACACCATCTCGTCCAGCTTGGCCCAGGTGTCCGGGTCATCCGGCCTGCCCATGACGATGCCCTTTTCAATGCCCCAGGTTTCCCCGAAGTGGCCGTGCCCGACGACCTCGTACTCCATGCGGTCGTCCTGGGTGTCCACGCCGGCGGTGAGCACCAGCACCCCCTCCGGCAGCTCCACGGGGGAGCCGTCCGGCCGGGTGCCGTAATCCTCCCGGCGGGCCATGAGGCTGTCCTCGTCCTCCAGGTCGCCGCGGTCTTCCCACAGCAGGCCAAAGCAGGTGTTGTAGACCACCTGGAGCTTCCTGGTGTTGCCGATTGCCTTGAGATACTTGAGCACGATGGAGCCCCAGGAAGCCCACTGGCTGACAAAGGCGTTCAGCCAGAAAGAGCGGACGCCCTGGGCGTATGCGTCGGGGTTGTCCGCCTCCCAGCGCGCGGGCTGGTGCTTCATGGTCGTCTCGTCGGAGATGCTTCCGCAGCCGGGGCAGACGTACCAGACATGCAGCACCTTGAAGGTCTTGCGGCCGCCCACCACGCTCTCCTCGTGCTCATAGCGGATGTCCTCGAAGTTGATCTCGTGGTACTCGCCGCAGTGGGGGCATTTGCTTTTCCACCGCTCCATCGTGCCCTCAGCGTAGGACGCCTCGATTGCGCTGGCGTTCTTGACGGTGGGGGTACTGACCTCCAGCGCCTTGGCGTTGTAGAACGTGGTCTGTCGGGCCTGGGCCAGCTCCCAGGGGTCGCCCTCGTTGCCGGCGGAGGTTGCCCAGCGGTCGCGCTCATCCCCCATGATGTAGCGGATGGGCTTGGACGCCAGGGCGTGGGCCTCGGTGGAGCCGCACATCGTCAGGATGCCGCCGGGGTATGTCTTTTGCAGGATGGTGTTTCCGCTGTCGCGGCTCTTGGGGTCCGCCACCTTCTTTTTGAGGGTGGGGCAGTCCCGGATCATCGGAGCGATGCGGAGCTTGGAGTACTCCTTGGCGTCAATGGTCGTGGGATGGACGAACAGGATGGAGCCGGGGTCTTCGTCGATGATATAGCCGATGGTGTTGTTGAGGAACTCCGACTTTCCCACCTGGGACGCCGCCACCATGACGATGCGGTGCACCCGGGGGTCGGTAAAAGCGTCCATCGGCTCCCGGAGGTAAGGGGTGCGGTCGGTGCGCCAGGGGCCGGGCTCGGCGCTGGCCTCGGTGGACAGGCGGCGGTTTTTCTCCGCCCATTCCGTCACGGTCAGGTCGTCCGGCGGCTTCATGCCGGCCAAGACCTTCGTGATGACGGCGTTCAGCCTCTTTACCCGCTCGCGGGCCTCTTTCTCCTCAATGAGCCGGCGCGTTTCCTTATCCGTCATCGGCATCACGCCCGCTATCGGCTTCCCAGGCCCTCCGCTCCCGGACGCGCTCCTCGTATTTCTTTGGGTCATAGCGGTAGTTGGAGAGCTCCCGCATGGCCTTGTTGACCTCGCGGCGGATGATCTCAGCGGCCTCCGCCGGGGAGTTCGCCGAGGCCACGTCCACGGCCAGGCGGCCGGGCAGGGCCATCATCGCCCCGCGAATGGCGTAGATCAAGTCGGTAGTCATCGCGGCCACGTCCTCGCTCCGGTGCATTTTGCCCTGGAGCTCGTCGGCCTCGGCCTTGGCGATGTTGGCCTTAGCAATCTTCATCGTCACGTCAGCGGCCGCTTTCGCCCTTTCCTGCTTGATTTCCTGCTTGATCTCCTCCTCGGTTTTGGCCGGTCCCGCGCGGGCCTCCAGCATGGAGCAGTAGGCGCGCACAGCCTCGGTGATGTCGAACAGGCTCCCATGTGGGGTGCTGCGTTTGTGCAGCGTCCCCTGGGCTACCAGCTGTCCTATCCACTGATTGCTTTTCCCGGTCATCGAGCAGATGTCGGCGGTCTTGACGTAGACAGGCGTCCCGGCGCGCAGCACGTACACGGCTCCGTCCTCTACGACCACATCCTGCTTCTTTGCCGCCATAGGCCACGCTCCTTTCCTGTGTCTTGGCCCTCCGCCCGACGCCCGGGGCGCTTCCGCTCCGGGGCCAGGCTATGTGATAGGAGGCGGGCGTCCCACGCCCGGCGGAAGGTCAAGAAGTCGATAATTTCATACAAGATTTCAATTAAAGTTACCCTTTTCTCGCGCACTAACTAATCGTTTTTTGGGGTCGGCGAGCCCGCACCCTTTGGGTAGGGGCCGTCACAGTACCTTGCCGAGCTTTTCGTCGTCGCCCTCAATGCCCATTTCCAGGGCTTGCAACGCCCCTCTGCGCCACGGCATGAGAACGCCCAGGGCAGAACACATACGCGGCTCTCACGCGCTGTATGGGCCTGTCCTGGGCTATGCCTGGTGTATGGAGGCATGGGGGTGTGCCTCAGTACTTGGTCAGCAGCTCTGCTTTGCTGTACCCATGTACGCCTTTCGTCATCATCGAGAGGAAGTCATCGCGTGAGAAATCAGATAGGCGGAACACCTCCTCGGGTCTCATGCCCAGCTGCTTCCCGATTTCCTGCACGCTTTTCCCGTCGGCCAGCAGGCGCTTGACGATGGCCTTCATAGGCTCCAGCAGGTGTGTACCACGGGCGCGGTTGTGGGTGACGGTGCCGTAGATGTCCTCGGTCTGGTCGTCGTGCCGCACGATCACCACGGGCACCTTGCCGCCCAGCTTCGTGTGCAGGGGCTCCTCTCCAGCCACCGTCCAGCGGTGGAAGCCGTCGATGATGGTGTAGTCAGGGCGCACCACGATGGGCAGCGTCCAGCCGTTGGTGAGGATGGACTGCACCAGCAGCTTCAAGTTCTCCCGGTTGACCTTGTTGGGGTTGTAGTCGTTGGGCTTGAGCTGGTCGCGGTCCACCCACTGCAGGGAGGACAGAGGGGCGAACAGATCCACATCAGCCATTCGCTTCACCTCCCTTCCGGAAGGACTTGGCGTAGGCTGCGTAGGCGCAGGAAATATCCTGGTAGATCGCCCGCAGGGTGCGGAGCTTGGGGTCGCCGGCCACCAGCCCCTCGTACATCTTCCGGTAGTCCCGGGGGCGGGCCATGCCGTCCATGCGGATAAAGAGCTTGCGGTACTGCTTGGCGACCTCGCGCTTGTGCGGAGTGTTGAAGAAATCGGCGGGGTGCTCGAACAGCATCTCTTTCAGAAGCGCGCGGTAGTCCTTCGTGTCCTTGCCCTCCAGCTCCCGGCGCTTCCGCGTCGTGCGGTGGAACATTTCACTGTCCCAGTAGAGCATGGCAAGGTAGGCGTTGGGCTCACGGCGGAGCACGCGCTCCATCAGAGCAGGGTCATACTCCGCAAGATGTACCAGGACGGGGACAGTATCGACAGAGAAGAATTGCGAAACCCGCAGCTGGTTGCGATTGACCCCGACCTGGTACATCTGCAGATAGACCTTGGGGATCTCCACCCGCTCGTTGCGAAGGTAGAGCCACACGTCGGTGGTCTTCCAGTCGTAGATCGGGTAGATGGTGTTGGTATTGGTGATCCCCTTGCCGCCCACGCCCAGAGCCGCCATGTACTGGAGGCGCTGGACGGATTCGGCCGCCCGGACGCCGGTCATCATAATGCCGTCCCGGGTGACGCGGGGCAGGAAGGATTGATAGTTGTCCACCCTGGGCTTGAGCAGAGGATGGTTGCGGATGGCAAAGGGCGGCGGCTGCCGCACCCAGACATCCCGCTTGCGGCGGTCCCAGCAGACGAATGTCTCGTCGCTGGAGAGCTCGTTGAGGCAGTTGAAATGCTTGACCTCGATGCACCACCACTGGAACTTGGCGCCGGCCAGCAGGAACTTCTTGCGCCAGGCCTTGGTCGTTTCCTCGATGCAGTCGAAGATAGCCTCCTCGTCGATGAAGAGGACGGTCAGCTGGGCCGGGTCGATCTCCCCGGCCTGGATCAGCTTCAAGGTGAGGTCGGCCAGGCACAGGCTGTCCTTTCCGCCCGAGAACGACATATAGACCGGGACGCCGTTGGAGAACACATTTTTGATGCGCTGGCGGGCGGCGGTCACGATGTCCACGTTGGACGCAACACGCTTCACAGCCATATCCGCTCACCGCATTTCGGGCAGAGGATGAACCGGCGCGCCGGTCCTTCCTCCTGGGGCTGTGTTCCAGCCGCCGGTGGAACATACTCCTCGGCATTCCTCGCGGCCGCTTCCTCCCGGGCCTCGGTGCGCTCCCGGGCGTCGCGGATCTCCTCGATGCGCTCCTCGTCGATGGTGCCGTACTCACTGAGGGTATCGGCGGCCTCATCCGCCTCCATAACCATCGCCCGGAGCAGGTCTTCCTCATAGCCGGGGATGTCTAGGTCGTCCTTCAGCTCCAGGACAAAAGCATCCAGCGCGGACAGGTCATCCACGCCCAGGTCGAACACTCGGTTGTCGGCCAGCATCAGCTTTTTCTTCTGGGCTTCGGTCAGGCCGGTCACGACGTAGCAGTCTGCCTCGGTGCGGCCCATGGAGAGGAGCGTTTCATACAGACCGTTGCCAGCCAGGATGACGCCGTCCTCGTCCACCACGATGGGGCGGATCTGGCCGAACATCTCAATGGAGCGCCGGAACTCTTTCAGCTGCTTGTCGGTGTGCATCCGGACGTTCCGCTCCGGGCGCCGGAGCTCGGACAGGAGCTTTCTCGTCACGTTCATGCCCGCACCCCCTTCAGAAAGGCCCGGGCGCTCTCGATTTTCTCCGCCGCCCCAATGACGATGGAGGGGTCGATGTCGTAGACCTCGCGCCAGCCGTTTTCGGTGCCGCCCGTCCACTGCCGGGCGGGCCAGGGGTGCGTACCGCAGAGGTAGCCATTCTTCCACCCGTAGATGGGCGGGAGCGGGAGCTGGTGGTAATGGATATAGGCCAGGACGTGCTCATGGCTCCAGGCCGCGAGCGGGCTGAAGCGTGTGACGCCCTTGCCGTCGGTGTAGATGTTGGTGCCGCGGCCCACATAGTTCCCGTCCGCACGGCGGCGGCCCAGGATGATGAGGTCGAGGCCGTGGGCCTTGGCGTAGATGCGCTGGGCCCGGTGCTGCACGATGGAAAACCACCGTCCGGCCGCGGCCGAGTTCTGCGGAAACAGCATCTCCGGGTGTCTGGCCAGCCAGTCGAGCCCCTGGTGCGTGTTGATGACCTCGCAGCCCTCCGGCTTATTGGCCTCAATCCAGGCGGCAAAGGCCGGGTACTCCAGGTCGCACACGCCGATCATGCTGTCGACCACGCCGGCGGCCTCGCAGAGCTTGCCAAGGACAATGCTGTCCTTACCGCCGCTCCAGGCATAGGCCGCCTTTTTGCCCGCTGTCTTGGCCTTGATGTCCTCGATGGTCGCGGCCACAAGTTCGCCCAGGGCCGCCTCGGAAACCGCGCTCTCGACGGTTGCAACGGCCTCCAGCCAGGCTTCATTGGTGATGCGTTGTTTCCTACCCAGGCTCATGTCCTCACCGCCTTTCTGGAGGCGATGACGGCCACGACGCCGCTCGACAGCACGGTCGTCAGGCTGCCAGCCGTTTTGAGGGCCGGAATGCCCGCGATGTTGCCGTAGGCAAAGATGGGGAGCCCGACGCACAGAGCGGTGAGGACACCGGCGAACACGCCGCCGGCCGAGAGCTTCTTCCCTAGCAGCGTCATCACCGTGGGGAGCAGCGTGGAGGCCCGCAGGGTGCCGTAGAACAGGAACAGGTGCGTCACGGTCAGCCCCGGGATGTTGGCAATCAGAATGCTCACCAGTAGCAGGGCCAGCATGACGCGCCGGGAGGCGCGGATGTTGTCGGCCCCCTCGCCGGTCATCCAGTCTGTCGTGAGGGACGCCGCGGCGCAGAGGTTGCTGTCTACCGTGGACAGCAGGCCGGAGATGACCATGAACAGGAAGGGGACCAGCACCCAGGCCGGGAGCAGCGACATGACAAACTCGAAGTTCACCATGCCGGTGTCTGCCGCCTGAAAGCCGGTTCCGGCGGCCAGGAAGCCTATCGTGCCCATAGCAATAGGTACAAGGGCGAACAGCAGAGCCGCGGCGAAGAACGAGCGGCCGATGCGGTCCTCCCGGATGGAGAAGGCCCGCTGCCAAAAGCACTGGTCACCAAATGGGCCAGAGATAAGGCCGACCGCCGTCGGGAGGCCGAAACTCAGCAGCACCTCGACGCCGGAGACCGAGGTCAGAGAGGCGTACTCCCCGCTGACAGATCCCAGCCCGGCCCGCACTGTCTCCAGGCCACCGGTCAGCCGGAGGCCCAGGGCTACCAGGAGCGCACCGCCCAAGAGGATGATGCCCAGCTGGACGACGTCCGTGGCCACCGACGCCTTGATACCGGAGAAGCGGGAGTAGGAATAGGCGATGGCGGCCAGGGCAAGCGCCATGCTCCAGAAGGGAAGACCTGTGAGGAGGGCCAGCGTCTTCCCGCCGGCGAGCAGCTGCACGGCCGTCGAGAGGACAGCCAGCGCGCCCAGCTGGAAGGAGTAGACGCCCTTGACCTTCGGGGAGCGGTACCGCTCGGCCATGTAGCCGGTGAGGGTGATGCCCTCCGGGTATTGGCGGCGGATCTTCTTGGCAAAGGGAATGAAGATGATGAGGCACAGCACATTCGGCACCAGAAACCAAAACATTCCCGGCACGCCTCTTGTGTAGGCCATTTCCGATGATGTGAACAGGGACGGCGCCCAGATCCAGGTGGCGGCGATGCTCATGGCCGCTACCGTGGCTCCGATGCGCCGGTCTGCCACATGGAAACTCTCTGCGCTGGTCGCCCTGCGGGTGAAGATAAGCGTGACGCCGATCATCAGCAGCGCATAGGCGGCCAGGACAACGATTCCAAACATTTTACTTTTCTCCTTTTTTGGCGTCGCCGCTGCCCACGTTGGCGAACATGAAGCCCGGCGCACGACCGACGCGCAAGGAGTAACGCGGCGGCCTCAACCTCCTTTCCCAAAAGAATGGCGGCCCCTCCGAAGAAGGGCCGCCTGGCTTCATAGGATTTTACGAGTTTAAGCATATCGCACATAAAGGGCGTTTGCAAGCGTCGCACCGCGTCACGCCGTTGCAACTTTTCAGGAGGACAGGTAGCGGTAGCAGGCTGACTTCACGCCGTCCTCCGTGTTGCGCCCGCCGATGACAGCGGCGACCTCGCCCCAGGTCAGACAGCGGAGGAAGCGGAGCCGGAAAATCATCCGCGTCTGGTCGTTCTCGATGCTCTCCACAAATTCCGTGACGGCCGCCTCCGCCCGGTCGATCTCCTCCTTGAGATACCGAATGCGCTCCGTCATGTCGGCGATCTCCACGGCCAGGTCGCCCACCTTATCCCGGACGCCCGGCGCATGGGGCATTCCGCTCAAGTTCTGCGCTCCGGGGCAAGCCGCGGCTCGGAGGGAATCCAGGATTTCTTCGTCCCTGTTCAGCCGCTCGCGCAACTTGTAGTACTGGGACAACTCTTGTAGCGTCATTTTGGCTCACCCCCACACCATCGTTACTTCCGCTTGAATTCCTTTGCCTTCGGGCAGGTACTGAAATGGGACACATACCCGAAGCCGCTCACCCGGTCACGCTCGCCGATGAAGTCACAGCTCACGACTTTCCCCAGCGGAGTGACGACCTTGCCCGGAGCCCCCGGGCGGGCCCAGAACGGCACCGCCCCGGGGTCGCACGGCATACTCTTTCCGGCCTCGGTCTTTACCCACACGATTTCAGCGCCGCACCCGCGACACACGCTTCTTCTGCTGCTCATGGTACGCACCGCCTCCTATCGTCATTTGCTCCATCTGCCTCTGCGGGGCCTCCTCGACCGACACCACCCGCGCGTCCCCGTACCGCTCCAGGTAGAGGGCCAGGTCCTCCTTGATGCCGATGGCCTGGCCTGGCCGGGCGTTGACCTCGATGGTGATAATCAGCATTTACCTCTGTACCCCCATGAAGCTCTCCCGGACGCCCTTCTCGAATTCGACCACATGAAAGCGGCCGGCCGGGTGTACCCAGACCACCGTCCCGCGCATCGTCTGGGCGTTCTTGGCGTCGCTGTCCGAAAAGGAGATGGGCTTGCGGTAGACTACATCGCCCACCTGGACACGGCCGCCGGTCGCCGGCGCCGGGGCGGTGTGCCCCGGTATCGGCTGGGATCTCGCTCGCTTTTTCTTCATTCCAGGTTTCCCTCCCAAGTCCAGAGCCCCTGCTTCCCGGAGGCCTTCACCGGCGGGTCTACCGGGACCATCACATGAAACTCCCACGCATACCGGCCAATCGAAAAGTCACCCAGGTCCAGCTCCTGGGGCGACAGCTTTGCCCGGAAGTCCTCTGTAATCAGATTGCAACGGGTCAGAATCGCCTTTCCGACGATGGCCCCGGTAGGTAACTGGTCAAGCGCCCCAGGCCGGAGGAAGAGGCTGTCCAGCCGCTCCAGTACATCCCACCCGCTCCCTTCCCTGTCGGCGGCCAGCGCGTCGATGGTCCGACGCACCGGCCGCATGGCGGCGTGAATGGCTATGGGGCCTCGGTAGGCGGTGGCCCAGCTCCGGGTTTCATATTTCTTCTGGCCGGACACCAGCAGTGAGGCCCAGGGCTGCCAAATGGTGAGGGCCTTCATCCGTCCACCTCCTGGAACAGCTCATGGGTGCCGTCCTGGAGGGCTTTTTCTTCGTCGGACATCTCATATCCGAGCTCAGTGAGGATTTTATACAGGAAGTCCAGGCTTTCGTTTTCCTGGTAGGCGCAGGCCATGCTGTGCTTCGCGGAGTCCCAGCGCCACCAGAAATAATTTACTCTCTCGTCGTCAAAGGACGCGTAGGCGGTAGCCAGAAGAGCGTATTCCGGGCTTTCTTTCGACCGTTCATCAAAGGCCGGGATGTCGATTTCATCGTTCTCGGTATCAACGCCAATGCCCAAGAGCTCGGACATCATGGCGTCGTCGGGATCATCGTGGCCCCGGAGGAGCATCCCAGCAACAAACCGGCAGACAGTCGCCACGTTCTTTTTCGCCGCCGAGAAGTCCTTGATGAATGCGTATCGGGCCTGGTATGCTGCCCTGGAGATGGTTTCAAGCTCTGCGTGCCGGCGCTCCAGCTCGGCCTTGATTCGCTCCGCCCGGGCTGCCGCCTCTTTGTCCTCCGGCTCCTCAACGATCTGGCGATAAAGGTCTACCTGGTGCATTCCCACACAGAAGAAGTAAGCCACTGTGTCCGCGTCATCGGGGCGCGTCACCTCATCTTTCTTATTCCAGGTGCCGTAATTCCGCACATACCGCATGGTGGAGTGGTCCACCTTCTCAACCTGAGTCGCAAAGGCGGAAAGGGCCTGCACCCGCTCCGCGATGAGCTTGCGGCTTTTCTCTGTCTCGATGGCGCTGGCCAGCTTCTGCCGGAAGTTGTTGGTGCCGATGGCCTCCAGGACCTCATTCTTCAGCTCCGGGTCGTCGATCTTGTCCAGCTCCATGTAATCCATGAGGTTGGCGCCACGGCTCACGGAAGCCTTGAATTTCTCCTGGTCGAGCTCCAGTAGCTTCACCCTGCGCCGCACGGTCGTCTGGGAGAAGCCGGACTTCCGGGCGATCTCGTCAATGCTGTCCCCCAGGTCGAGCATCATCTGGAAGCCCTGGGCCTGCTCGTAAAGGGTGAGGTCGGCCCGCTGAATGTTCTCCATGAGCATGGTCTGCACCTGGCTCCGAAGGTCCATATCGGTGATGACGCAGGGCAGCTCTTTCAGCCCGGCCAGCTTCGAGGCTGCGAGCCGGCGGTGGCCGATGACCACGGTATAGCCCTTCTGCCAGGTTTCTCCCGTGATTTCCCCGGTCACGGTGCGGGGGACTACGGTCAAATTCTGGAGGACACCGTTGGCCTTGATGCTGTCGGCCAGCTCGGTCAGGTCGCCCAGGTCTTTCCGGGGGTTGTCGGGATGGGGGTAGAGCTGTTCGATGGGGATATAGACCAGGCCGCCGTCGGCAGTGTCATCATCGTCATCGTCACCCAGCGAAGCAAGGAGGGCTTCATCCATCCGCTCCCGATCCCGCCGGTTACGGATTTCCTCCTGGTCGTCGATGTAATAATCCTTGCGCGCATTTGCGGAGTAGTAGGGACACTCCAGCTCGGTGTGGATAAAGTCACACCTTTTCCGCTCGCATTCGACCTGCAGCGGGCAGCGGTCATTGATTGATTTTTTCATACAAGCTCCTTTCGTGGCCGGCTTATCCCTCGGCCGGGGAATTTGATGTGATGCGGTGCGTCTTGGGGTCCATGTGCCGGAGAAGCGCCTCCAGAGGCCACCGCTCCGGGCAGGTGTATATCGCTTTCCATCGGTATGTGCGGACCGGCTGGCTGGTGTTGCCGAGGACATTCGGCATGGCGACCAGCTCTTTTCTTTCCAGGAAGAACATCTCATGCCTCCTTTCGGGTATATCCGTTCATGCGGCACCACCGGCGCTGGGCCTGCTTCTTCCGGGCCGTGCGGCAGGCAGAGCAGAAGCGATTTTCCTTGCGCTCGTAGAAGGTAGCCCCGCAGCGGGCGCAGTATTGCGGGGGTATGCGGCGGAACTCCGTGCAGGAATCGCAGTCCTTGCACCCGGCGGCGCATCCGTCGAAGTCGTCCCAGTTCATGCACATAAACCGCTGCCAGTAGGGGTCATATCCGAGGTCGTTCATCCTTTTGCGGAGCAGCGCCGCCAGCGTGGAGAGGTCGCGCCGGACCTGCTGTCTGGTGCGCGAGATATAGAAGCCGTGCTTGACGTCCATCTCCGGGGCTCCAGATCCCCAGGGCCCGTCACCGAGCATTTCCCGCACCTTGTCCATGTTTTCGGTCAGGTAGTCGTTGTAGACCTTGGAGCGGACACATTTCTCCGACCGGCCCACGGCCTTTCCGATGGCGGCATAGCTGTCGCCGTTCCGAATCCCGTCAGCCAGGGCCTTGAAATCCTCCTGTGTCCAGGTGGCTCTTTTCCCGGCCGGCTCCATAGCAACGGGCCGGTCCTTGATGCCGAGGTCGCGGCATCGGCGGGAAATCGCCCCGTGGGAGCGGTGCATCATGTCGGAAATCTCCGCCCACGAATACCTGTGCTGGCTGACCAGCATTTTGAGGCGGGAGTCCTCCGCAGGTGTCCACAGGTCTTTCCTCTGGAGTGCATAGGCCTCATGGTCTTTCCGGCGCTGCTCTGGTAGCCAGTCCGGCTCCGCGCCCAGCGCCAGGGGCTCCATCTTGGAGAAATCCAGGAAAGAGCGGTTTTTCTCGGCCCATGCCCAGAACTCGTCCAGGTAGACCACGCGGATCGTCGCCGTCCCCCGTCGCTTGTAATGCAGGGGGAAGCCCCGGTTTTCCACCCAGCTTTTCAGAAAATATTTATCCGACGTCGCCCCGAAGCCGAGCGCACGGGACAGCTGGTGCAGGGTGATGTACTCTCCGCTCTCCAGATAGGGCGGAAGCCCCAGCCGGTTTACCCTCACCAGAATGGCGTTTTTGGTGCGGTTCAAGTGGCGGCATATCCCGTCGACCGTCACGGTGCCCCAGCTCTCCCGGAGATAGTCTTCTTCCTCCGCCGTCCACGTCCTTTTCCCAAGCGGCGGCGATGCGTGCATTTTCATCCCTCCCATCAAAACAGTGTCAGCTGGCCGCCCTTGCCCTCGGACAGGGCAGGCCCATTTGTGCCTGGCGGCTCCGGGGCCGACGTTTCCGCCTGGCCTTTCGGAGCCGCCGTGAACGGTAAGCGATCCATCTGCACCCACAGCCGGCGCCAGTGCCAAACGTCCCGGAAGTACATGGGTGTGTACCAGACATTTGGGCCGTCGCGAGGAATGAGCCCATGAGGGTCAATCCCTGTTATGGGGTGAGAGATGCTGTCGTCTATGACCACATACCCAGGGCAGCCCATGAGGCTCAGCTGGATATAGCACATCATCCCGGCCAGGAAGTCGATGTCCTGGGCCACGAACAATACCGACGTCTGGAAGTTGATGTCGTTTCCAGGGCGGCGGCACTCGTTGGCAAAGGCAATCAGCAGGGCCCCTGCGCCGCAGGCCGGGTCATTGACGGCCACCCACCCCCTCTGCTCGATGCGCGCCTTGAGATCGTCGCCGTAGGTCATGCCGGACATCGCCCGGCACACGGAGTATGGGGTAAAGAACTGCCCCTTCCACTCGTTGCTGAGGCCGAGTGCCATAAACAGCTCTCCGAGGAGGTCTTGGTCGGGCTCTCGCTCCATTTCCATAGCCACCTCCGCCAGCATCTGCGCGAATGCCTCCAGCTCCTTCGAGGAGTACCGGGAAGCATGGTTCATGTACTCTCGCTCCCGGGCTTCCTTATGAGGCCCGCCCAAGACGTTCGCGATGCTGATGGCGGACATGATGATGAAGTCCTGCCACACTTCCCACCTGGAGTAGCGGCCGCACAAGCCGTCCAGCAACTTGACGATATTCTTTTGGCACTCACCACGGAGACGGATGGCCTTTCCCATGACTTACCCCTCCGCTTCCGGCACGCCGCTGGTGGCCTTCGCCTGGATGGCAGCCTTGGTCTTGGCGATGACAGACTTGACGCCCGCATCGAAGCCGCGCTGGTAGACCGTCTGGAGATATTTCTCCATCTGGGTCTTGTCCATGTGTTTCACGGCTTTGTAGTCCTCACGCCTCATCATCGCTCTCGCCCTCCTCGCCGTCATCGTCATCGGGGAGGTCGCTGGGGAGCACCTCTCGCGGGTCGGAGCCATTGTAGGGGCCGACCACGCCCAGGCGCTCCAAAGCATCCAGGAGGCGGGCAGCCTTGGCATAGCCGATGTTCATGCGCCGCTGCAAGAGGGCCGTGGAGGCCTTGTTCTCGCCCCGGACGATGCGGGTAGCCTCCTGGATGTCCGGGTCATCCTCGTCGAGCTCCTCGTCCCCGGGGATCTCGCCGTCGTCTTCGTATTCCTCCAGGGGCTCGGCGCCCTCCGGCATGGGCGGGGCCTCGCTGTCGTCGGCCTCGTCCTCGTCGATGACGGGCATTACGCCGGGGCGCAGGGCGTTCTTCTCCATCACATCCCGGAAGAAGTACTGCTGCCAGTAAGCGATCATCTTCACCAGGACGTTCTCGATTTTCCCCCGGAGGGTCTTGCTGATGGTGAAGGTGCCGCCGGTGACCTTCGTCTCCAGCACCCCGTCCTTGAAGATCCAGGTCATGGAGGCATCCGGGCTCCGATAGCCGACCTCCTCGACATTCTCCAGCATGGAAATCTGTGCGTCCATGCCCTGCACAGGCTTGATGGTGAGGGTGATGGGGTAGCGGTCTTTGATGAAGCGGAAAACAAGGTCGTGCTCGTCGCAGAGGCCCTGCAGCTTCTTCTTTTGGGCCTCGTACATGGAAATCTCGCTCATAGTAATCTCCTTTCTTTCAGTCGAGCAGCTGCAGCGTGGCGTTCCACGCCGTATGTACTCGGTATTGCTCCAGGTCGGCCTCAGTGACGTACTTGCGGCCGAAAAGCTCTTTCATGGCCCTCCATGCGGGCCAGGGGATGCGGTAGACTTCGCCGGAGCCGAAGCCGGCCAGAACATAGCACCGCGCCCCCAGGCGCTCGTGCCGGTCCAGGTACTCGCCCTGCTCCCGCTCCACGCGGTCCTGCTCCATCCGGTCCTTCGCCGTGAATTTCGCCTCGAACATGACAGTTCGGCCGCCCTTGATGGTCCCCTTGTAGTCGGGCTGGGCCTTCTTCTCGAAGAAAGCGATGAACTTTCCGTTGCCCAGGTTCTTCGTCGGGCGCATGGGCTCGGGAGTCTTTTCGATGATGGCGTACCCACGGTCGCGGTAGTAGGCAAAGGAGGCGTCCAGGCGCTCCTCGAAGTGCTTGCCCTTGGCCTTGCTGATTTTCCCCATCAGCTGGCGGCGGGGGTCCTTTTCCTTGGTCATTCGATGTAGCCTCCCAGATAACATCCGCCGGCGAAAAGCCCAAGCCCCAGGAGCGTCATCCAAAAGATTTCCCGGAGGTCAAGGGCGCCGGTATCGCTTCCGCCGGCCGCCCCAAGCATGAGGAATAATCCGGCACAGGCCACGATCCCGCAGATAGTTCGGAATTTCTTTGCTCTCATAAACTCACTCCCAGACATAGGCGTAACAGAACACATGGCCGCCGATCTCGCCCCACACCCGGTCATTCTCTCCGTTCCGGGAGAAGAACACCACATCGACCGGCAGGATGGACGGGCCGTACAGCGCCGCGTCGATGGCGTCATACTGGGCCTGTCCCGGCTCGGCCGCAGACAGGAGGCCGATGGTGGAGAACTGCGGCACTGCAGTACCCTCCCCCTGGTGCAGCACCTCGCTCACACTGTCCGGGAAGTCCGGGGAAACCACCCTGTTCAAGACGACCTCGGCCACCGCCTGCTGTCCCTCAGCCGGCTCTCCACGAGCCTCCAGGTAGATGATCGCAGCCAGCTCGTCGCGCTCTGCCTCGGTCATGGTGACATCCGCATATCGGGCCACTACCGTCGGCGTCGGCTCCGGGGTCGGGATGACCTCCACGACATAGGTAGGCTCCGGCCGCAATACAGCCGTTTCCTGGGGCACTGCCTCCGGGGTGGTAGATACCTCGCCCGCCACCGGCTCCGCCCCTATACGGGCGATTACCAGCGTTGCAACGACCGCCAGGAGCAGCACCAGCACGATGCGTTGCGCCCAGGCCCGGCGGCGGTAGCTTTTTCTCGTTCTCATGGACTCAACTCCTTCTTTTTCCCGGAGGCCAGCCGCGCCACCGCCCCGGGCACTTCTTTTCGTATCAGCTTTTCGTACATATCCCGGAACTCGTAGTAGTTCCAGCCCCCTTCTCCCTTGGTGGCGAACTTCTCCATGCCGCCCAGGGCGTCAATCACAGCCTTAACGTCGCTGTTGGGGGGTAGCCTCTGATACCATTCCTGCGGCGCCTTATCCAGCAAGCGGGAGAACTTGATATCGTTCCACTCCAGGTCGATGCGCGACCTGATTTCCTGCTGGACGTTGTCCGCCTTTTCCTTGAACTCTGCGATGGAGGGCGGGAATTTGCACTCGCGGCACAGCCGGATAACAGCCTGCTGGCCCAGCCAGAAGTCCACGTCAGAGAGGCAGGCTGTCCAGAGCTCGATGGTAGGCCCCAGTTTGGCGACGCCGCCCTTGAACATTTCAGCGTTGGGCCACGCCAGGAGCATGACGCTGAAGATCTCCGTCATTTCCTTCTTGGTCACAACATCACCCCTCGCCGAATAGCTCGTGGAGCTCCCGCAGATCCTCCGCGGCGCCCTGGGACGCGCTTTTCCTCGTGCCGCCCGCTGGAGCCGGCGTCCGCTCAAGTCCCCAGCGCCCCTTGCTGCATTTCCGAATGACGAGGTTCCAGTCCTTCCACTTGTTCTTATTGCCGGTGGTCTGGGCGGCCTCGTCGACATAGGTAATGCAGCGGGCCAGCTCGTCCGGCCCCAGGTCGCGGGTGAGGCGGTCCATCTCCTCGTCGGTAAGGCGCACCCATCCGTACTGGCCGCGCTTGTGGCGCACCTGCCTTTCCGGGGGAGCTTCCGCACCGCCGGACGACGCTGCGCCGGTGTCGCTTTCTGGATATGATGAAGATGGAATTCTTCGCTCCACCCGATAATCGTAAGGCACCGTCACCGTCTCACGCCGGTTGTACTTTTCGGCCAGAAATCTACGGAAATCACTGCATTTTATGGCGCTGATTTCTGCCAAAAGGGGCTTGTCCAGCTTCTCCGACCGCGACCAGTTGTACTTGTCCCAGTTGATAATCAGGAGTTCTTTGGTCGGCGCGGAGTATCGAATAACCTCATGGGTCCTGTCCAGGCGCTTCAGCAATCGCTCCACCGAGTCGGTGTTGTAACCCGTCTCATACGCAATCTGCTTCAGGCTGATCTCATAGCAGCCGCAAAGGTTGGTATGCGGATTTGTCATGCAGTAAAGGTAGATGTACTTATCTTCCGGGGTGAAATCATCAACGATTTTGTTGTCCTCCCAGAACGAGGTGCTCACATTTCTGTACCTTGCCATTGAAATCACCCCCCTTTATGGGAAGCGGGCCGCCGCCCGAAGGGACGGCCCGCACAGGTCAGAACGGGAGCTCCCCGTCATCGTCATCGCCCAGCTCCGTGAAGTCTCCGCCGCCGTAGTTGGATGGCGGATAGCCTCCGGCCGGCGGGCCAGACCGCCCAGCCTGGGGCGGTGCATAGCCTCCGCCATACCCGCCGCCGTAGGCGTCCTGGGGGTAGCCGCCCTGGTAGCCCCCGCCTCCGTCCCCGTCCTTCTTGGAGTCCCCGAAGTACACGTTGTCGGCGACGACCTCAGCCGAGCGGCGCTTGTTCCCGTCCCGGTCCTGCCAAGGGCGGATCTGCAGCCGCCCCTCCACCACGGCCATGCGGCCTTTGGTGAAGTACCGGGACACGAACTCCGCGGAATTGCGCCAGGCCACCACGTCGATGAAGTCTGTCTCTTTCTCCCCATTCTGGCTTTTGAAGTCGCGGTCGACCGCCAGGGAGAAAGAGGCGACGGCCGTGCCGCTCTGGGTATGGCGGAGCTCCGGGTCACGGGTCAGCCGGCCCATGATGATGATTTTATTGAGCATCGCCCTCCACCTCCGGCTTGCCCAGGAGTACCTTGTTCCGGGCTTTCTTGATGGCGTCCAAAACGGTGCCGACGGCATACCTGTTTTCGCCCAGGATCGTGGCCTCCAGGACGTCACGCTCCGCCTCGGCTCGCACCAGTTCCTCAAAGCGATCCTGCGGCACCAGCACGAAGCCGGGCTCCAGGCACAGCTGCGCCAGCAGCTCCTCGGGGCTTCTCTTTTCATCCATGTGAGCTTCCTCCTCTCGTTTCGTTCTCGATGATATGGATGGCCTTGCGACACTGCGCCACATCAAACATTCCGATATGGGTCTGCTCCACGGGCAGGCCCATCTTCTGGGCCAGCCAGCCATAAGCCGCGTTGCGGTGGCCGCGGAAACGGCCCCGCTGCCACAGGGGATCGAAAACGGCGTGGGCCCGCTTTTTCCAGTAGCGGAGTTCCGCGTTGGCCAGCCGGCCCAGGGGCTTGTCGGTGCCCTTGTGAACACCGACGTAGGCCATGCAATTCCGGCAGAGGTACATCATGCCGTAGCTCTTGCCGTAGACGACCTTGCTGTCCACATACTCGGCCTGCCGGCCGCAGTAGTCGCAGTAAACTTTTCTCATTCCTTATTCCAGTCCTCCTTGTACCGGGCCAGCTGCTCCGGGGTGTCCGTCTCGATGCCCAGCTCCTTGGCTACCTCGATGGCGCCGTCAATCAGCCGGGCCATTTCCTTGCTGTCCATGAGGTGCGTCTGCTTGTAGACCAGGTAGCACTTGAACAGCTTGCCGTTCTCCTCGCGGGTGTCAAAGCATTTCACATAGGGATAGATGGTAGACACGTCCACAGAGGCGGGGAGCTTAAAGCCTACCGTCAGCCCATCAGCGTCCTTTGCCAGGGCGCCATACTCCACGACGAGGGATGCTTTGGTAGCCTCGTCGCTGCCGCCGCGCTCGGCGGCAATCTTGTTCACCAGCACATGAAAATAGGCGTTGGCAGACTTGGAGCGTTTCTCCCGGTGCTTTTTGATTTCGATGTCCAGCTCGGCATCCTTCAGCCGCTCATAGTCCTCGCGGTAGTCCCGGTCGACCTCGACGGTAATGCGGTGCTTTCGGTTGAGCCCGACAGCCAGGTCGACCAGCCGCCCCCTCATCGGGCCAGCCATTTTTCTTTGTAGAGCGGGGTCAGCCCCAATGCGTCCAGCCACTCCAGAAAATCCGAAATGGTGGGGATAATGCTGGGGGACTCCTCGCGGTAATACCGTTCCGTCCAGACCTCGGAGCCGCTGCTCACCAGATAGGTGAAAGACTTAGCCTCCGGGACGATTTCAAAATATGTCGGGTGCTGTGTGCTGTCGAAATACTTGCCCCGGTCATAGCTGCCGGAAAATTTGATGTCCATGATGCCTCCGGCTTTGAGGCAGTCCAGACGGCCGTAAAGCACCAGCTCCGTATCTCGAACGGTGATGATGCGGCGGGCCTTGTACTGGAGAACGCCGCCCCGGACATACCCAGCAACCTTTTGTGCGGCGTCATACCAGCGATTTTTGGGGTCGCCGGTGCCGTTCACGATGTCGGTTACCAGGTCCTCGAAGTCGATGCCCTTCTGCATGGCCTTGGTGGTGATGGTCGGCTCCCGCTGGAGCACCTGGAGGAACTCGACATAGGGGTCCCGCTCGGTGCTGGCGTCTTCGTATGGGTTTTCCTTCATGGCGTAGAGCCAGGATGACAGCAGAGAGTGGGTCATCAGATACCGGGCCATTTACTCCGCCCCCTTTTCTCCCTCCGCCGGCGCCGGGGTGTACTTTTTCAGCACCTTGTCGTAGAACAGCCCGAGCTCCTTGATTTTGGCGTTGAACGCCGCGTTGACTTCTTTCTTGGAGGTCAGAGCGTGCTTGACGGCCTTGATTTTCGACATGGCGGCGGTGGCACTGTCCGCGTCGGTGATGCCAGCCACGATCTCCCGCCCCTCGGCCATAGCCGCCTCGTAGGCTTCCTGCTCCTCCACGTTCTGGGCTACCTCAGCGGCGGAGAGCGCATTGTACTGGGCAAAGAGCCGGGTCAAGAAGTCATTGGGCTTGTCTGGCCCCAGCTCGGGGACCTGCCAAACGCCGTGAATTCCCCGGGTGCCCTTGGCGAAGTACCGCTCGCAGTTGGAGAAACCGATGGTGCGGTTGTTGCCCTGGATCTCCACGAAGCCGCCCAGGTCCATCGGCTCCCAGACGTTGTTCTTGGTCTGGCCCTCGACCTTGATGCGCAGCCGGGTGTTGTCCCCGTCCTTCTCCTCGATGGCGTGGAACACCACGACGATGTGCTTGTCCAGCTCGTAGAAGCAGTAGTCCATGAGGCGCTGGAACTCGCGGCCGATGAAGCCATAGCCCTTGAGGGAGAGGGAGCCGTCCCGCTGGCCATACTTGACATCTTTCTTGATGGCCCACTGAGACATGAGGGAAATGAGCTTCCCGCCGGTGTCAAAGACCAGCGTGTCGAAGTCCTTGACGTTGAGGGGGGTCAGGTCCTCCAGGATCTCGTCGTAGCTCTTGGGCTGGATGTAGGGCTTGCGGTACCGGGGCTCGATGCGGTCGATGCCGAAGTCCACATCAATGTGCAGGGGGCGGGGGGCGGAGAGGGCCAGGGTGGACTTGCCGATGCCAGGGTAGCCGGCAATCAGCATACGGATCTTCTTGGCGCCCTCCTGGATTTCGTTGGGATTTCTAATCATTGTTCTGCTCCTTTCAGCTTGAATGCTTTGATAAGTTCCTGCGCCACCTTCTCGGCGCGGTCTTCGGGGATGCCGACGATGTCCCGGCCTTCCGGCGCCCATTTCTCGGCCATGATGACGATGTCTCCCACGATGGGCGAGCCGTGGAACTGCGTCCCGTAGAGAAGCGACCCGGCCCGGTTGAGCGGAAGGTCTTTGAGCAGCCCCTCTTCGTTGACGATCATGCAGTACGGGGGCTGGAGGCCCTGCGGATGAACGAGCTCGATGTAGCCGCCGACAACCGCCCCCAGGCTTTTATTGAGCGGGGCTGCAAAGTCCCGAACAGATACTTCGTCCGCGGTGGTGATGACCACGCCTTTCACCGGGGCACCCCCGTTCTGGTAATTTGGATGAGCTCGTGGCACCGGAAGCCAAAATTATCTTTCCGATACATTTCCGTCAGCTTGAAGTGGGCCTCGTCGTACACACTGGAACAGTTTAAGAGGCCCTCGGTCTTGTCAGGGTGGTAGGCTCTGAACGCAGCACAGGCCGCGTGGCCGTCCGGGGCGTCGACCTCCGTCCAGCCGCCGACAAACGGCTGACCATCGGTGCCGTAGGTGAAGTAGAATTTAGGCATCTTCGCTCCTTTCAGGGAAGCAGTCTTCAACTTCCCATGCTTCCTTGGTTTCCATGCACACGTCGCAGCCGACGTATGCGCCGTATCGGTCTTTGTAGATGGTTTCGCACTCCTCGCCGCAGATGGGGCAACGAGGGCAGCGGGGCTCCTTTCCGTCCGGGTAGCCGGTGCGCTCCATGTTTTGCACGACCGGGTGATCCGGCAGGTCATAGTTCACGCTTCCACCTCCCCGGCAAGATACCGGCGCACCAGGGCGGTCATGAGCTCCTGGGCGGTGGCATATCCATCGGCTTTCATGCGCTGTTGCAACGCCTCCATATCGGCGTCCTCCAGGCGGCAGGTGATACGGCCCGTCAGCCGGTGGCGGTCTTTCTTCCGCCGACTGGCCTTGGTGCCGCCAGGGGCGAACTTCTCATACAGCGCCTTCATGGCGTCCGGCCGGAGGGAGATCCCGTAGTCATCGCCGTTCTCGCACTTGCTCTGCATGGTCTTATCGTACTTGGGGTAGAGCCCCTGGACGACAGCCACCATGTCACGGGCCGGCAGACCCAACTCAATGCGGAGGCTTCTCAGTTCATTGTCCGGCATGGCATTACCTCCAGCCCTTGACTTCCAGCTGGCAGGCTGATAGACTGGGCTTGTGTCCATTTGCGTGAGGTCGTTCCCGTGGCAGCGGGGGCGGCCTCTTTTTCTGTCTCCCGGCAGTCGCACAGCTCTCCGGGGTCGAGGTGCGCACCACAGAGGGGGCATTTTTTGAAGTACATTGGCGCCCCTCCTTACCCCCTCTTGGCTGGGGGCTTCTTGACCTTGATGATGCACACGGTCTTTTCGGTGCGGTACATATCGAAAACTCCCTGCAGCTTGTTGGTGCTTCGGAAGTTCCGAAGGCTGTCATACCGCTTCTTGGCCTCTTTGGCATCGTCGTATTCGATGACCATGTTTTTCTGCTGCCCGTCCGCCAGGAAAGACTTAAGGGCAGACACTTCCTCGCTCTCTTTCCCGCCGATCCGCTTCCGCTCCGGCAGGTGCTCTACGTTGTAGGCGATTTTCATTTCATCCCTCCTATGCCGAGTAGACCAGGTGCTCCTCGGTGATAATGTCCGCCCAAGTCATCCCGTCTGTCCCTGGGATGGGGTCGTCCAGGCTGACGGTCTTAATTCTGCGGGCCTGCTTCCGCTTCTCGTTGGAGACGGCCGACCGCATGGACGCCCAGGCGATGGTGGAAAATTCGTACTGGTACAAGTCCGGGCGACTAAACCACTTTTTGACGGCCAGCAGGAATCCAAGGGCAACGATGTCGTAATACTCGTCTTTGGGCAGGGCTCGCTGCGCTATGTACCTGTCAATCATCTGGTAGTGGCGCATCGCCACGGCCTGCTCGGCCGGTGACAGCGGGCTTAGACGCTGCCGTTTCATAGCACCCCCCCCGCAAATTTTGGGGTTGACATTTTGACCAGCTCCTTTCACCTCCCGTTCATGCTCGCCTGACCTGGCGCAATGCCCGAGCCGCCTTTACGTCCGGCCGTGCCGGGTGCGTCGCGCGGGCCAAATACTCAGCCAGCGCCTCTTCGGTAATCCAAACCTTCCCGCCGGGCTTTCGCTGTATGTAGGCAAGGTGGCCGCTATTCCGCTCGGCGTCCAGTGTCATGACTGTGATGCCAAGCCGCGCAGCTGCTTCTTTGCGGGTCAACAGTGCGCCCATTCCACTCACCTCCTGTTCCTCATAGAAAAGGTCTTGCACGGTTAAGCCGAAGTAATTTGCCATTTTCATTTTTACGGAATCTCTCGGCGTACGCTGGTTGGTTTCGTACATTCTGAGAGAGGATGCGGAGATACCAAGCTCGCTTGCTACCTCGTCTCCGCTTCTGCCCCCGCGCAATTTTTTAAGCCGCCTACCAAGGTTCATAAAATCATCTCCTTTCCTCGTGTGTGTAGTCGGTTAAACAGTTTCGGTAAAAAAAATACGGTCTACGCTTGTGTTGAGTGCCTGAGCGAGCTTCAGCAAGGTTTTGCTGGTTGTGTTCCGCATGGAGCCGTTCTCCAGCGCGGAAATTGTACCACGGCTGACTCCACTTTTGTCGGCAAGCTCCTCCTGGGTCATCTTCATGGCTTCACGAAGCTCTCGGATTCTGTACCCCATAGCTGTCCCCTCCTTTCTGGGAAATCGCGGGGTGTTTAACCGGCTGCACAGACATAGTACACCAGGACGCGGGGCCTGTCAAGTGGGTTGCACAAATTTTGCTCAATAAATTTCACACTTTTATTGACAGCCCTCATGTGCGCGTGTATAATAGATTAAACAAAAACAGGGGGTCAAAGTTATGACACTGAGCGATTTGGTGCAGGAATACCGCAGGGAGCACGGCCTGTCCCAGCGTCAATTTGCTTCCATCTGCGGCCTGTCGAATGGCTACATCTCCATGTTGGAGCGGAATGTCAACCCCAAAACTGGCCAGCCGGTAACTCCATCGCTCCCCGCCTTGAAGAAGATTGCGGACGGAATGGGCATCACGTTAACTGATCTTTTTACCCGCACCGACGACATCCCCGTCGATTTGCTAACAGAGGGCTTGGATGAAACAACGCCCGCCCCCAAAGCAGGGAGCGGGCGTAGTGGCCTCGACAATGAGTTGGCAGCTATTCTTCTCGAACTGACGCCTGAGAAGAAGCGGGAGGCGTTGAGCTATCTGCGGTACCTCGCAGAGAGCGCAGATAAATAATCAGTCGCCCTTTTTGGGCAACCGACAGCTTTGACAGCATGGCTTCTATTTCCTGTCGCTCTTTTGATTTCATTTCCTCAGCTCCTTATCGAAAAGTAGCTGCCGGCAGTATCGTCATTATATCAAAAGAGAACAGATTTTTGTTGGAAACGATATAAAATTACTTTTGACATTATTCGCAGATATACGATGAATTTCATCAACAGGGAGGGGTCTTTATGAATAAAAAGCTCCGCATGATGCTATTGCCTGTCCTGTGTGCCGCCCTTGTTTCCGGGTGTAGCTCTACACCAAAGCAGGCAGACCCTATCACAATAGAAGCTTTGCCCGGGGACATAGCCTGTGGAGATGTATCTATTTCCCTTTCTGCGGTTTCTTTTTGTGAAGTTTACGCCGATCACGGCTACACCGGCTATTGTGTAGCAACCGTGGATAGGGCAAACCTTTCCGATGACGATGTGTATTGGATGCTGAACAGGGATTCCGGGGATATCCAGGCGGAACTTCAAGTTAATGCTTATATCTCCAGTGAGGGCAATGCTCTTGATAGCGAGCGGATGTCTCAGCTCCAGACCATTTACAACAGCGAAAATATCTATTTCATGTTTTACACCCAAGATGTCCAGCGTGAGCATCTGGATGATTTTGAAATCAGCCTGCAAATAATCGTGTCGCCAGAAAAAGACCTGACGGCAGTAACGACCCAGTATTACTACTACGACCAAAGCGCCGAAGCTGGTGTGGATTACTCTGACTACGATAGCGTTCTTTCCGAAGCAGAAAAAAGCGTCCTTGTTGACGCACTCAATGCGAAAATTGACAGCTTGAGTTGATGTCGGCGTCTGCTCGGCTTCCGATTTTTTTGCGAGCGCGATACCGTATGCAATACGGTATCTATACTGTTCGCGCGCGCGCACTGTTTCTGTATCTGTTACTGCATACTGAACTGTAAGCTGTATCTGTAACTGGGTACTGCAATCCATCTAAGCAAGTCTATCAGTAGAAGAACAGGGGGTGACACTGTGGCTCGGCCCAAGAAACCGACTTATGAGTGGATAGAGAGCCGGAAAGAATTTCGCAAACGCATAAAGGGGCCGAACGGAAAGTATATCGCCCTCTACGCACAAACTCCCGAAGAGCTGACCGAAAAAATCGCTGTTGTCCAACGCCAGATCGAGGAGGAGGTCTACCGTAGGGAAAACCCTACCGTCAAGGATTATGCCGAGAAGTGGCTTACCATGCAAGCCGCGCACATCCGAGCCACTACACTGGCTGACTACACCTCCAAGGTCAAGATCTACATCATAGCGCCCCTAGGGGAGAAATACATGGCCGAGGTGACACCGGACGATATTAAGCTGGCGATCTCCAAGGCAGCAGAGAAGTCAGCCTCTATCTACCGCAGCGTTCAGATGCTCTACAAGATGATTTTTGGCTCCGCTCTGGAGAATCGCATCATCGACGAGAGCCCGTGTAAAAACCTCAATCCCAAGGGAGGGCGGGCCCCAAAGGAGAAAACTGCGCTTACCGATAAGCAGGTCAGTATTTTGCTGGATGCCATCCGGGGATTGCCGCCGTATCCGTTTGTCATGCTCTGCCTATATGCGGGGCTCCGTCGAGAGGAGGCCCTGGCGCTGCAATGGGACAGCGTTTTCCTGGAGGGGAGCGCCCCTCACATCTCCGTCTGCAGGGCCTGGCACACTGAGCACAATAGGCCAGTCATATTGACCGACCTGAAAACCAAGGCGTCCAAGAGGATCATCCCGATCCCTCCCCAGCTGGTGGACTGCCTAAAGGCCGCCAAAGAAGCAAGCCAGTCTGAGTATGTGATTTCCAACCGGGACGGTGGGCCGCTATCCGGTACCCAGTGGGCGCGCCTCTGGAAGTATGTAACCGTGCGAAGCACAAAGGAGCGCACATACACCAGGTACGTCAAAGGCCAGAAAATCAAGCACACGGTTACGCCGGTGCTTGGAGAGCGGGCCGCTCACAACAAGACCGTTATTTACAGCATGGACTTCCAGGTGACGCCGCATCAGCTCAGGCACACCTACATCACGAATCTGCTCTTATCTGGCGTTGACGTCAAGACCGTTCAGGTGCTGGCCGGCCATGAGCACGCGAAAATCACCCTGGACATCTATGCCCACTTGACCTATAATCAGCCCAAAGACCTGATCTCCAAGGTCACGGCCGCCTTCGCTTCCAGCCCAAAATGAGGTTCATTTTGAGGTGCATTTTTGGAGACATGGCTTATACCCATTGAAAATAAAGGGGATTTCACCAGAGGGTGCAAGAAGTACGGCCTCAAAGCCGCCCGTCGTGCGCCTCAGTTCTCCAAGAGATAACAGGCCCGACAAACCAATTCAAAAATGCTCAAAAAGCCCGGAACCATGCGGTTTTCCGGGCTTTTTCCTTTCCAAAAAGTCTGTTGTCCTTTGTCCGATTTTGGAAGGATTTGACCTTGCCTGACCCGGTTTTTCTTGATTAATAATGGGGCAACAGGCCCTTTTTGACCCCGTTATGATTAAAAAATGGGGCAACTGCGAGCCGAAATCGGGGTGTTTTAGAGGGCATTTTCCCCGTCATTTTTTCGATTCCATGACGGCCTTTGTGAACGGTTTTTCTTTTGAAGGGGATGTCCTGATTTGTCAGGATTTGACCAAACCGAATCCAGTTTATCTTGTCCTTCTGAGTTGCCGCTGCTGTGTTTCAAGTGGATGAACTCTCGCACATTTGCGGCGCAGTGTTCCTTCCATATATACTGAAAGCGTAAAGGAGGAACGCCCTATGAAAAAACGGAAATTCAAGATATACCTCACCCCCGCCGAAAACAGCATTGTGATCCAGAGCCTTAATCACCTGCGCAATACTATGCTCCGTGAAAACCGGGACACCGGCTGCCTGGATGAACTTCTGCTCAAAGCCATGTGCGCCCCGGTGAAGAAGATGTAAAATTACATATCGCTGCCAGATGAGCCGCTTATTCTTTTCAGAAAGAGTAAGCGGCTTTTTTCATGTCCATCTTTCGGATTTTCTCATACATAGCCGTCCGTCTTGCCAACGGGCGGCTAAATCTAAGAAGAAGGAGGACATGAAAATGCCGGAACAAAGAAGCCGCCCCAGGGATGGCCGCGTGATCGCGCTGGCCAACCAGAAAGGCGGCACAGGCAAAACCACCACGACGGTGAACCTGGGCATTGGTTTAGCCCGTCTGGGGAAAAAGGTACTGCTCATTGACGCAGACCCACAGGGCGACCTCACCACCTGCCTAGGCTGGCAAGACCAAGACAGCCTGCCCACCACCCTGGCCACCGTTATGGAAAAAGTGATCCGGGATGAGCCATTCACCACGGATGAGGGCATTTTGCACCACAGCGAGGGCGTAGACCTTATGCCCGCCAACATTGAGCTGTCCGCGCTGGAAATGAGCCTGGTCAACGCCATGAGCCGGGAGTTTACTTTGCGGACCTATGTCAATGAAGCCAAGAAGCACTATGACGTGGTTCTCATTGACTGTATGCCGTCCCTGGGTATGATTACGATCAACGCCCTGGCTGCGGCGGACAGCGTGATTATCCCGGTGCAGGCCCACTATCTCCCCGCCAAGGGCATGACCCAGCTTATGAAAACCATCAATAAGGTGAAACGGCAGATCAACCCGGCTCTGAAGGTGGACGGGGTGCTGCTCACTCTGGTGGATGGGCGCACAAACCTTGCCAGACAGACAGCAGATACACTGCGGCAGAGTTACGGGAGCGTGTTGAAAATTTATCGTTCCGAGATTCCCGTAGCCATCAAAGCCGCAGAAATCAGCGCCGCAGGCAAGAGTATTTACGCCTACGACAAGGGGAGCAAGGTGGCCCAGGCTTATGCGGATTTTTCAAAGGAGGTGCTGGCGGATGGCGAAAAGCAACGGGCTAAACTTCAATCTTCCCTCAGTCGATGACCTGTTTTCCACGGAGGAAGAGCGGGCTGAGGCACGGCTTGAAAAAGTTGTCAATCTTTCGCCCACGGAAATCAGCGACTTCCCGAACCACCCGTTTAAGGTGCGGATGGACGCAGCTATGCAGGAAATGACGGAAAGCGTGAAGCAGTACGGCGTATTGGTCCCTGCCCTGGTGCGCCCCAAACCGGAGGGCGGCTATGAAATGGTGGCCGGACACCGCAGGAAAAAGGCGGCGGATTTAGCGGGGCTTGCGAAAATCCCCTGTATTGTGCGGCAGCTCACCGATGATGAAGCCACGATTATCATGGTGGACTCCAACTTGCAGCGGGAGCAGATTCTGCCCTCGGAGAAGGCGTTTGCCTACAAAATGAAGCTGGACGCATTAAAACGACAGGGTCAGCGGACGGATTTAACTTCTTCTCCACTGGATAATAAGTTAAAAGGCGTTACAGCAGCCCAGCAGATCAGCAGGGATAGCGGAGATAGTCAACCTCAGATTTATAGGTATATCCGCCTTACCCACCTTATCCCGGAAATTCTGGAGCTGGTAGATAACTCAGTCCTTAAAGACCAGGAAATGCTCCAGATTGCCATGCGCCCTGCGGTGGAGCTGTCCTACCTGCGAAAAGAAGAACAGGCCGACTTGTTCGCTATCATGGACGAGATGGACTGCACCCCGTCCCACGCCCAAGCCATCAAAATGCGACAGATGTCCGAAGCCAAGACTGGAGGGGAACGGCTGGCCAAAGACGCCCTTGTTTCCATTATGAAGGAGGAAAAGCCCAATCAAAAAGAACAGTTCAAAATCCCAAAAGAAAAAATCAGCCGGTTTTTTGCGCCGGGGACGCCCACGCAGAAGATCGAGGACACCATTGTCAAGGCGCTGGAACTTTACCGCAAACGCCAGCGCAGTTTAGAGAGATAGCCCACTCACAAGGGGGAAGTGCGCCCATTTGCAGGGAAACGGCAGCTTGTGCCGGTTCCCCCTCTCCACACCTCACCCCTTCCAAACAACCTAAACAGCCTAAAAAAAGAAGATATTTGGGGAGCCTGGATGTATATAGAAAGCTCCGGCCTCTTTTCCACAGGCAGACATCGGGCTGCGAGGAAAACCGGGCGGGCCTCTCTTTTTTAGACAGTAACCAACACAAGCCGCAGCACATCGGAAACGGTGTGCTTTTTTGCGGCCATTTCAAGGAGGTAACACGATGAAAGCATTGAGAAAGCCCCTGTCCCTGTTCATGGCCATGCTCATGTGCCTGGGCATATTCGCAGGGACGGGAACCACAGCGTTTGCCGCAGGGGAAACCATGACGACGTATATGGTGGAGTTCCCCCGTGCCAGCGACCCCAACAAGGCAGGCTGGGGACATTCCGCTATGAATTTCTTGGGCGGATGGTCTACCGGCGAAAATAACGGTTTTACCATCCACACGCAGGATTCCTTTAACGGGAAAGTCATCTACTGTATCGAACCCGGCGTCAGCGTTCATTCCGGCGACCAGTTTACTGGCCGGGGCGAGGATTTCTGGGATGATTACCCGTCCGATCTGAACCCCACTATCCCACCGGACACCATCAAGGAATATATCGGGCGGATTATGACCTATGGATGGCAGGGCAACGCCAGCACCTCATGGATGACCGATGACCCGGAGGACGCCAGCAAGATGGCCGGGGCAATCGCCACCCAGCTTCTTGTCTGGGAAACCGTCGTAGGCGAGCGCGACAGCCAGTTTAACCATGTGGACGCCAACGCCCAGGGCAAGAACAATATCGCGGAATATACCAGCCCGGAGAATCCCCTTTACAGCGAGATCTTCAGCCAGTATTCCGCTATTGAGAGCGCGGTAAAACGCCATACCATGCTGCCCAGCTTTTTCAGCAGCACCGCAGACGCCGGGGCCTACGAGCTGAAATGGGACGGCCAGCAGTATTCCCTCACTCTCACGGATACCAACGGCGTGCTGGGAGATTACACCTTTACCAGCAATATTACCGGCCTGAACTTCTCTGTGGACGGAAACCAGCTCACCATCACTTCCAGCCAGGCCATCAAAGGCTCTGTAACGGTAAAAGCAGAAAAAATCTCCGCCCAGCGCAGCGGCGTAGTGGTATGGACGGATGGGATTATCGGCGGCGGCAAGCAGGACTTTGCCACCTACGGGGAAACCGTGTCCGATTATATGGTGGGCTATCTGAACCTGGAAGTAAAAACCGGCAATATGAAGCTGGTCAAGACTTCCGAGGATGGACAGGTAGCCGGGATCAGCTTCACCATTACCGGCGAAGGATACAGCGCCACCAAGACCACCAATGAGGCGGGCGAGATCGACATCTCCGACCTCAATCCCGGCGTTTATACCGTAACCGAGCAGTCGATTGACAAATACGAACCCCAGGAAAGCCAGCGCGTGACCATCGTCAGCGGCCAGACCGCCACCGTGACTTTTAGCAACGTGCTCAAACGCGGCAGCCTGGAAGTGACGAAAACCAGCGAGGACGGGCTGGTGGAGGGCATGACCTTCCATCTGTACGGCACATCCCTCTCCGGGCAGCCGGTGGATGAGTATGCGGTGACAGACGGAAACGGTGTGGCGCGCTTTGAAAACGTGCTCATCGGCACGGGCTATGTACTGGAGGAGGTGGATACCCCCATCCGTTATGTGGTGCCGGATTCCCAGACAGCCACCATCGAGTGGAATGAAGTGACCCACAAGAGCGTGAACAATGTCCTCAAAAAGTTCCGTGTCACTGTCACCAAGAGCGATGTGGAAACGGGCGCGCCCCAGGGCGACGGTTCTCTTGCCGGAGCAACCTATGGGTTGTATAAGGGAGATACACTCATCGACAGCTATACCACCGATGAGAACGGCCAGTTCACCACCGGATATTACGTCTGCGATTCGGACTGGACAATCCGTGAAATCAGCCCCAGCGAGGGCTACCTGCTGGATTCCACCATCCACAAGGTAGGCGCGGAACCGGAGCTTTATACCATTGAGCTGAACGA
>ERZ1106929.289-NODE-289-length-60367-cov-17.038251_pt1 | contig 60367 bp, 56 predicted proteins | sample MGYA00403662_ERZ1106929 | MGnify/ENA primary metagenome ERZ1106929 (study PRJEB35170, sample SAMEA104062442) | human gut metagenome | biome: human gut; feature: human-associated habitat; material: faeces | place: Denmark | collected 2013-02-20 ... | reverse complement strand
CTATTTTCTTTTCCAGTCCTGCATTGGAGAGCCCGGCTCCGCGCCCGGTCACAATCTCCACCGGTGCCTGCAAAAGTACGCTGGCCACCGCGCTGCTGGTGGTGGTATTGCCAATTCCCATCTCCCCCACCGCCAGAAGATCATATCCGCTATCTTTGAGCTCCGACACAAGACGGATTCCGGTATGAAGTGCCTCCAGCGCCTGCTCCCGGCTCATGGCCGGTTCCCGGCGCAGATTGCTGGTCCCATTTGCAATGCGGCAGTTGCGGACCCCAGGCTCTTTAATCTCTCCCATGATTCCAATATCCACCGGTATCACATCTGCCCCGGCCACCGATGCCATACGGTTTACGCTGGCAATGCCCCGGGCAAAATTTTCTGTAACCACCGCTGTCACACTGCTATCCGTCTGGGTCACACCCTCAGCCACCACACCGTTGTCCGCGCAGAATACCACAACCGCTTTCCGGTCTATTTTGATATCTTCCGTATTCTGAATGCCTGCCACTTTGGTTAAAAGATCTTCAAACCGGCCAAGCCCGTACAATGGTTTGGCAATTCCGTTCCAGTGGCGCTTTGCCGCGTCCACTGCCCGCTCATCCGCGGCACGCACGCTGCGGCAGAGACAGTGAAGCTGCTTCTCCAGATATTGTTCCATGTTATGTCTCACTTTCTACGTTTTTCAGATCCGGTAGCCCCGCGGTGTCACCATCCGCTCCCCGATCCTTTTTGTCTGGGAATTTCCGATAAACACCGTGGTAAACATATCCACCCGGGTATCGCGAAGCTCACTGAGCATCAGAACCCGGGCGTTCTGCCCTTCCCTGCCGATGTTGCTCACAATGCCGCAGACCCGGTCTTCCTTTGTCTGTCCCAGAATGATATCGCAGGCCCGTTTTAAATAATCTGCCCGTTTTTTACTGGACGGATTGTAAAGACATACAACAAAATCTGCCTGGGCTGCTGCCAGAAGTCTTGCCTCTATCTTTTCCCATGGTGTGAGAAGGTCACTTAAGCTGATCAGACAGAAGTCATGGATCAGAGGTGCACCCAGAACAGCAGCTCCGCCTGTTGCAGCTGTCACACCCGGAATGATCTCCAACTCTGTTTCCGGATAATTGACACCAACCTCATACATCAGACCTGCCATACCGTAAACTCCTGCATCACCGCTGCAGATCATGGAAACAGTCTTGCCTTTTTTTGCCTCTTCAAAGGCAAGGACACAGCGGTCCACTTCCTTTTTCATTGGTGTAGTCATAAATTCTTTTCCCGGAAAATATTCCTTCACCAGGTCTACATATACGGTATATCCGATGATCGCATCACTTTCATTCATGGCGCGGATCGCTTTTCCTGTCATCTGGTCATAAGCTCCCGGTCCGATTCCGATTACATATATTTTACTCAAAATGTATCCTCCATTCCCTGGCAGCCACTGCTGTGGTCACACCATTTTCTCCTGTTTTTCTCTGCAGCAGCCTGCCATTTCCACTGGCAAGGACTGCACTTCTCTCACAGACATTGTCCACACCTGTGATCTTTTTTACAAAAGGTGAGGGAGTAAATTCTCCAGGCACCTGTTTTAATTCTTCTTCTGTATAAGTCACAAAAGGAATCTGCCAGTCCTGTGACAATGACAGGATTCCCTTTTCTTCTTTCTTCAGATCAATGCTTGCGATCTGCTCAAATGCTTCTTTATGAAATCCGGATCTGTCCAGCACCTTCTGCGCTGCCTCTGCGATTCCACGGGCATCCTTGTCTTTCCTGCAGCCCATACCCAGAGTCAGACATTTCGGAACTACCTGTGTGGTAGAAATAAAAGGATTACAGGAAGTATGTACAGTAACCGCAACTCCGCAGTCTATATTCGTACAGTCTGTCCCTGTTCCATTAAAATCAGAGCTTTTCTGTGTTTCCTCTTCTGATCTGTCATCCGTACTGTTGACAGGATTCCCATATTCGTCACACCGGACCAGCCCCTCCGGCAGTTCGCCGTCCGTCGGAAACTCACTGTAAAATCCAACTTTCTTTCCTGCCAGAAGTGCAGCAGAGACTTCCTTTGCTGCTTTCATGTTAAAAATATTGCAATTGTTTTTCTTTGCAAAAACATCTACTGCAAAACGGTGATGCAGGTCTGTGGCTGTTGTGACCACTGGTATTGCTTCCAGAATTTCTGCTGTTTTCAGCGCCAGTTCATTGGCACCGCCCAGATGTCCGGACAGAAGGGAAATGACAAACTTTCCACATTCATCTACAACCAGCACCGCAGGGTCTGACTTCTTTGACGCTACATAAGGCGCAATGCTGCGGACGGCAATTCCGGTGGCACCGATAAAGATCAGTGCATCTGAATCAGAAAATTTCTCTCCTGCCCATGCAGAGGTACTGATCTGAATAGAATCCAGAAGATATTTACTTTTTTTATCCAGTTCTGCTGTCATACCGGCAGCTTCCAGCCCCCGGCATAATCTCTCCCCGGTCTGCTGACCGGTAAGGCTGAAGCATATAAGTGCAACCTTCACTGTTATATTCCTTCTCTTTCTCCTGTTTACAGTAATCTCATAAACGATAGCAATTCCTTAAGGTTACCAGATTCTATGAGTGATGTGTTTTTGATTTCACAGCTTCACGAAATTCTGTGGTAAACTCCGGATCATACAGCTTGGAACGGTCATAGTGTGCTGCTGCAACTGTATCTCCGATGATCATCAGAGCTGTTTTTGTAATATTATTTTCTGCAGCCGTTTTTGCCAGTGTTCCCACTGTGCAGACGAAGGTCTTCTGTTCCGGCCAGGTTGCCTTATATACAATGGCTGCTGGTGTATCTGCTGTATAACCGCCTTCAATAAGACGTCTGCTCAGCTCTTCCAGCATTCCTGTACTTAAGAATACAACCATAGTTGCCTGATGAGCTGCAAATGACTGAATGCTTTCCTTGGACGGAACCGGAGTTCTGCCTTCCATTCGTGTAATGATCACACTCTGGGAAATATCCGGCAGAGTATATTCCAGATTCAGGGCACTTGCAGCACCGCAGAATGCACTGACACCCGGACAGTAATCATAAGCAATATTTTTCTCATCCAGAATATCCATCTGCTCACGAATCGCACCGTAAATACATGGATCTCCGGTATGAAGTCGGACAGTTGTCTTTCCCTCTGCTTCTGCCTTCTCGATCACATGGATCACTTCCTCCAGTGTCATTTTTGCACTGTTGTAGATGGTGCAGATGTCCTTTGTGTATTCCAGAAGCTTTGGATTTACCAGTGATCCTGCATAGATCACCACATCAGCTTCCTCCAGATACTGTTTTCCTCTTACTGTGATAAGATCCGGTGCTCCCGGACCTGCTCCTACGAAATGTACCATAATCTATCATTCTCCTTTTTATAAATTTATTTCAACTGTTCAATACTTTCACAGTTGTGAGTCAAAATCCATTAAAAATCGCCTTTGCGATAGGATCTTTACTGTGCCTCATCATTCTGTGCATTAATCAGCTTTATCAGCTTCTCTGCATCTGCAGTCTGCCCCAGATACCCATAAGTATTATTAAAGATCACTGCCCCTAAAAGGATCTGCTCATAGGATCTGTGATTTAAATAAAACTGGATCCTGTCCAGGATCTCTTTCATGGTCTTCTGAAGTATCTGATATTTTTCCAGAATGTCTATTGCTTCATCTGTAGTAGATGCATTCAGGATTTCCTTTGCACACTCCAACGATGCTCCTGCCCGGATCGCATTGGATGCCAGCACTTCCATCCTGGCATCTGCACTGTGGGAATGAGTATTCATGATCCCTGCTGCAACTTTTACAAACTTTCCGATATGAGCAATGAAAAGGATTCCCTTAACTCCCATATCAATTGCCATGTCAATGGTCTCACCTACATAATTGCTGCATTTGATATTTTTTTCATAAGGGAGATCCATATGCTCCCGCAGATAATCTGCCCCGTAATTTCCCGGTGTTACCAGAAGATATTCTTCTCCCTGGGAAAAATGCTGCTTCATCTCTACATTGATACTCTGTACAAGAGCAGCTTCGCTCATAGGTTCTACAATCCCGGAAGTTCCCAGAATGGAGATTCCTCCCACAATTCCCAGACGTGGATTAAAGGTTTTCTTTGCAATTTCCACACCTTCAGGAACGGAGATGGTGATTTTCAGACCACCCTCATAATCATATTTCTCAGCAATTTCTGTGGCTTCACGCAAAATCATGGCCTTTGGCACAGGATTAATAGCTGCTTCCCCAATTTTCTGGGAAAGTCCGGCTTTTGTTACCCTTCCCACACCAACACCTCCGTCGAGGATGATTCCCGGTTCTTTTGTTTTCTGCACCGTGGCATAAACCAGTATTCCGTTTGTAGTATCCGGATCATCTCCTGCATCCTTCTGAATTGCACAGGTCACCTGATTTCCTTCAATCCGGATGTCTTTCAGTTCCAGTGTAAGCAGGATTCCCTTAGGAGTCATCAAGGTGACAGCCTTCTGCATGACACCACCCAGCAGGATCTCTGCAGCACCCTTACATGCAGCTGCTGCGCAGGAGCCTGTTGTATAGCCAAACCTCATTTTTTTATTGCCACGTATCACGTAGTAATCTTCCAGTCCGTTTTTCATGACGCCTCCTTTGCTGCATTGTTGTCACATTCTGTCTGCAGATTACTCTACAGCATTGCTATACATAAAAAGGAGGGATTTCTGTGTGCAACAAAATCCCTCCTGAAAGTTCTTTTCCCGAAATATCCTCTGGTTGCCGCAGATCATATTTCTTATATACAATGAAAAGCAGACAGTATCTGGCTGTTACAGTAACGGACTTGCGCAGGAATTTCACCTGACTTCCTGTAATGCTTTTCCAGAATTATTTCCGAGAATCATTATATAATTTTGAGCAGTAAAAGTCAACGCATTTCATGGCTATACCACCTTATTATACTACCTTATGCTTCAGCCATTTCCTGCTGTGGAAGCGAAGAGAAAATACGATTCCCCGCACTGTCCAGTCAGTAAACATTCCAATCCATACAGCCATTGGGCCGAAGCCTCTGAAACGGATCAGATATACACAAAGGCAAAAACGGAATGTCCACATAGTGATACAGGATGTGATCATGGAAAATTTTACATCTCCGGCTGCTCTGAGGCCATAAGCAGGAATAAACGCCAGGGTCCATACAATAGGTTTGACAACCGTTATCCAGGATATCATATGGAAACACATTCTTGCACTTTCCGGTTCCATACCACCCAGCTTTGTGACCGGAATGGTTAAGGCAAACACCAAAAGACAGCTTGCAACAACAATGATTTCTGCAAGAACACTTAATTTCTTAATATAGTAAACTGCCTCATCCTTTCTGCCCGCTCCCAGACACTGTCCTACTACAGTCATCAGACCGATTCCCACACCGATAGCTGCAATACCGTTAAGGTTCTCAAGGATATTCGTCATTGCCTGAGCTGCAATGGCTACCGTCCCCAGTGTAGATACGGAAGACTGTATTGCCAGCTTTCCAAGCTGAAACATGCTGTTCTCTATGCCGGACGGGATTCCCAGAGCCAGAACTCTTCTGATCATTTTTCCATCCGGACGGATCTGTCTGTAATTTCTGACTACAATAGGCTGTCTGTCCATACGAAGCTGCCAGAGTACCACTACAGCACAGAAGACTCTGGATGCAAGAGTTGCGATGGCAGCTCCTGCCACTCCCATATTGAATCCCCAGATCAGCGCCGCATTTCCGCCGATATTAATCACATTTGAAATAACCGATACTGTCATTGGCCCTCTGGTATTTCCCTGGGACCGGAATATGGATGCTCCCGCATCATAAAGTGCTATAAACGGAAAAGACAACGCCGTATAGAAGAAATACACCTGAGAGGCAGTCATAACATCTGATTCTACTTTTCCGAATATCAGTTTTAACAGCGGCACACGAAACAGCAGGCACAGAGCAGTCACTGCTACGGATATGGCAGTAATGATAAATAATACCTGTCTTGCTGATTTATTTGCCATTTCATGATTTTTCTGACCTATGTACTGTGAACAGAGGATTGCACCGCCTGCTGCCAGCGCTGAGAACGCCTGGATCACCAATACATTGATGGAATCCACCAGAGATACTGCGGATATTGCAGCAGAGCCTACATTGCTGACCATCATGGTATCCACAGTTCCCATCAGGGAATTCAGTACCTGTTCAAAAATAACCGGTATCAACAGGGTTCGGAGCATTTTGTTTGTAAAAATATGTTGCTGTTCTTTCATTTTTTTCCACCTGAATCTATTTTCTTTTTTTGATTATACGCTTAATTTTCTGTGATGCAATAGAATAAAATGTATTTTTTAACGTTTTCAGGGTTACTGTTCCCGAGACATACAAGCCAAAATTCCATTGCCGCAGGCAATCTGGAATGAGTTTTGGCTACATTACTGTAAACAGAGTGAACAGTAATTTTTCAGGAAATCTGATAATTGTTCTTGTTATGTTCTTCAAAATCTGATACAGTAAATCTGTTAAAAATAAGGCAGGGCATATCAGCCCGCAATTCTTAAATCTTATACAAATCAAGAAAGCAGACAGATCATATGCAAAGAATCCTTAAATATATTATCTCCGAAAATACAACTCCGGTCACGATTCTGGACTTTCTAAAAAAAGAGGGATTTTCCCGCCACATATTAAGTTCAATGAAGAACATCCCCAACACCATCATTCTCAATGGTGAACGTGGTTTCGGACGATCAGTGCTTAAACCGCAGGATCATCTGGTCATCACAGTTCCTGAAACTGAATCAGGAGAAAACATTATCCGTACAAAGATGGATTTGAATATCATTTATGAAGATGAGGATATCCTTGTGATAAACAAGCCTGCAGATATGCCTGTGCACCCTTCTGCGGGAAATTATGAAAATACTCTGGCAAATGGAATCGCCTGGTATTTTGCAGAAAAAGGAGAGGATTTTGTTTACCGCTGTATCAACCGGCTGGACCGGGATACCACCGGTGCTCTGATCCTTGCCAAAAATCCCCTCAGCGCAGCGATTCTGTCAGTTCAGATGAAAAAACGTCAGATTCTCAGGACTTATCTCGCACTTGTAGACGGGCTTCTTCCTGACTCCGGAACGATCAACGCTCCTATCGCACGAATGGAAGGCTCCGTGATCACCAGGGAAGTAAATTTCGGAACCGGGGAGTCTGCAATAACTCATTATGAACGGCTGGCGGCCGGAAAAGAATATTCTCTGGCCGAACTTCATCTGGAAACAGGGCGCACACACCAGATACGTGTGCATATGAAATATATCGGGCATCCTCTGCCCGGAGATTATTTATATAATCCTGATTACCGTCGGATAAACCGTCAGCCCCTTCATTCTTATCAGCTGGAGTTTACTCATCCGACAACCGGAAAGGTCATGCTTTTTACTGCTCCGCTTCCTATTGATTTTATTTCTGCCTTTTATAGCAATCCTCTAAAATAATGTATTTATAGCAATTCCATAAATTACTGCAAACAAAACAGTTCATCAGTTTTTTGTCTGATGAACTGTTTTGATATGAATGCATATACATTCTTACTTATTTTTCTCATAAATGATCAGAAGACCTCTCAGAAGAAGTTCCTCATCCAGAATGATTTCTCTTTTACAATGGGGAACGATTTTCTTTGCCAGACCACCGGTTGCCACTACAGTTGCCTTCTCCCCCAGTTCCTCTTCGATCCTGTCAATAATTCCATCCAGAGCTGCTGCATTGCTGTAAAGAACCCCGCTCTTCATACATTCGATCGTGTTTTTCCCGATCACATGTCTTGGCGCATCAATACTGATTCCGCTGAGCTGGGAAGCCCTCGCAGTAAGTGCGTCCAGGGAAACCCCTACACCCGGAAGAATCATTCCGCCTACATACTGCTTCTTACTGTTGACAACAGACGCTGTGGTTGCAGTTCCCATATCAATAAGGATTAACGGCACCGGATAACCGGCAATTCCTGCCACTGCATCAGCAACCTGATCTGCGCCAAGCTGTCCCGGATTATCCATCATAATATTCAGTCCTGTCTTTACACCAGGTCCGAGAACAATTGCATTTTTCTTAAGAATTTTCTCTGCGGCAAGTTTCACAATATTTGTAATCTGCGGTACTACAGAAGAAATAATACAGCCCTCAATCTCTGTTTTTTTTATATGATAGATATCAAGAACATTCTTTAAATCCACCGCATATTCCAGTTCCGTCTTTGTACGGTTAGTAGAAAGGCGTTCTATAAAATATGTTTTCAGGTCATCAATACATCCAACTACAATGTTGGTGTTTCCAACGTCAATTGCTAAAATCATAATTATTTATCTCCAATTTCTTAATCGTCCTGTTCCCTTAACAGACAGAATCCTGCATCAGCGAAAGAATTTTATCCAGGATCCTAAAAGCTGCGTCTTCTTTACTCATAAGCGGAAGAGAGATTTCCTCATCCTGTGTGATCAATGTCAGTACATTGGTATCTCCCTGAAATCCGGCGCCCTCCACTTTCACATTGTTGGCAGCCACCATATCCAGATTTTTCTTTGCCAGCTTGGCTCTGGAATTGTCGATCACATTCTGTGTCTCCATGGAAAATCCGCAGAGAAACTGTCCGGCCCGTTTGTGTTCTCCCAGAAACTTCAGGATATCATCTGTTCTTTCCAGTTCTATGGACATCTGTCCGTCACTTTTCTTAACTTTTTCTTCACTGATCCTGGAAGGGCGGTAATCTGCCACAGCAGCAGCTTTAACAATAATGTCCTGTTCGTTGCTGACAGAAGTTACAGCTTCATACATATCCCTTGCAGTCACAACAGGCACCAGATTTACAAACATGGGAGGTTCAATTGAAGTACGTCCGCTGACCAGCGTGACATCTGCACCGCGGAGCATGGCAGCTTTCGCAATAGCATAGCCCATTTTTCCTGAAGAATGATTGGTAAGATAACGAACAGGATCAACAGATTCCTGTGTAGGACCTGCAGTTACAAGGATTTTCTTTCCTTTCAGATCTTTCTCACAGGCAGCTTCGCGCTCAATATAGGCAAGTAATGTCTCAGGTTCCGGCATTTTTCCCGCTCCTGTGTCACCACATGCCAGATATCCGCACGCCGGAGCGATCACTTCATATCCGTAATGCTCCAGAATCTTTAAATTATCCTGTACTACAGGATTCTCAAACATATTGGTATTCATGGCCGGGGAAATGAATTTTTTACATTTGCATGCCATGATCGTGGTAGTAAGCATGTCATCTGCGATCCCATGTGCCAGTTTACCGATCACATTGGCACTTGCCGGTGCAATCATCACCGCATCTGCTTTCTTTGCAATCGATACGTGTTCTACCTGAAACTGAAAATTCCGGTCAAAGGTATCCACCAGACATTTATTTCCTGTGAGAGTTTCAAAAGTGATCGGATTGATAAAATTCGTAGCGTTCTCTGTCATCAGCACATGAACATCTGCATGACGTTTCTTCAGCGCGCTTGCCAGATATGCAATCTTATACGCCGCAATGCTGCCTGTCACTCCCAGTAATACTGTTTTTCCTTCCAGTGTCATTTTCCTTTACCTCTTTCTCCGAACCATATTATTTCTGGCTGTTTCTACGTCTTTATACTTACATGTCAAAATCTATCATAATTCATCTTTGATAACAGGATTCTGACTTTTACAATTCTATTTATTATAGACTAATTATTATCAAAAATGCAATAAGTGATTTGTTTTATTTGCGAAACAATCTGGAATGAATTTTGGCTTGTATGTCTCGGGATTTCGGCATAGTCATGCCAAAACACCTCGCGGGATAGTGGTGTGTGAACAGTAACGGTGAACCTCAGCAAGATTACACTTAACCGTTGTTTATAAAGATTTCCTGCATTATAATAATAATCAGTCAGATATCCATAATTTGCACTGGACTCTACCTGACTTAACTGACAGACCGGATCACTATAATATACTGATATCAACATATAAATCCGGTGTATGACTTTGTGGAGGAATATATGAAGAATTATCAGATCACGCAATGGTGCGCAGCTTTTATCAGACAGCAGGTACAGGAAGGAGACTTCTGTATTGATGCTACAATGGGAAACGGAAATGATACGCTTCTGCTCTCGCAGCTATGCGGAGAATCAGGAAAGGTTCTTGCCTTTGATATTCAGGAGCAGGCACTGACTGCAACCCAAAAGAGACTGAACGCCGGACATGTTCCGGAAAATTACAGACTGCTTCTGGAATCTCACGCAAATATGGCAGAATATGCCACACCAGACAGTGTAAGCTGCATTGTATTTAATTTTGGTTATCTTCCCGGTGGAGATCATTCACTTGCAACCAGAGGTGAAACCAGCATTCAGGCGCTGACTCAGGCTTTAACACTTCTGAAAAAAGGCGGGATGATTTCTCTTTGTATCTACAGTGGTGGCGATTCCGGATTTGAAGAGAGGGATCAGATCCTTGACTGGCTGAAAAATCTTGATTCCCATCAATACCTGGTAATCAAAAGCGATTACTACAACCGCCCCAACAATCCGCCAATCCCGGTACTGGTAATCAAAAATTAATCCGTAATTGTTCCCTTCTTAAACCAAACAGCAGGAAAGATTTTTTCATATCTTCCCTGCTGTTTTTTGCTGTGCCTTTTTTCAATTTTTGTTCTGTTTTTCGGACACTTGCTTTATTTTCTGTTTTACTTAATCTGTAATGGTAATCTTCTTAATAACCGGCTGCTGATCTGACGGGATTGTTCCATTGTCGTCTGTCGGTTTTGCATCCTCGCAGATCTTATCAACAATATCCATGCCTTCTGTCACATGGCCAAATCCTGCATAATCTCCGTCCAGGAATGTACTGTCTGCCTGAACAATAAAGAACTGCGAGCTTGCGCTGTCCGGATCACTGGCTCTTGCCATGGAAATAGTCCCTCTTGTGTGGGAAATATCATTGTCTACTCCATTGTTGCTGAACTCACCCTTAATATTCTCTTTTGATCCACCTGTTCCGTCTCCGTTGGGATCACCACCCTGGATCATGAATCCATCCATGATACGGTGGAATGTCAGTCCGTCATAAAAACCTTCCTGTGCGAGTTTCACGAAATTTGTCACTGTGATCGGTGCTGTATCTGCATCCAGTTCCACATCAATCGTACCGTAATCCTTTACTTCAATCTCTGCGTGATGAATTCCTGTCAATTCTTTGGAAGTATCCAGAAGCACACTGGTTGTACTGCTGTCTGAAGAATCTTTATTTTCAGAATCTGTATCAGCAGAATCACTCTTTTCATCAGAACCATCAGAAAATCCGGCTTTTTCTGCCTCTTCTTCACTTGCTACATTATCACTGTCAGAAGAAGCAGCTTTTGTCTCCGTCTCTTCCTGAGAAGAAGTCTCCTCTTTCGCTGTTTCCTCTGTTTTTGTACTCTCTTCTGTTTTATCACTGCTGCCACATCCTGCCAGTAAACCTGCTGACATAGCTGTAACACAAAGTGCTGCCAGTAATTTTCTTTTCATTTTCCTTTACCTCCGAAATCATTTACAACAATCTGATTATAACCTATCTCAGAAAAAAAACAACTCTTTTCACAAAATGTTCAGATTGTGAATGTTTCCTGTGTTTACTTCTTTCTGATTGCCTGTTAAAATGTATATGGCTGTTCAGTTCTGTACCTTCCCTTTTTGCAGTGAAACCGGAACAACAGACTGATGAACAGTCAGAATATATCTGCAAAAGAAAGCGAGGAATCCAAAATGGAAAAAATAACAAGTTTTACCATTGACCATATCAAATTACAGCCTGGAATTTATGTTTCACGTAAGGATCCGGTTGGCGACAGTATGATCACTACCTTCGATATCCGTATGACTTCTCCTAACGAAGAACCTGTGATGAATACTGCTGAACTTCACACGATCGAGCATCTGGCAGCAACATTCCTGAGAAATCATAAAGAGTTCGGCTCTAAAATGATCTACTGGGGACCGATGGGATGCCGTACAGGCAATTATCTTCTTTTAAATGGAGATTATGAGTCCAAGGATATCGTTCCGCTTATGATCGAGACTTTTGAATTTATACGTGATTTTGAAGGTGAAGTTCCGGGAGCATCTGCAAAAGACTGCGGAAATTATCTGGATATGAATCTGCCTATGGCAAAATATCTGGCAGAAAAATTTCTGGATGAGGTTCTTTATGATATCAAGCCGGACAGACTTATTTATCCACAGTAACATTCTACAGTATTATAGCAATCCTCATAAACAACACACCGAAAAAGATTTCTATCGTATTTTTCAGACAAAAAAAGCAGAAGCTGACAGGTCATTATCCTCTGCAGCTTCTGCTTTTACTTATACATTTCTGTCAACATTTTTCCAAAAAAGCCTTTATTGTACCTCTCATAGAAATATATTTAAAGAGGACTGATACAAATTTTTATATCATCAGATTATTCTGCACTTTCATCATAAGACGTATCTGCTGATGTATCTGCTGCAGTCTCACCTGCGTCTGCTGCCGGAGCTGTTGTTGTCACAAAATCTCCGCTTGCATAACAGGTCTGTCCATTATAATCCACACGAATCCATCCATTCTCGCATACACCTGTACTGTTCAGCTGAGTTCCGGCTGCCACACTTGAAATCAGATCTGCATCTGCACTTGCATCAGAACGAAGATTTAATTCTGATGACGCATAATAGGTATCGGATTTCACTTCTACTTTTACACCACTGGCTGTCTGCTCTGCTGCCGGCGTCGGTGTTGCTTCCGGTGTTGGTGTTGCCTCTGAAGCCTCAGGAGTAGGTGTGACTTCCGGTGTTGGTGTTACTTTAACGATCATAACGCTGGAATCAATAGTAGGATCAAATCCGCATCCCTGAGCAGCAAATGCAAGTCCCAGTACAAGAACCAGCCAAAGTGATTTCTTCATAAGTAGTTTCCTCCTTTATCAAACACGCTCTGTCCCCTCGTGTTTTCTGTGTTCGCTTTATGTATTAATATACACGATTCTTACAGATAATTCAAGTATGCGTTTTGTCCTGCTTTGTCTGCTTTCTTCCATTTGCGCGGAATTGCTGCAGGGTTACTGTTCACTCCGTTCTCAGTAACGTAGCCAAAATTCATTCCAGATTGCCTGCGGCAATGGAATTTTGGCTTGTATGTCTCGGGATTTTGGCATATTCATGCCAAAACACCTCGCAGGATAGTGATATGTGAACAGTAACGCTGTAGGTTCTGTGTTTATCTACAACAATTCATAAAGGACTTCCACCTCGCCGCCACAGATCATTCCCAGATTCGCACCGCCCTGGTTAGACAGATTATATTTTCTGATTTCACCATGCTGCGCTTCTGGTGCATATTTCAAAGCCTGAAATTCTACATTTCCGCCTCCGATGCTTCCATATGAATTCCCGTCTTTATCAATAAACATTTTACTTCCTGTCCCTCTTGGAGAAGAACCACTCTTGGATATGATCGTGATCATAATTCCATTTTCTTTTTTCCTGACAGCATCCTCCACAGCTCCATCAATATAAGAAACATCATACCTGTTCTTTTCCTGAACGATCTCCGCAGCAATACTTACAGCAATCTCTGCCGGCATATGTCCTCCGATCGGCAATCCAATCGGTGCATGGATACTGTTGAGCTGTTCTTCGCTGAAACCTTCTCCGAGTAATTTTTCCCTGGTCAGTTTTACCTTATTTTTACTGCCGATCATTCCCAGATAAGTATAAGGGCGTCTTAGGATCTGTCTGGCACAGGCACTGTCTCCAAGATGACCTCTTGTCACGATCACATAATAAGCATTTTCATAGGCCGGTATTTTGTCTGAAAGTTTATCATAGCTGCCTTTGATCAGCCGATCGGCATCCGGAAATCTCTCTGAAGTCACAAAATCTTCTCTGTCATCCATAACAGTCACATGAAATCCCAGCATTTTTCCGATTTTTGCAACAGGCTGCGAAACATGTCCGCCTCCAAAAATGATAAGCTGCGGATTTTTCACATAAATTTCCACAAAGAAATCTACATCTCCCATATGAACAACTTTTGTCTCCTGGCACTCCGCCAGATCAGCTTCATATTTTTTCCAGAAATCTGCTGTATTTTCATCGAATGATACACAATGGTTTTCTTTTATCAGACATTTTTCGCCCTTATGATTCCCGTTTAAAACCATTGCTGTTTTTACTTTTCCTGTTTCTTCCAAAATTTGATAAATTTTTCTGTACATAACTCTCTCCTGTTTCGATATAAAATACCTTTTGACCATGACATCATTATATATTATAATTGACAGAAAAAGGGGGATTATTATGAAAAAAAACTTTTTTCTACACAGTCTGCCCTTCAGACTGCTTGTCGGCGTGGCTTTTGGAATCTGTATCGGACTTCTTCTTAATATAATAGATGAATCTGCCATTACGACTGCAGTACTGAATGTGGTTGTAACATCGAAGTATATTCTTGGTCAGCTGATCAGCTTTTCTGTTCCGCTGATCATCATTGGATTTATCGCACCATCTATTACCAGACTCGGAAACAATGCTTCCAGAATGTTAGGTGTTGCAGTCAGTATTGCTTATGCTTCCTCACTGGGAGCTGCTTTATTCTCTTCATTATCCGGATACCTGCTGATCCCACATTTGTCCTTCAGCTCCACTGCCAGTCATCTCAAAGCTTTGCCGGATGTAGTTTTTGAACTTTCCATTCCACAGATAATGCCTGTCATGAGTGCACTTGTACTGGCCATTATGCTGGGACTTGCATCTGCATGGACAAAAGCCAGTCTGATTTCTTCTTTTCTTGAAGAATTTCAGAAGATCATACTGGCTATTGTATCAAGAGTCATTATTCCGATTCTCCCATACTTCATCGGACTGACTTTCTGTTCACTGGCATACGAAGGAACAATCACTAGACAGCTTCCTGTATTCCTTCAAGTAATCGTCATTGTTCTGATCGGACATTTTATCTGGATAGCTCTTCTATATATACTTGCAGGAATTTATTCCAGAGAAAATCCTCTGAAAGTTGTGAAACATTATGGTCCCGCCTACCTCACAGCCATAGGTACCATGTCATCTGCTGCCACACTGCCGGTCGCCCTCCAATGCGCACACAGAGCCAAACCTCTCCGAAAGGATCTGGTAGATTTTGGTGTTCCGCTGTTTGCCAATATTCATCTCTGTGGTTCTGTCCTCACAGAAGTATTCTTCTGTATGGCAATCTCCAAAATTCTTTATGGTGCAGTTCCTGCGCCGGGGGCCATGGTTCTTTTCTGTGTCCTGCTTGGAATTTTTGCCATTGGTGCTCCGGGTGTACCGGGAGGCACTGTTATGGCATCTCTCGGTATTATCACCGGTATCCTGAAATTCGGCGATTCTGCTACAGCTCTGATGCTGACTATCTTTGCCCTTCAGGACAGTTTTGGGACAGCCTGTAACGTAACAGGCGATGGTGCCCTAACTCTGATTCTTACCGGATATGCCAGATACCACAATATCAGAGAACAGAAATTGCAATAAAAGTTCAAAATACCATCATATCTGTCTTTTTTCTCAGATATGATGGCCTTCATTTTCTTACGGACGAATCACCTTATCTGCACCTGTCATACGCTCTGCAATCGTATACATATCGGTAACTTTTCCAACCATCAGTTTCTCCATCAGTCCATAATGCTTCAGGCAGGTACCGCAGGTCAGGATTTCCACGCCCTCTTCTTCCATCTTTTTCAGATCTTCCAGACTTTCAGAGTCTTCTGTTGTAAGTTTTGCACCTCCATTATAGAAAAGGATTGTATCCGGATGTGTTTCCATCTGAGAAAGGGCATAGATAAATCCTTTGATCAAAATCTTTCCCAGTTCATCATCACCATTTCCCATAACATTTGAGGAGATTACCGCTACCGTCACTTTTTTATGCGGTGCTTCGCAGACAAATTTCTCTTCTTCCAAGGTCCCACCTGTCTGTTCAGTCTTTACTGCCATCTTCACCTGATACTTTTTGTCTCCCAGTTTTTCAGATACAAACGTACAGCCTGTTTTATTTGCAAGTCTGCTCAGATTATTCACTGCGGTTTCATTATCGATCAGAATTTCAATCTCATCACCGACTGCCGCATTATCAATAACCTTCTTTGTCATCACTACCGGAATCGGGCACTGTTTTCCCATTGCATTTACTTCATGTTTCATTTTCTGTCACCTCTTGTTATTCTTTATATTCACTGCTTATTACTCTTCGCTAGAGGACTTACCTGATTACAGCAATTCCATAAAATATATATTTTACATCTGATTCTTACCGCGTTTAATATATTTTCCTGTTTTCTCCAGAATTACTTTTCCATCCTGCACCACATGAGCTCCTCTTAAATATACGCTGTCAATATCTCCATGAAGCTTAAATCCCTCATATGGATTATTATCCGTATGATACAGATGTGTCTTTGCAGAGATAACGTTTTCCTTCTCAGGATCAAATACAACAATATCTGCATCACTTCCCTCACGTATCACGCCCTTATTGGGATACACTCCGTAAAGTTTAGCTGCATTCTCACTTAACAGACGGCACATCTGTTCCTGCGTGATCCTGCCTGTGCGTACACCGTATGTATAAAGCAGAGTTCCTCTCGTCTGTACTCCCGGCAGCCCTCCCGGAATCTTCGTGAAATCATCTTTACCAAGAGCTTTCTGCTCCATTGTAAAGCTGCACTGGTCAGTTGCAACCGTCTGGATCTGATCATTCGCCAGTGCTTTCCACAGGCAGTCCTGATCTGCTTTCTTACGGATTGGAGGTGCACACACGTATTTGGCACCTTCAAAATCCGGTTTTGAATATACACTGTCATCCAGAAGCAGATACTGCGGACAGGTTTCCGCATATACCTTTTGTCCGTTCATTCTGGCACGCATCACTTCTTCAAATGCTTTCCGGTTGGTAAGATGTACTACCATTACAGGAGCATCTGCTGCATCTGCGATCACAAGAAGGCGGTGAACTGCCTCTGCCTCCATAATATCCGGACGCACCAACGGGTGATTCTCAGGTCCCAGACGTCCCTCTTTTTTGGCTTCTGCGATCAACGCATCGATTGCCCCTGCATTCTCACAATGTACCCCTGCAAAACATCCGTATTCATTTAATTTCTTAATAATCTTATAAAGGTCACCGTCATCTACGATCATTGCCGGATAAGTCATGTAAAGCTTAAAACTGGTAATCCCTTCATTGATCATATCCTGTATTTCTCTCTGAGTTTCCTCATTCCATTCCACAATAGACATATGGAAAGAATAATCACAGGAACATTTCCCATCTGCTTTCTCATGCCACTTCTCAAGGCCTTCCCTCAGCGTATGGCCTCCTTTATCCTGAGACGCATAATCGATCACCAGAGTTGTACCTCCTGCAATGGCAGCTCTTGTTCCTGTTTCAAAATCATCTGCCGTCACTGTTCCTGCCACTTCCAGGTCAAAATGTGTATGTCCGTCTATAAATCCCGGAAAAAGCAGCTTACCGTTTACATCAACTACCTGTGCATCCTCTGCTTCCAGATTCCGGCCTACTTTTACAATCTTCTCTCCATCTATAAGAACATCTTCTATAACAGACATATCCCCCGATACTACTGTACCATTCTTCAGTAAAGTTTTCACTGTTTCTGACACCCCTTTCTTTATTATAAGTTAGGGACAAAAAGTATTTTACCCCTAGAGCGTGTCTGAAAAATCATTCCCGCAATCTGAACGCCCCACTTTGCGGGATATTTCACCCGAATTCAGTTGCCGTAGCCCACTACGGCGCCCTCATCCGGGCAAAATATCCCACAAATTGTGACGCACATCTTGCAGAAAGCCTTTTTCAGACACGCTCTAACTTATCGCAATTCTCATGTTTAAAATATACCACGATTCCTATATCACTTCAATGATTTATGATTATAATCACAAATTTTTTAAGGTATTCACATTTATTTTTTTTAAGCTCTTTTTATTTCCTTTTTTTTATGATAGAATATAAAAAATGTGCAGTTTCCATGTGTCTGCACTGAACGTTTTGACGGATAAATTTATCCGCTTTACTACATGCTCATAATCGAATGACTGTTACTGCTCAGACTATAGAAGCCCCTGCCTGATTCGGTTATGATCCGTTTAAAAGTTATATTAATAGGAGGAAATCAAATGGGACGACTTACTGTGTTAAAACAAATCGCTGCTGATCTTGCTTCCCAGTTCGGACCTGACTGTGAAGTAGTAATCCATGATCTGAAAACTTCGGAGCCGGAACATTCCATCGTCTACATCGTAAATGGTCATGTTACAAACAGAGATATCGGAGACGGACCATCCAATGCTGTTTTTGATGCGATCCGCAATCAGGAAAAAGGAGCAACCCCCGAAGACCATACCGGTTATCTGATGAAAACAGCAGACGGCAAGATCCTGAAGTGCAGCACTTCCTACATTCATGATGACGATGGTACCCTTCATTATGTTTTCGGAATCAATTATGACATTACCAAGCTTACTATGATCGAATCTGCCCTTCATTCTCTTGTCACTCCGGAAAATAAGGAAGAGAAGCCCAAAGAGATCACTCATAATGTCAATGATCTTCTTGATCATCTGATCGAAGAATCTGTAGCTCTGGTAGGCAAACCTGTTCCTTTAATGAATAAGGAGGATAAGGTTACTGCTATTCAGTTCTTAAATGATGCAGGTGCTTTCCTTATTACCAAATCCGGAGATAAGGTTGCAAATTATTTTGGAATCTCCAAATATACATTGTACAGTTATATTGATGTAAATAAGTAAAAACAGGAAAGAATGATATAAAAACAGACCTGCATGGTACTTTTCCATCAGGTCTGTTTTTCTTCTGTTTTTCTTTTTTCATCTAGCGCCGGTATATCGTTAAATATGCTCTCTCTTTCATCTCCTTCCTCGTAATTTTTTTCGATATTCCTTTATAGACTGATTATAACACAGAACAACAGCATTTTTTCTCTTTCACGCGAACAGTAATTATATGGCGTGAATGGTATGGAAAAAGGTTGTCTTTAAATTTGAAATCTTTTATACTTGATATATATACAACATTTTGATGATAAATTTTATTAATCCTTATCAGACGGAGGTGCTGTTATGTCTGAACAGATTTTATCTGCTGTTCATGGTGTCACTACCATGCTCTTTGGAATTTACTGTTCTGCATTTTTTCTTGGGATCAAACCGATCAGAAAAAATATCCTGACTATGTTTCTGTTATTTTCAGGGCAGGGACTGTTATATGTAATTGATCTGGCATTATTTGGGGAAACTCTTGCAAATATGTCCTATCCTCTGATCGTACATTTTCCATTGGTTTTATTCCTCTCCGTTCATTATAAGTATCCTCTGATTTCTTCCGCTGTTTCTGTCTTTTCTGCCTATCTGTGTTGCCAGATAAGCAACTGGACCGGATTATTCGCTTTGGCAATAACAGGATTACAGTGGTGTTATTATTCTGTGCGGATCTTAACAACAACCTTAACTTTTGTCCTTCTTTATCGATATGTATTTCGATCTACAAAAACAATTTTTACAAAAAATGCACGTGAGCTTTCCATCATCGGTTTCCTGCCATTTGTATATTACGTTTTTGATTATGCTTTCACCAAATTTTCAACTTTACTTTATTCCGGAAATAAAGCAGTTGTTGAATTCATGGGATTTGCATTCTGCATTGCCTACCTGGTATTTCTCATCATCTACTTTCAGGAATATGAGAATAAACAGGAGATAACGCAATACAGCAATCTTCGTGAAATGCAGCTTCAATCCATGCAAAACGAAATTGAACAGGTAAAGATCAGCAGCCAGAGACTGGCGATCCTGCGGCATGATATGCGCCACCATCTGAGTATTATTCTGACCCAGCTGCAAAACGGACATCCGGATAAAGCACAGGAATACATCCATGAAATTAATTCTGCATATGACGATACGATCATTGCCGCCTATTCCGGAAATGAAATGCTGAACTCTGTGCTTTCCATTTATCATTCCCGTTTCACAGACAGAGGATTGTCTCTTATATGCAATGTTTCTACAGGAAAAGAACTTCCATGCTCCGATCTGTCCCTCTGTACAATCCTGTCCAATGCGCTGGAAAACTCCATGCATGCACTGGAGCAGCTGGAATCACCTTCAAAATGGGCCCAGCTTACTCTTTCACAGAAAAAGAATCACATTCTGTTCCAACTGGAAAATCCCGTAGAAAAAATTCCGGCATTTGTAGATGGAGTTCCGGTTTCTACCAGAAACGGACATGGAATCGGTGTCAGGAGTATTATTTATTATGTGGAACAATTGCATGGACAGTGTCATTTTTCTATCGTGGACCATTGCTTTGTCCTGCGAATTATCATCTGACACAGGATTTCCACTGCCGGATACAATACATAACATTTATTCACTCACAGAAAGGTTTTGATAAAAATTATGAATATTGCAATTTGTGATGATGAAATACTCTTTACCCGGGAATTAAGTTCACTCCTGAAGCACTGGGCGAAAAAAAATGATTTTTCACTTACCCTGTATCCATATTCCAACGGTGATGATCTGTTAACAGCTCTCCGGACAATTCCGGTATATCTGATCTTTCTCGACATCATCATGCCATTATTAAACGGCATAGATACAGCAAGAGAAATACGCAGCATGGGACTGACTGTTCCTGTGATTTTTCTGACTTCTTCCAGAGAATTTGCCCTGGATTCCTATGATGTAAAAGCTTTTCATTATCTTTTAAAACCAGTAAATACTCTGAAACTTTTTTCTGTTATGGATGATTTTTTTAAAACTTATAATGTTCCGGCGGAAACTTTCGTCGCACATACTGCAGACGGATTCTGCTCAATTACACTCAATGATGTAGATTATCTGGAAGCTCAGAATAAACAGGTTCTGGTCTGCCTTTCAAATGGAACTACTTTAAAAATCCGCGAATTATTTGCAAAGTGTGAAGGGGTCTTTACTCCGGAAAAAGGATTCTTTAAATGTCACCGAAGCTATATTGTAAACCTGTCACACATAAAACAGTTTACAAGAACCATGGTCACTACCGGCATTTCCTCTGTCCCTATTTCCAGAAATAACTATTCTGCATTCAAAGATGCCTATTTTTCATATATGTTTGATTCCAACTCCGGTTAATCCGATAATTACAGCATTTGCGGGTTACTGTCCCCTCCGTTCTCAGCAATACATTTCGCAGTTCACTGCTTTTCGTACACCCTCACATATTCTTATCGTTCCATTTCATGTGCCTGTTTGTAGATTTCACAGGCAGCATAATTCACACATCTGTCATGTGCACAATCCATAAATGTGAGGGTTCTTTTATCTCCTTCCATCGTATATTCGCAGCAGACAGTCTGCCCTCCATTACATGTTCTGCAAAATCCCGAAATAAACTCTTCTTCTATCTCCATTTTATCCTCCTCAATTTTCCTTATATCTCATTATCCTTCCGAGAAACAAAAATACAGGCAACAATATATTCGTTACTGTTCACAAATATTTTTATTTATTCGTCCGTTTTTTGTTGCATTTTACAACAAACAGATTTATAATCAGTATAACATAGAAATGTGCGGAAACACTATAACAAACATAAAATAATCGTAACTGTTCAGTACCTTCACAGTTACGAGTCAAAATCCATTAAAAATCGCCTTCGGCGATGGGATTTTGACTTGTATGTCTCGGGATTTTGGCATGTTCATGCCAAAACACCTCGCGGGATAGTAGACTGCTGAATAGTTACAAATAATCAAAAAAGAGGGAAAATGTCATGAACAAAGAACTTTATGATGAGGCAATACGCTCCAATATCCTGTCACGCAAACTAATCGAACAGTTGATGGAAAGTATGAATTACAGTAGTATCTCTTTTATCAACTGGACTGTAGAGGTACTAAAGATTATTAAAACACGTCTGGAACGCGGAGATAAAATCACAGACGAAGTATCCGGAATCACTTATGATATAAAATCTTTCCGAAATTTTGTAAGCACCAATTTTTCTTCCTATATTACAAGTCAGGTCTTTGATGCTCCTGATAAGGCAGAGAAAGTATATTTTTCTCTGGAAGCCACCGAAGACGGACATGCCTACAATATGGTTATGGCAAATTCATCAAAGAACAAAACATATAAGTGGATTTCCAGTCTCAGCGAACGCTTTTCATTAGTGGAGATGATCGCTACCGGAATTGTATATCTTAAAGATAACAGGACAGATACATATCAGCCATTTATTTCCGGAAATGGTAAGTACTGCAGATATGACGTAGAAAAAGGACAGATTGTCGAATTATAAACCGCTGAGATTGATTTGTATCTTATTATATTATGCATAATCTTAAGAATTGCATAATACAGAACAAACAACAATCATTGAGTCAGTACATACAAGAAAGAATCCTGCTTGCAGGATTCTCCGCCTGCGGCGGGTCGCTTCAGCGACATAATTCCTCTCCGTCGCAGTGCGATCCTGCCCGACATAAAAAATCCCCTGCCATTCAGCAGGGGATTTTAATTTAATCATATTCAGATTAGTTGTTGATGAGTTTGTCTTCACCATTCCAGCTGTAAAGTTTACGGATTTCTTCGCCAACTTTCTCAGACTGATGCTCAGAAGCTTTCTTTCTCATAGCTTTGAAGTGAACCTGTGCACCTGCATCAGACATATCAAGTAAGAAGTCTTTTGCAAATGTACCATCCTGGATATCAGAAAGAATTTTCTTCATAGCTTTCTTTGTATCTTCTGTGATGATCTTAGGTCCTGTGATGTAATCACCATATTCAGCAGTGTTGGAGATAGAATATCTCATTCCTGCGAATCCTGACTGATAAATCAGGTCTACGATCAGTTTCATTTCATGAATACATTCAAAGTATGCATTTCTTGGATCATAACCAGCTTCAACAAGTGTTTCGAAACCAGCCTGCATAAGTGCGCAAACACCACCGCAAAGTACAGCCTGCTCACCAAAGAGGTCTGTCTCTGTCTCTACACGGAATGTAGTTTCAAGAAGACCAGCTCTTGCTCCGCCGATTCCAAGACCATATGCCAGTGCAAGATCCTGAGCTTTTCCTGTGTAATCCTGCTCTACAGCGATAAGACAAGGTGTTCCTTTTCCAGCCTGATACTCACTTCTTACTGTATGACCAGGTGCTTTAGGAGCGATCATTGTAACATCAACATTCTTTGGTGGTTTGATGCATCCGAAATGGATATTGAAACCATGAGCAAACATTAACATGTTGCCTTCTTCAAGGTTTGGCTCGATGGATTCTTTGTAAAGTTTAGCCTGTAATTCATCATTGATAAGAATCATGATGATATCTGCCTGTTTAGCTGCTTCAGCTGCTGTATATACCTTAAAGCCCTGCTCTTCAGCTCTCTTCCAGGATTTGCTGCCTTCATAAAGACCGATAATGACATCACATCCGGAATCCTTTAAGTTCAGAGCATGTGCATGTCCCTGGCTTCCGTATCCAATAATTGCAATTTTTTTACCATCCAGTAAGCTTAAATTACAATCTTCCTGATAAAAAATCTTGTTAGCCATTTTATTTTCCTCCTGCTAATCGTAAAAAAATTTATCGTTAAGGGATGCTCCCCTAGCAAACTATATATGTACTGTTTCTGAGACATTCTTCCATTTCCTGCATTCCGAAAAGCCTTCCGGTCTTTTCATCAGAAATAGGTTACATCCTGCGAACCTCTTGATAAACCGGTCATTCCTGTACGTGCAAGTTCGAGAATCTCGTAATCGCCCATCAGCTCAAGAAATGCCTCCAGTTTATTATGGTTACCTGTCATCTCCAGTATCATGGAATCCACACTTACGTCTGCGACTTTCGCATGGAAAACATCCGCTATGGAAATGAGTCCCTGTCTCTGCTCCGGTTTCGCAGCCACCTTGATCATCATTAATTCATGGCATACGCTGTTGTCCGGCTCCAGGATCTTAATATCTCTTACATCTACAAGCTTGGCAAGCTGATTCGTGATCTGCTCCAGAATCAGTTCATCCCCGCTGCACACAACGGTAATTCTGGAAAAACGCTCGTCCGCTGTTACACCTCCGGTAATGCTGTCGATGTTATAGCCTCTGCGGCTGAATAATCCAGATACTCTGGTTGTTACACCTGCAGTATTATCTACTAACAGGGATAATACTCTCTTCTGCATGTCCCACCTGCTTTCAACGTGTACATTTTCACCACGTTAATATAATAAATAGCTCGTATGGTTACCATTATATCAATAATCGTGATTTTGTCAATAAATTTTTCGCACAAAAACAAATGTCTTTCTGTGACGTTACTGTTCACTTCGTTCCCAGCAACACGCTTCGCGGGATATTACCAGTGAACAGTAACTCTATGATAACTTTTGTAAAAACATCAAATCAACTGCCTATATCAGATATTTATTTCTGAACTCTTCGATCATTTTCGGTTTCAGATAAAATACGGTCTGGAAAAACTTTTCCATAGAACCATAAGTCTTTTTCACTGTTTCAAAAACAGCAGCCAAATACTCCTCTTTTACATTATATATAATTGGAAGCTTCTCGGTCATTTTCTCATCTGCCTCCGGCCAGGTCTGTACAAGTCTCTGCATATATACCAGTTTGGGCTCCATATAACGGTTTGTGCGCAGATAGTCTTCATATATCACATCTTCCTCCACCCCCAGCAGACTGAGCAGAAAAGCAGTCCCGATCCCTGTACGATCCTTTCCAGTTCCGCAATGCCACAAAACAGCACCTTTTTCCTGCCTGAAAAGAATATCGATAAACTTCGCATACTGTTTCAACACCAGCTGATCCATGCATAAATTCCTGTACTGTCTGATCATATATTCTTCCATATCATCCGGGAGTCCTGCAAGCATTTTCACAAACTGTTCTCTGTTGCTGATAACCTGCACATCCTCATCCACAACCGGTACATGGTAGTATTCTACTTCTGCTATAATAGTATCCGGTTTACATTTTCTCTCTTCTGCCGAACGCAGGTCGATCACCGTCTTCAGATTGTATTCTTCTCTGAGTCTGTTCTTATCGCTCTCTGAAATGTGATAAAGTTCCCCGCTTCTCAGAAGCCTCCTCGGCAGGATGTGTCTGTCATCAGCTGTAACAATCGCACCCAGATCTCTGGTATTCGGCAGACTATGAAGAGATATCCTGCCGCCCTTCGGGAAACCTGTTGCCATATCCGGGTTTAATATCTTAAGAATGCGGATACACTCATGGATCTCTTTTTCTGTCATATCGAACTTGTATCTCTTCTTACGTCTGGTAACAATTACAAGATAATTTACACTCAGCTGTCTGTCATCACCTTCATCTGCTCCCTCTTTTCGCATATATGCCCATACAATGTCTTTACATGGAAGATTGTTTATCATCATATGTCTGGTAAAAACCAGAAATCCATCTTCTATCCTTATCTTTCCATATTTCATGATCCACCACTCCACTGTCTGCAATTTTATTACTGTTCACTCTGCTCTTAGAGCGTGTCTGAAAAATCATTCCCGCAATCTGCAAGGCATACTGAACAGCAACCATTTTTTTCAGAATAACACAGAAATCGGAATTTGACAATTCCTGTCAAACGTTTATAATCATGGTGTTATTGTGATATAGCAGTCACCTTATGAACCGTACTTTTTGTACAGAAATCATTTTTTTGAAAGGATTTATGAAAATGGAGAATCTTATTTTCTGTCTTAATGCTACAATCCCGATTTTTCTCACCCTGATGCTCGGGCTCTTTTTTCGGAAGATCGGACTCTTTGATGACACCTTTGTCAGCCGTCTGAATAAGTTCGTATTTAATGCAGCTCTGCCTGCGCTTTTGTTTCTGGATATTGCAAAGTCAGATTTCTACAGTGTGTGGAATACGAAATTTGTATTGTTCTGCTTCTTTGTCACACTGATCAGTATCGGAATTTCCACAGGACTTTCCTATCTGCTGAAACCGCGAAATATCCAGGGTGAATTTATCCAGGCTTCTTACCGGAGCAGCGCTGCGATCCTTGGAATTGCAATTATCCAGAATCTTTACGGAAACGCAGGAATGGCACCGCTTATGATCATCGGAAGTGTGCCGCTTTATAATGTGATGGCAGTTATAACACTGTCACTGTTCGCTCCCGGCGGCGGTAAACTTGATACCGCAAAGCTTATCCGAACCCTGAAAGGAATCGCCACGAACCCTATTATCCTTGGTATCCTGACAGGTATGGTGTGGTCACTGCTTCATCTGCCAATGCCAACAATTCTGAATACTGCCGTAGATAATCTCGGAAAAACAGCGACTCCTCTTGGGCTGATGGCCATGGGTGGCGCACTGAAATTCGGCAAGGCATTCGCAAGACCGAAGCCACTGATCGCATGTACCTTTCTGAAGCTTGTGGGATATGAAGCTGTATTTCTTCCACTGGCTGTGCTTCTGGGATTTTCCCATGATATGCTGGTTGCGATCATTATCATGCTTGGTTCTGCCACTACTGTAAGCTGTTATATCATGGCCAAAAACATGAAGTATGACGGCGATTTTACTTCCGGTGTGGTTATGACTACCACTCTATTAAGCTCCTTTACCATGACAATCTGGCTCTATATATGCAAAAGCCTGGGACTCATCTGATCCCAGGTTTTTTGTGTTTATATCAGCTTCAGATATTCCAGTCCGTTTCTGATTCCATAATGGAACATATCCTGTGTAATATGATCAGCCAGAGCTTTTATTTTCTCCGAACCATTTCCCATGGCAACCTTCACCGCCGCATATTCAAACATGGCGAGATCATTATTGCTGTCTCCAAACACGATCGTATCCTCCCATGGAATATCAAAGAGTCTGCACACTGCCGAGATCCCCACTGCCTTGTTAAAGCCCTTTGGGACAAGTTCAATGGTGGTTCCCGCAATCCCTGAACCACTCTCATGACGGATAATGTCATAATACTCACTCAGTTCCCTGCAGGCAGCTTCTGCATCACAGCCCTTTATCATTTTGGCACTGATCTTATTAATGCGCATACAATCTTCATTTCCCCTGATGGGACGCCATTTAGATCCTAAAGATTCTGTGATCAGATCCGTATACCAGTTCACATCTGTATTATATTCATCCTTATCATAATACATGAAATCTGCACCTTCCATAACCGGGACCAGACCATATCTGCGCAGGATTTCCACTGACTTTTTTGCAACTTCCGGGGGCATCTCTTTATTAAAAAGACGTTCTCCATCCTTTTCAATGGTAGCCCCGCAGGCACTGATCATACCGGTAAACGGAAGCTCTTCCAGATACCAGGAAACAAAGGCCCTGCTCCTGCCTGTGCAAAGCCATGCGTCATGACCGTTTTCTCTTAATTTCTTCAATGCCTCCTTTGTGCTCTGGGGTACACCCTTTTCCATATCGCAGAGTGTTCCGTCTGCATCAAAAAACACTGCTTTTCTGTTCACTTTCTTATCTCCTGATTTTTATGTTTACGTTTATCTGCCAGTGTGCCGACAAGCTATGCAAAAAATACTGTCGCTGCCTTAACCAGGCTCTCTGTATCTTTCGCACCTGTTGTTTCATATACAGAGTGCATGGCAAGCTGTGCCAGACCGATATCCACTGTTTTCACAGGAACCTGGGTATTGGAAATATTTCCCAGCGTGGATCCGCCTGCCATATCCGAACGGTTCACAAAGGTCTGGTACGGCACCTTTGCCCTGTCACAGATATCCTTGAAAATTGCAGCGGACACTCCGTCTGTACAATATTTCTGGTTTGCATTGTACTTGATCACGATTCCCCCGTTCAGCACCGGACGGTTTACCGGATCTGTCTTATCCGTATAGTTTGGATGGAAAGCATGGGCATTATCTGCAGAAATCATAAAACTGTCTGCAAGTGCCATATAATATTCCTCCTGGGTACGTCCCAGTCCCATATTGATCCGCATCAGAGTATCCTTCAGGAAAGCAGAAGCAGCGCCCTGTCTTGTACTGCTTCCCACTTCTTCATTATCCAGCACACAATGTACAGAAATGCTTTCTTCACGATTTCCCTGCAGGAATCCCTCCATAGAAGAGAATGCACACTGCAGATCATCCAGTCTGGGTGCAGAGACAAATTCCTCATTTACTCCCCAGAGAGTTCCCGGAGTTCTGTCATAAAGAAACAGATCATGTCCCAGAATATCTTCTGTCTTTACTTCTGCGGCCTCAGCCACAGTTTCCATAAATCTGCCCTTTCCTTCCTTATCGCTGAAAAGAGGCAGCATATCCTTCTGCACATTATATTTATATCCGTCATTTACTTCCCTGTTCATATGAATGGCAAGATTAGGAATGACCAGCAGATCTCTGTCCACAGTCACCATCTTCTCTCTGATTTTTCCATCCTGACGGACGATCAGCCTTCCTGCCACTGACAGAGGTCTGTCAAACCACGGAGACAAAATCATTCCACCGTAACGCTCCACATTCAGTTTGATATAAGCATTCTCCACCTCTATCTCAGGATTCTCCTTGATCTTAAGGGAAGGGGAATCACTGTGGCTTGCCATAATATGAAACTTCCACACAGGCTTCTGTGGAATGGAAAAAGCTATGATTGCAGAATGATTTCTGGTCACATAATAATTTCCGCCTTTTTTAAGCTTCCAGTGATCCTCCTCTTTCAATTCTTCAAAGCCTTCTTTGTCAAGCCTTTTGGTCATCTCCGTCACTGCCTGAAATGCAGTGGGGCTTTTCTCTATGAATTTCAGTAACTTCTTTGCTGTTTTTCTGTACATAGTTTGATTCTCCATTTGAATGATTATGAAATGATACCTGATTTATACTATTTTTTATTATAATCAGTCTGTCCTGGTAATAAAAACAGCAGTCATTATTTCCATAAGAAATATGTGCTGCTGCTTTTATATCAGTCTTTAATGATCAGAGCCATAAAAACCAGATCTGTATTTCCTGTATTTGCAAGTGCATGTCCATGATTGTCCGGTGTGAATGTAATATCTCCGGCTTTTACCGGACGATAGGTACCGTTGTCATTGTATTCGCCCTGTCCCTGTAAAATATAATAGGTTTCACTTTCTCCATGATGTTCATGATATCCCAGTGAACATCCCGGCTCCAGGGTTACCTGTGCATACAGTCCACATTTACCGTTCAACTGCTCTGCGTCAAGGATTTCTTTGATAATTACGTGACCATTTCCACCTGCCATGTGTTCTTCGCGTCTGATTCTCATAATTTTTTGCCCTCCTGTAGGTGTTTTCTCTTTTATAGAATTTCCATTGAATATATCATAGCACTGTTTGTAAAAAATGGCAAAGTAAATATCAATGGAACATTCAACAAAATATCGTTACTGTTCACTCCGTTCACAGTAACGTAGCCAAAATTCATTCCAGATTGCCTGCGGCAATGGAATTTTGGCTTGTATGTCTCGGGATTTTGGCATATTCATGCCAAAACACCTCGCGGGATAGTGGTGTGTGAACAGTAACAAAATATCGTTACTGGTTACTGTTCACTTTGTTTTGCAGTATTTTCAGATTTGTTCAGAAGGCTGTCCAGAAGCTGCGAAATGGTCTGATTTAACACAGGATGTCGCAGATACGGAGCAATCTGATTCATTGGTACAAGAACGAAATCGCGGTTGTGCAGATCAATATGAGGAATATGAAGATCTGGCATATCAATAATTTCCTGATCATAAAACAGGATATCTAGATCCAGTGTCCTTGGTCCCCAGTGAATGATACGTTCCCTGTTTGCCGCCTGTTCTAACTGATGCAGTCGCACAAGCAATTCTCCAGGAGTAAGAAGTGTCCGCATTTTCAGAACTCCATTTAAAAATTCATCCTGATCAGTAACTCCGTAAGGTTCTGTGATAAGATAATCGGAAATTGCCTCTATACGGCATCCTTTTGTCTCTGCCAGACCACGGATCCCATTATCTATATACATCTTTTTATCACCCATATTAGAGCCAAAAGCAATGTAAGCAGTGTGCCATTTCCGTGTAATTTCCACAGATACGGTTTTCAGAGGAAGACCAACCGGTGCCCAGGGCTTTTCGATCTTCAGAGTAATTTTTTCAAGTCCGGAAAGAGAGCAAAGAAGCATTTCTGCAAGATTCTCTGCAAGAGATTCCAGAAGTTTATAAGTATGTTTTCTGGTGAAATCAGTGATCATATGGCTGACTTCGCCATAGTTTATGGAAGCAGACAACTCATCGGTTAATCCCGCCAGACGTGTTCTGGTAAAAAGTGTAGCAGAAATAACAAACTTCTGTCCCAGAACATTTTCTTCGGGATATACACCATGGTTTGCAAAAACCTCCAACTCTTTAATTTCTATTTTATCTAATCTGGTCTCATCCATAACAGCAAATCCTTTCTGTATGTTATTTATATTTACCATCTGTTTTGTGCCAGTAATTTATCTGCGTCCCAGGATTGCTTCTGTCATCTGGATCACACGCTTGTTTTCTTTAACATCGTGGACACGGACAAAAGAGCATCCCTTCATTACGCCAATTACACTGGTAGCCAAAGTCCCCTCCACGCGCTGATCTACAGGAAGATCCAGTGCCAGTCCGATCATGGATTTGCGGGATGTACCAAGGAGAACCGGAAATCCCAGATTCTGAAAAAGCTCCAGGTGATTCATTGCTTCCAGATTCATTTCAAATGTTTTTCCAAAACCAATTCCCGGATCAAGCATGATTTTTTCATCTTTAATGCCGGCCTGTCTTGCAAGATTGACACATTCCTGTGTTTCGGCGAGCATATCAATGAGAAAGTTTTGATATTCTGTATTAGATTTGTTGTGCATCAGACAACAGGCCACATCATATTTTGCGATCACAGCTGCCATTTTCGGATCATATTTTAATCCCCAGATATCGTTAACCAGGTCAGCTCCTGCCTGGATAGAGCTTTCAGCAACACTGCTCTTAAAAGTATCTACAGAAACAGGAATGTCAAAATGTTTTTTGACCGCTTCAATAACAGGAAGAACTCTCTGTGCTTCCTCATCAGCACTGACAGGAGTATGACCGGGACGTGTAGATTCGCCTCCGATATCAATAATATCTGCACCATCAGCAATCATTGCCTCTGTATGTTTCAAAGCTTCATCCATATGATTCCATTTGCCGCCGTCAGAAAAGGAATCAGGGGTAACATTCAAAATTCCCATTATGTAAGTATGATTCTTAGTATCAAAAAAACGGTTTCCAATTTTCATGAGCAGAGCCCATCCTTTCTTTTGTGCTTATGAAGAAGATCAGTATTCAATTTTCATATTTTTTTTATCATCAGACCAATAGCATTCAGGAGCAGCGGAACATAAAAAACAATTTCTGGACTGCTTATCCGCTTTATAAAGAAGTGCTGCCAGCGTACTGCAGGAATCTCCTTTTCGGTGATGTCCAATAGAAGACAGAATCAGTTCTTTTTCCTGTTCTGTAAAGTGCAGATCTGTCAGAATTTCCCGTGCGATTTCTACTCCTGCAATATCATGGGGAATGTTGTACTGATATTGCTGTGCACGTCCGATATCATGCAGAAGTGCTGCTGCATAGATAAGCTCTTTGGGCAGCTCCAGATGTTCCTCCAGTGCATAAATGTACATCAGTCGTGCAACATCCAGAAAATGTTCAGGCGTATGACGGCAGAAGATCCGTTCACTTTCAAGTTCCTGTATTTTTTTATAATGTTCCTGATAAACCGGGTGCCTCCAGATCTGATTGACACGATCCATATCTGAAAAATTGTTATTCATCCTTTTACCATAGAAAGGAACATTTTCTGCAGTTCCTTATCTTCTGTAAACGCACCACGGGTTACAGTAGTGATCGTTTTGCTTCCCGGTTTCTTTATTCCGCGCATGGTCATACAGGTATGTTCCGCTTCCAGCATTACCATAATTCCTTTTGGATCCAGAGTACGCTCCAAAGCATCTGCGATCTGAACGGTAAGCCGTTCCTGAATCTGTGGTCTTCTGGAATAAACATCTACTGTACGTGCCAGCTTGCTTAAACCGGTAACTTTGCCGTTGGGGATGTATGCAAGATGAGCTTTTCCATAAAAAGGCATCAGGTGATGCTCACACATGGAGTAAAAGGTGATGTCTTTTTCCAGTACGATTTCATTATTTTCTACAGGAAACTGCTTTAACAGATGCTGGTCCGCTTCATGACCAAGACCTCCGTAAATTTCTTCACACATGCGGGCAATCCTGTCAGGAGTATCAATCAGACCTTCCCGTGTAATATCTTCACCGATACCTTCCAGAAGCAGACGGACTGCCTGCTCAATTTTCACTTTGTCAACCATTAAAAAATAACCTCCTTTGTATTTTTGAAATAGCCATGAGCAAAACTCCACACATTCAGTATTTATGCGGGTTTGCGAGGCATGGCAACCTCATTAATCACTTCAAATTTATAGCAACAATCAGCTCCAAATGATATAATTAAGTTGTCAAAATCAATTCACCGAAAGGAGCTGATTGTTATCTATCGTCAAGAAATTTTGAAAGACATTCGTCTTTTCACTTCACAACCAGTTGCAAAGTTTTATGATTCTCTTTTTTTGAATCTTGATTTATCCTTTGTTCCGGAATTCCCCAAGACAGGAAGGAAAGGCTTTTCAAATCACGCTATGATTTGTTCCTTTATTGTCATGAAATGCGAAGGCTTCTCCATGATTTCCGATCTTGTCGATTATCTTCACAATAATCTTCTGATTGCGTATTTTTGTGGCTTTGATATTTCTCGTCCACTTCCTTCTTATTGGACTTTTGATCGCTTCCTGAAAAATTTCGATAACAAAGTTCTCTCTGAAATCATGAAAACTCAGGTGTTATTCCTTTCTAAAGAAGGTATTGTAGACACTTCTTTTATTGGCTTAGATTCAACCCCTGTCTCTGCAAATACTTCACAGAATAATCCGAAATCTTTTCTCTCAAATAAGTTTAAACCCAGAAATCAACCAAGGGCGGATTCGGATTGTAAACTCGGCGTCCACACTGCATCCAATCAAACGAACGAGAAAAAATATGAATTCTATTGGGGCTATAAAAATCATGTCCTTGTAGACTGTATTTCAGGTCTTCCTATTTATGAAATGACCACAACCGCGGAAGTTCATGATGCTACCGTCGCTTTAGATATCCTTGCTGCTACCCATTCCTTTCAACCAATAACGGACTGCACATTCCTTGCCGACAAAGGTTACGATGTCAAAAATATCTACAATCAGGTTAAGGATCTTTACAATGGAGAATGTATCATTCCATTAAACAAACGTAATTCCAAAAATCCGAAACTTCTTCCTCAAGGGAATCCCATTTGCGAAGCAGGGCTTGCCATGTGGAAGGATGGTAAGTTTTCCGATTGTGGTCGTACCCGTCAAAAGTTTTGTTGTCCTCTAAAATCAAGTAAAGATACCGTTTGCCCATGCCACCACAAAAATTTCTATAATGGTAAAAAGCATCGTGGCTGTACGAAATATCTCACCATTCCTGATGATTTAAGACTTTCCATTGATAGGGACAGCAAATATTTTGAAAGTAATTATTCACTCCGCACAGAATGTGAACGCTATAATTCGCGTTTTAAAAATACTGGTCAGGAGCGGATGTGGGTGAGAAATAAAGCGTCTGTTACAAACTTAAACACACTTGCCCATATCAGTTTACTGGCAGTTGCCGTTGCCGCAATCACTAGCCATTCCGGTCAGTCTTATCGCAAACTAAAAACAATAAAACGAATTGCTTGATTAAAAATTTCTCATAGTCTTATGATTTCGTAAGTTTTGGACTTACGTTAGCTTTGCTATGCCATAAAATCGTAACCTCAAACTTTATGGAAACTAACTGCCACGTCCTACTTTTGAATTAATGTGTTTTGCTCATCTCTATTTTTGAAATGGAGATTATCCTTTTGACCAAATTAAAAAGGATATCTCCAATTGTGATAGAATGTATGTCGAAAACATTCCCTAACACAATATGAGATATCCTCTTATATTGTTTGCAACGGGTGCGGATAATATACCGTAAGACGCACTTTTCGTTTCAGTGACAACTCCCCATTCACCGAACACTTGACGCATAAAATCCTATTTTGCATATCATTCATTTCGGTATTCAGTATACCATGTAATACGATAATAGAAAAGCTTTTTTCTGACTTTTCAGAATAATTTTTTCTGTTTTCACTTTTCCCAGTGAAACATTTTTCACATTTACCACTCTTCACATTTAATATCACTTATCTGTTCGATTGGAATGACCGTTTGATCCGTCATAATTATGGTATGCTCGTATTCGTCTACCTTTTTTACAATACCGGAGCACGTAACATAGGATCCGCCGGCTTTTTTTGCATCGGGAATAAAATAAGTTATCGATACCTTCTGTTCTATACCGATATTATTTCTGATTATGTTGATTTTTTCGTTCAGCTGAGCAATCACTTCCTCGCTCAGTTCCAATCTTTCATCGGTTAATCTTGCCGTTTCTTTTATCGCAGCATCATGTCCGGTCAGAGCTGCAAAAGGAGCAAATTGCGCTGCCCGATCCCAAAGTGGCATTTGCGGATGATTCTTAGAGACCGGATGGGGTAAATTGATGATATCGTCATAAGAATTATTTTTCATCCTCTTCCAACTCCTTTACGCCTTATGTCCGCCAATCTGTTCATTTCTGCCCCGGGTGGTTGCACCTTTCTGAAGATTCATCCCCTTCAGCATAGCATTTTTTCCAAATTTCTTTTTAATACTGAGCATTGCTTCCTGCATACGTTTTTCGCGATCCAGCGCAGCCTCTTCCTCTTCCTGCTTTTTCCTTTGCGCCTCATAATCCGTAAAAAGATCCAACTGCTCATACACTTTTTCTTTCTTTACAGAATTTTCATCCACAAGCCTGTTCGCTGTGATATTAATTCTTCTGATAAGCAGGTTTCTGTCAACAATCCCGTCATATAATTCTATTACTGCATCCGTTATCAGTTTTGTTGAGGAAGTCTGCCGTTTCAGATTGGTCGTTCCATGTGCGTGTTTCGGAATTCTTCTTCCATAACGGTCGATCGTAACCTCTCCATGATACTGCTTTTTCCTGTCGGCATTATTCAGATTCTCAATATCATAACCAACCGTCAACACGATCTGGTCTGTTACAAGCTTCTTATCCACCAAATCCAAAACCATCTGGTCCGTCATCTCTTTGACGACTAATTTTGCTTTTTCAAAGTCATAAGGACAATGAAGTACCTGCCCGGAACAAACACTGTTCGTTTCCGGTTTGTAAGCCTTGACCATTTTCATGGTACAGGGCTCATATCCCCAGGCATGATCGATCAGCAGCTCTGCATTAACGCCAAACAGTTTATATAGCAGATCTTCGTTATATAATTCATTCTCTTTTCCGATGGAACATCTGGCAATATCACCCATCGTATAGAGGCCATATTCTTCCAACTTCTTTGCATATCCCTTTCCGACTCTCCAGAAATCAGTAAGAGGTCTGTGGCTCCAGAGTTTCCTTCGGTATGACATTTCATCCAGTTCTGCAATTCGTACACCATCTTTATCTGCTTTAATATGCTTCGCCACGATATCCATCGCAATCTTACACAGATACATATTTGTTCCGATTCCAGCAGTTGCCGTTATACCTGTCGTTTTCAGCACATCCTGTATCATGGTCATTGCAAGTTCCCTTGCTGTCATATTATAAGTATGCAGATAATTCGTTACATCCATAAATACTTCGTCAATCGAATACGGAAAAATATCTTCCGGTGCAATATATTTCAGATAAACGCTGTAAATTCTGGTGCTGTATTCCAGATAGAGAGCCATCCGGGGAGGAGCAACAATATAATCAATCTCCAGTGCAGAATTGATATTTAATTCTGTACTGTCATCAGAAGAACCAATAAATGTTCTGTTCGGTGCTTTCCACCTGCGGGCGCTGTTGGCTTCTTTTACTTTTTGAACAACCTCAAATAAACGAGCCCTTCCGGGTATCCCATAACACTTTAATGCTGGAGATACCGCAAGACAGATAGTTTTTTCTGTTCTGCTTTTATCCGCAACCACAAGATTAGTCGTCAAAGGATCCCGATTTCGTTCTTTACATTCCACAGATGCATAGAATGACTTAAGATCAATTGCAATATAGGTTCTTTCCTTTTCCGTCATTCTGCACCTCCCAATTCTCCTGTGTTCCGTTTGTGATTATTTCTCCTTATCCATTGCCATATGTATCATTTTTTCAAAAGACGCTCTGAAATGCTCATTATCTTCTGCTGTTCGTTTTCTTGGCCCTTTTAAATGATTCTTTCCGGATGCCCTTCGTGCCTTCTTATTCAGATGCCGCTCCATAAGCATCTGGTCAATATTCTCATTGGTATACCATTTCCCAGATTGATGAATCGCATACGCATTTTTTCCAAGTGCCATTGCCGCCACTCCATAATCCTGTGACACAACAATATCGCCTTTATGACAAATACTGATCAGTTTATAATCTACTGCATCTGCACCGGCTCCAACTACGATCACTTCACTGTAATCAGAAGACAACACATGATTTGTATCACACAATAACGTTACCGGAAGATTGTGCTCTTTTGCAACTTTTTCAACAATACCGACTACCGGACAGGCATCTGCATCAACAAAAATCTGCATATTTTCTCCCTCAATTACACATAAACGGAGTGCGAACCTCGATGAGATTACCACTCGGATCATACAGCCTTACAATTTTCTGGCCACCTGCAAGTTCTGTCAGTTCCGTGGCATATCGGACAAAATATTTACCAGATTCATATTTCGCAAGCAATCCATCTATATCAAATTCCTCAAAATACAGTTCCATCCTGTTATTAAATGGCGTAGAAATCTCATCCAGCGTCTTTCCCCATAAACCGGCATCCTGCAAAACAAGGCCTTCCGATAAGATCACATTCCCTTCATTCTGAAGAATCACTTGTAATCCGAATAAATCCCTATAAAATTCTATGGATTTTTCTATATCATTCACTACAATCAGTACATTTTTCAGCATATCAGTCACCTCGCAATCCGCTTCATTACTTGAGTCGAATTAAGCAGCTATTCTCAATTCGCATTCAGTTATATTATCTTTCCGGACAAATGATCGATCTCATGCTGACAGATCTGTGCAGTCCATCCAGACAGCTTCTGCCGCTGTTTTTTCCAGTTGAAGTCATAATATTCTACTTCAATTTCCTGATATCTGGTCGTCTTGCGAACACCATCCAGGGACAGACAACCTTCTTCCGTCTCATACATATCATGCTTTGAAACAATCACTGGATTAAACATCACAACATCTATGAATCCCATATTCACAATAATGATATTTTTCCGTACACCAATCATATTGGCAGCCATACCAACACACCGTTCCCGGTTTGCCTGCAGCGTATCCTGCAGATCCTTTCCAATCTGGATATCTGCTTTTGTGGCCGGCTCGGATGGCTGGCCTAAAAAGAAAATGTCTCTTACTATTTGCTTTACCATTTATTTTCTCCTGTATTTTATTTCTAATTCTTATTTATCCTGACCGAAAATCTTTTTCATCGACTCAAAATTAGTTTTACAGCATCAATCAGATCCTCACTGAATCCTTCAAGCTCATTCATCGTTATTACTTTATCTCTGACAAAATACGCAATATCCCATAATGCTGTCGACTTACGAAGTTCGATCAAAACACCTGGATGTTTCTTATCCTGTTTTATTCGCTTTTCAAGTTCCCAAAAATGATTCGAAGCGTTTCCCGGGGATGTAAGCAATTCAACATATTCCTTGATGAGCTGCTCCATATAATGTTCCTGCCAATCTGAAACACGTTCACGATATAACTTCCAATCTGTTTTTGAAATTTCCATAATTTTCGTAGTCTCCTTAGAGGGTAAACCAAAAAAATAAAAGTAACTATGAGGATTCCCGTATACGTTACCCTAATTACACACTGCTAGTTTGTTTCTTTATATTACACATCCATATCTGGATAAGTAATTGCCATCCGTAATCTTCTATATGTATCAGCTGGTCTTCTTGCAAAATCGGAAATCGCCCTTTTTTCAACAATCCTTCCTTCTTTTATAGCTAAAATATTTCCATCTGTAAAAATAAAGTGTACGTCTCCATATTCAAATCCAATATTGTCAGCATCTTTATTTATTTCTGCATGTTTAACACTTCGCTTCAACTCTGCATAAAACCGATATTTTTCTTCCGATTCAATCAATAACTCAGGGATATACTCACTATGTTGTAACAAGAACATATTTGTATAATCGCATGGGAATCCATGCTCTTTTGGTTCAATACCCCTTTCAAGCATATCCCACCTCCGAATAACAAAGCGATAATATAGTTCTTCTGCATTCGCATGGGTAAGCGGAATTTCCTTGATATTTTTTCTACGAACAATAGCGGTTCTGAGTACCTCACCGTAATAACGAATGCCAGCATCTATACCAAACTTATTCTTTGTCTGATACAAAGCCACGTAATGTATCGGCAATCGCTCATCTGGTATCTGTTTAACTGGTATATAATAAAAATTTTTACCAAAACAAATGTCAAACTGTTTCCGTGAACGAAATGTTCCAATCAGTACATCCCTCTTCTTCCAGTCAACGACTGCTAGCTTTTCTTCAATACCACGCGGCAACGTTGTTCTTTCGAATGCAGACTCCTTAGAATCTGAAATCAATTCTTCAAGAAGTTTCTGTACCAAAGAAGTCGCACCAGGAAGGAACGGCAACCCACCAATATTTACACTTTCGATACTCTTATAAAAATGATGCTCCTTATACAGCTCTTCATCATCATAAGGGAACAAGACATATGCACCAAACATTGTTTTCTCAAAAGTAAATTTGGAAACCTTATTCTCATAAACAATGGAATCTCTATATCGATGCATCGTATTGATATCATCAACTTTCGGCCCTGGATTATTATTAGGATCCGGATAAAATGAGTTTTCAGGTTCTTTCTCAATACGATATTTTGCATCAAAGACATACTTGTAAGATACTTCCGTTCCCTTTTTTTCAAGTTCAAGTACATTATCAGGTTTCTGATTTACAGTTTGTGTCTTTGTTTCTCCTGGATTATAAATCAAAGTAATTAGCTCGCCAGTCTTAGGATTAATGAAACGTGCTTTTGAACGTTTTCCTTTTACGAGCGTAACTGTGATACCACTATTATCAATTTTAATAATATCTGGTGATACCAACTGATATTGATTTTTTAACAACGTAAATAGTTTGATAAAACACCAATACTCATAAAGCTGAGCAGTGTCTTTTACTGATATCCTGAAAAAATCTCCATGAACAGAAAGACCTCTCTGTATCATAAGATAGTGCTTATACAATTCTCTATATCCTGGCGCCATGCCAAACACAAGTGACATACTCTGTTCCGCATAATATTCAGAAACTTCTCTAAGAAAACTTGTATTCAAAATATTACGAACTTTATTAATCATTCGATTCGTTTCAAGAAGAACTGTTTCCTCTGGATTCTTCACCGATTTCTTATATCGTGTAATAAAGTCCTCCAATTTTCTTATTGTTGCTTTCAGAATAAATTTAACAAACCTATTTTCATTGGTATCATAGGTAATCTGTTTTCGTGAAGCCAGTACACGATTTACAACCAAATCCCCACCTTGATCCATTGCTATATTTCTCTGATGAGTCATAAGCCATTTTTCCGATTTTCGATCTGTACGCTTTGCTTTATATTCCGGAACAACCGTGCGCTCAGTAATCAATTTATGATGAGGAACTGTTGTTATGCGCTTGGCGGCATTCATGTACTTCTCAAAAATCATGGAAATAATCTGGAAAAAGATAGCCGGAACATTATTTTGTTTATCACCAATTGAAAACTCCTGATACGTTTTCTGCATGAAATCTATTGCAGCAGCATATACCATTTCGGAAACATCGGCTATCATACGCTGATAATCTTCTTTATAAGTGATTTTTGACGGATAAACCTCTATACGAAGAACCATAACTTTTCTGTCATCGGCAGTTATCTCTAAATCCGTATACCCCACAGAATTTCCAAAATTAATGATACCTGTAATCAGTGTGTTATTACCTTCGATGACAGGCCCGATTTTTTCTCTGATCAGATAGTTCTCATTCCAGAAATGTACAGCTTTCCCATTTCTGCTATTTACAATCAATTCATAATCTGTCTGTTCAAAAAATAATGGTGCAACATTAATTATTTGTGCAGAATAATTACCACTATTTTCAAAGTTCAAATCAATATTTTGTATACCTACCTTAATTCGCTCTAATCCGAAAGTTGTGATGGCAACAGAAGAAGACTGCTCGTCTGCACAGGCAGCTACAGCAGTCTGTATATTCTTACTTTTAATTACCAAATCAATATCTGACGTTCTGATTTCAAGAAGCTTATCAGAGCCAGTAGGAAGTAAAGCCATCCTCTTCGAATCTCCTCATCATATAGCAGATCTTCTCTGCTGATTTTTTATATTTACAATCTTTTGTTTCAACATATACCTGCATCTGCTCACTAACAGAAGCCTGGCTGAGTCCTGTATAATCGCCGGCACATTTCTTAAATAATTCACAGAGCATGTCTTTAATAGATGCACTGCTTCCCTGAATTCTCGGAAGAATCTTCTGCATAATCTCATTGTCAAAAGCAAGATTCGTATCAAGCAGTTCCGCTTTTTTATTATTAAGCATATAGAAGATTATTTCATCTCGAACGCGGTAACCAATATGAGCCTGTGCACACTGTAAGATCTCATTGATTTCCTGAAGTTCAAAACAAATATCGGAAACAAACTGACGGTCTTCTGTTGCTGTATCTGACATCAATGTAATATAATCCGTTTTCAAAAAATCATTCTTACAGTTCTGTGCTTCTGCTTCCTCTAACACTTCAGAAAAATCAGGAACAAGGTCCACATAAGAAAATTCGATAGTGTTCGCACGATCAAGAACCTTTTTACTGAATGGGAAGGTTGTCTCATCCATATTTACGGTTCCGATCACATACAAGTTTTCCGGAAGAATAACCTTTCCATATGTAACTGATGCCGCTTTGTCAAGAATAATCTCATCTGTAACGACACGACCGTCCTCTCTATGTCTGGTTTCAATAATTGACAGAAAATCACTGAGGTAGTATTCAACACGTGCGAGGTTCATTTCGTCCAAGCAAAGGAAATATGGAATGTTGATATTCTCTGGTTTAGCCGCTTCATGAATATAATCAATGATAGCTCCCGGAACAAATTCACCTTTCAGATTTACGTGTCCAAATAAATCTGATGAGTCTGACCAATCAGGGCGAACTGAAACCAGTTTGTAATTTGCTCCGATTGCTTCAGCAAACAATCTCACCAAGCGTGTTTTTCCGGTTCCGGAAGTACCGGCAAGAATTACAAATGGTTTTGACTTTAAACTGAGATAAAAGTTTTCAATCAACTCGCCATCATAGCTGAAGCCTTTAGATGCGATATACTCCTTGATCAGCTCCATACTTTCTTTAATTGATAATTCCGGCACTTCTTCCTCACCTTCTTCCAAATATCGTTCTATACCAAATTCTTTCAAAGCCTCGAATAATTCTGGACGTAACCGCCATACAAAATTACCAGGCTCAACGCCGCTTGCTTTTCTTCCCTGAAATAAAACAGGCCATACTTTATTTCCATCCTTTTCATTAACGCAATACAGAAGGTCGAATATATTTTTTATTTTGCTTGCCAACTGAACGCCTAAAGATGCTCTGTAAAAATCAAAGGTTCTTCCATATTTTTCTTCCAGCTGCCTGCAGGTTGCTGTTCCTCCAAAATCGTACATAGCTGCAATGGCAAAATATGCATTATCCGTAAAGATTTTTCTGTCCTTAAGTAATTCCAGCCACTGCTCTTTGCTGATTTCTGGATTATACTCATCCAAAGACGGCCACCAAGCCTCTTCTTCCTGATTTAAAAATTCCACAAATTTCTTATATAAAGATAATGCTGCAGACAGATCCCCATGACCATGCTGCTGATTAACCTCCTCATAATTTGGAAGAGTTTTAATATGGTTATCTATATCTGAAAATTCTTCAATCCCTGTAACATCTAAAATAGGTTTAGTAAATTGTACTCCCAACCACTCTTCGGCCTTTTCCAAAGCACGAACATATCTATAAATTGTACTTTCCGAATATTTTTTTTCAGGAAGCATGTTCAGCCACGACTCAAATGATAGCCGACCATTTAAACTCAACTCAAATTCTGCGGCCAGCTTTTCGAGGCTTGCTATCAAAGACTTTCTGGATTTTGCTTTTGCAAATTTTAAAGCTCCTTCATATGCCTTAGTTCCATCTGATTTTCCATTTTCTTCAATGATATGACGAACATAGTATATTAAAAGATCACTATTCTGATTCCATGTAGAACCTCTTCCTTTTATCAAATCAGAATACAATGACAGATAAAACTGTGCAGATGACTCATGAATATTATCAGGATACATATTCAATATTTCTTCAGTTGCACGTTTAAGAGAGATTTCCTCTTTGTGCACCGCCTTTCCTCTGATATATAAATCTTCAATTAATTCCTGAGTCATTTTCCCCATAATTTATCTCCATTTATTCTATTTCCACAACTGCTTTTATTTCATCAACAAGTCTTTCTAATGTATCTTCATATGCTCTTCCCTTACTCTTCTTAGGATATTTTTTTATATACATGCATCCGAACCAGTTCTTTTAGCAGCTCCTCTATCTGCTTTGCCTTATCTGCAGAGCGGACTAAAAATCCCATCTCTATATTGCCTGATAGACCATGATAAGACAGATTGGCAGATGATACTAAGGACTTATCCGAATCAATGGTTAATATCTTCGCATGGGATGCAGCCATCTTATCATCGCTATTTTTCTCATACTCAAAGAACTGCAGATATTTACTCCGATATGCCAGCATTTTGACCAACGAGGCTCTGCTTTTCTCAATATCATTGACGTAGAATCTCACATAAACGCCCTGCTGACTTTTAGCAATAATTGTGTCCAGCATTCCAGTAAAATAATCTGAAATCGAATATCCCGTCATTACTACGCTCTTCTCGGCATTCTTTATCAAATTCTCAACAACATCTCTCGTTTTCTTTGTCTTAATCCTAAATGTTTCAGGGGCTGTAATTACTAACTCTATGGAATCGCTATGCTTCATGTTATACATTTCAAAACACAACGATAAAATGTCATTTATCTCTGCATCCGTGCAGTTCGGAAACTGTTTTCTAAGTTCGTTAATCGAGTCAACCAGCACAGTCTCCGTTCCACGAATTGAATATGCCTCAATCGCCTGTACTATTGTAGAAGCTAAATACTCAGCCTTTATACTTGAATTCCACATAATACATTCACCAGCTCTTTAAAATATCCCATTTCTTCGTGTTCTGGCAATGGAACAACTAAGGCTCTATCTAAAAGCCTATTTCCATTTTCACAGGCTGTTTCGGAAATCATCGTACAAGAATGACAAGCAGCTCCATTTATCCTATCCGTGGTTGGATTTTTCATAAAACATTCTGGATCCGTCGTGCATGTAAGACCATTTTCCAAGGCTCCCTTTAATAATGGAATCAATTTTTCCATAGAACCAAGTTCTACCAGTCCGCCTAATGATCCTTCTTTATCTGCGGCTCCGGTATAAATCAGAAGCCCGCACATTTTGTCACTACTATAGATTCTTTCATGTAAAGCGGATGAAGAGTAACCTGACTGAATAGCCATCTCTTTAATCAGCATATGAGACAGCGTATGAATCAATACATATTCGCCATTCCTTGATTTGAAGTTTTCCCATCCCTTTTGCTTACAGTATTCCTCATAGCAACTTTCATATTTTTTAGAACGTTCTGCCACTCTGCTGTTAGTGAGCCACTCATTCATGGTTGCTCTGTTAAATTCTATGAAAATGCCTTCTCCGTTTATTTCTACTGCCGGTAGCCATTTTTCAGGTCCAGATGATTTCAGTTTAACTACCTGTTTCTGATCATCCACCTCTGGTTCTGGCATCTCTAATCTCGAATATCCCAGAAGAACCTTAACTTCTCTTAGCCTATGAAGCTTTATTACCCTAGAAAAATACTTCTTCAGACTATCTTTAATAGCTACCTCTTCAGCCTTGAAATATCTGACATCATGCTGAAACTCGACTTGCTGATGATGAGTTATCGCGTTATATTCCATTTCCTTCAGTTCGACATAGTCTTTGATATTCTGCTCTAATCGGTTATATGCCTCATTGAACTCATCTCTAGTAAACTTACCTTCAAAATACTTCTCATAACTCTTATTCAAACCATCGTCTCTTCCAAGCACTTCAATCAAAAGGTCAATGTCTCTCCTGTGTTCTGCCATAAGATCATTGATTGGATTTGTCCAAGGTGGAATAGATATGGCTGTTCTTGTTACTGGAAAATAAACATTTGATGCTCCACGCTGGCTAGGAACAATCTTTTTCTTACAGATCTTTTTTATGGCATTGGGTCTTTGCGGATGATTCCCTGTACAATTACATCCTTCAAAGTTTTCCTTTTGCATTGAACCGCTCATACGTCGTTTCGCACCGCAGTCACACTCTACTTCTAGTTCCGCAAGAGAAGACGTTGTTCCAAAGGATTTCAGTCTCAATTTGTCCTTGCAATTGGTCTTTCCATTATGGCACCACCATCTCCATGGAAAATCGTCCATGTGACCATCCTCGCAAATAGAAATAAATCTTGCAGGATACGCAGAATAATGACAATCCGGACATGATGCACTTCCTTGATGCTGCTTATAATTTTCTAAATAGTTAGGATTTTTCAGTTCCTCTCTAATATCAAACAATCGTTTACACCTATCGTTGGTGCACACATGAGTATAGGGAAAGGATGCCACTGGAATATTCTCTTTTCCCTTTGTACTCGGCATATAAAAATGCCGTACATTCATAAACGAGGCCAATCTAGAGTCTCGTATTTCTTGCCCGATATTATTTGCATTCCAGTACTCAATATCCAATACAGTCAGAGAATCATGTACCGCATCCATAATGGATCCAGGGCCATATGTAGTAATAAACTGATTAGGTCTGATTTCCCCTAGCTTCTTCTCAAACATTACAGTGCTCCCCCTTCCTCATATAGATATACCGTTGAGGATTGCTCAACGTCTCTCATAGAATTTAATGTAGGCTTTTCCTTTCCTGTTATTGGTTGGCCGTAGTAGCTCAGTAATCTCTTGTTGTTTTCAGTATTTGTAACAAAATAGTAAAGATTTTCGTCCTTCGCTATTTCCTTCCACGTGCTTATAAATGCATCAATATCATCACTGGCAGATTCGTATGCCATCGGAGCAACAATTGAAATTCTCTCTAATATCTGATCTTTAATCTTCCCCAACTCTTCATCAGATATTGACAAAATATTAGAAGCTCCTTTGTTTCCAGCCATTGTTTCCGTTTGAAGTCTTAACATCGCTACTACTAAAGCATGAAGGACTCTATCCCTGGCTCTTGCAGCAAACGGCGTAGCTGTTGTACCTTCGACATATCGATACATTTGAGAATGAAATCCAACAAAGTTTTCATAATTAGACAAATCCCTTGGCCTATATGGGTTATACACTGTAAAAATAATTCCAGGATATTTTCTTCCCACTCGGCTTGTTGCCTGAATGTATTCCGAGTTCTGCTTTGGCTGACCTACGACTGCCATTAATCCCAATCTATCTACATCCATACCTACCGCAATCATATTTGTAGCAATAACCACATCATAGCAGCTCTGTCTCTCTTTGGATGGATCAAATGGCTCCGCCAGCTTTTCCAATATTTCAGCAATTTGATAAGATGGAATTCTAGAAGTGATTTCTTTCTTACCGTCAAATCCTAAATATCTCTGCCTTGCATTTTTATATTTTTTTCTTAATACTTTAAGTCTGCTGTTAATATCGTCGTCCAGTAAGCGTACCGCACCACCAAGTTCTCGAATTGAGTTAAAGTATCCAACCAAGGTGTAGTAAGGATCAACATAATTCTGGTACTTAGGATCTTCCGACAAAATAAAGGCCTCTTGTAAAAGAACCGAATATAGCCTGATTAAAGTAGTCTTAACAGATTGTCCACTTGCACAGATACCCACATACTGTCTGAAAGGTTTCTCCCCTTTCTCCAGTAGTTCTGCAATATCATCCTCTGTCAAGTCTTCTAGATCTCTAGATACAAGAGGAACCTCACGGATAAAATAGGAATCCCTAGTGTCAAATCCACTAGGTGGAAATTGGGCATAGTTTTCCCTTGCATACAAGCATTTGATCTGTTCTCCTGCATTCTTTATGGTTGCTGTAGAAACTACATATTTTGGATGTATTTTCTTTCCATTTTTCTCAAGACAACACATATCCTCAATAATGGTTTCATAACCGCCATAGATTGTACCTAATGGGCCTGATATCAGATGCAACTCATCTTGAATAATCAACTGTGGAGGATAAAAAGGCTTGCATGCTTCTATTACGCATGCATCCAATCCATTTTTTGTATCCTTATTATGTCTTTTACCCACCAGTTCCTTCTCGTAACCGATAGCCTGATATCCATGTCGAGGGCAGAATCTATCTGTCCTACCAAATAACAGCCCCGTCTGCTCAGACCAAGGTAGTTTTGCAAATTTATCAACTGTGGAGATAACAACTGTAGGGCACTTTGCATATATTTCCTCGTCCACCAGATACACCGGAATAGACTTCCCACTGCTTTTTGAAAATTTGCATTTATTATAGGAGCAAGTAATCTTCACCGAGTTAGTCTTCGTATTGATGTCATAATTTTCTCTTCCGATTAACTTCCCACAATATGGACACCTAATAATCTGTTTTGTTACCTTGCGAACAAACTCTTTCCTAGAGTACTCATCCTTCTCGTACTCGTCGAACTTATTAGGAGTTACGCTGCCTCCAACCCAATATCCAATAGAAATTGGCGTAGTTCCAAACTCTGCTTTTCCATTCTTTTCGCTACGTTCTCTTAAATCTTCCATTGCGACAATCAATTTCAGCAATCTGTCTCTTTGCTGAGTGGTTAGCAAACGCAACGTGTATCTAAGAAATACCGTAACGCCACCATCTTTTTCATAATCTGAATCTGACGTTAATCTTCTGTATGCAATGATAAACGCGATTAATCCCAAATATGCTTCTGTCTTACCTCCGCCAGTTGGGAAATATAGAAGATCCACAATGTTTCGCTCATCAGATTCAGGATCTATCAATCCCTTTATATTAAGAAGAATGAATGCTATCTGGAACGGTCTCCACTCACTATGATCCTGCTCAATTCCCTTCTCTTTGTTGTCTTTCATATAATCACTGAGACTACAAGGAATTCCTCTTCCACAATCCTTGGAGTAGGCCGTAATACTTCTCTGTAAATACATAGATTGATTCATGAACGTGAAGGCCTTAAATGCATTCTCATCCTTTTCAATCAAATCAATTCCTTCGTTCATCCTTCTTAAAGAATCTAAACATTTTTCAATAATGCTTTTTCCTGTCGCTTGGAATGAAGATTCCTGCATCTGCGGGTTTTCTTTTAATTCATTTTTAATCCAGTCCCCATACAAAGCAGTTAGCAGTCTTAAGTTAGCAATACTTACCTCCTTTTTCTTTGGAGATCCTAACTGTAGCATGGAAAATGCCTTTTCAGGTACATCTTTTACCTGTACACTTACACCTGGAATTTCGTGATCTGGAATAAATGTGGAATCAATAGAGTATGCATTTTCTTCATCTTCTCTTTTATTCCATGTTGCTGCGCATCCCCGTCCTCTACCGAAAATAGGACGGCCTTTATAATAGTATTCATCCTCTAATTCTTGCTTACGGCAAATATATTCAGGTATGAATACTGCCTCTTTATCTTTCGTTGAAACATGTAATTCAACTTGGAACATGACACGCTCATATTCCTTCTCATCTCCGTCCTTGTTATTGTTATGCAAATATACTGATAACATCTTATATCCATTATCCAGACGCATCTGTATAACATAGATAAATATATGCGCATTAGAATGTAGGGATATTGTTTTTGCACGGCCAATATCATCAAGATTTAATTCCACTGTCTCCGCCATCTGTTCTCTTACATAAACTTGACGCTTTTTCTTATTTTCATAGTCTTCTTCTATCGATTCATCGACGACCTCTCCGCCATCCACCTTGTCCGAATAATATGAACCCCAATATACATCGACATTTATTTTGTTGGTTTCTTCTGACAGATAGAAAGATACTCCAATAGAGGATGGCTTCTTAAACCCACCCTTTGTGCTTTCATCAGGTTCTTCATCTTCTAACACAACCGACTCTGATCCATTACCATCAGCATCCAATCTTCCTTCTGTAAACTCAACATCATTATAATTTTCATCTTCTGTGATATCTGAGTCCGCTGGATATAACATGCCTGTGATATAACTATTCGTTGGTAACTCAGTCAGTGCTTCTTCCGCTGCAGTTGGACCAATGAGATCCATTCGCACAGCATCAAGCATCTTCTTTCTTACTTGTGCATATAAATAATCACTACGTTCTGCCATAATTCCCCCTGTTACTTATTTATCAATATTTTTTACCTCTACCGCTAATCCGAGAATATACTTCAGAGTATTGCCAATGATGATATCCTCACCGGATACCAATCGATATTTCCACTCTTTGCCATCAGCATCTACCTTTGATGCACATTCACACCACTTTACACCTGCCCTCGCCTTTTCCTGTACATCTTCATTGTTGACCTGGTTGGCCGCCTTAACTTCAACCATATACTTACAGTTTTTTGTTTCTACCAAGAAATCAGGATTATACTGTTTTCCTGCTCTGTAGAATAATCCCAATTGATTGAGCGGCGGCTTGATAAAGCGAACTACATCCTCATCATCTTCTAGCACGACCGCAAATCTTCTTTCGTCGTCACTATCAAAGGAATTTACTGGATAATAGGATTTTCTATAACCTTCAAACAAATAATTCTTGATATTCTTCTTATCTGCAACCTCTTTCTTATAACCCAGCTTCCCATAAACATGTTTAAGCTTTGTCTTTGCAAATGATCCGAAAACAATCAAATCCTGCTGTACATTATAGATAAATTCGGTATGTTCCTCCTTTGAAGCGTAAATCTGCTGTTGCAAATCCTCCACAATGACTGTCGCATATCTTCTGATAATCCTTTTCTTTGTTTCATCATCCCCATCTATTAACCGCAGGTATTGTTCAACTACATCCAAAATCAAATCCGCATCGTCATAGCTGAACTCCGGGATACTTTCCAATAGTGAACAAGCAAGAGTATTCTCTGAATCATCAACCATCAGAGGATCCGCATCTAAAGTCTGAAGCAATCTATTATTTACCGCATCGTATCTTTCAATCTTAGAAGCAGCTACATCAAAATCCATCACATTTCTTTTTACAGTAAAAGACTTAAACTCAATCGATGAACTATAGCTGATACTGATTTTAGGTACTGATATCGCAACTTTTTTGAATTCTTCGACCTTCTGTTTAAAAATCTCTTTCACATACAATTCCGGAACATTCGATTTGCTTGGCTCATTGAGCTCTACAGTTATATCTATATTATCTTGGCTAACGGTTGTATCCGTAGGTGCCTGTTCTTCCTTACTTCCTGTATCGACACTGTTAGTATCGTCACCACTACCAAAAAGATCAAAAATTGTAATCTGACCATCCGGCTTGGAATCCTTTTTCTTAGGAGCTGCTTTTTTCACATAGGCCTTCTGGTAGGCTTCATACAGATTATCAATATCCTTGTTTGTATCTATTTCCTGGAAAGATTTGACATTAGCATCCTTAAACATGTCGTCAAATATAGAAATCTGCTGGTCTTGTACAACAGCTTCGACTTTTACGGCCTCTGTCTCCGGAATATCTTCATCATCAAGATTCCTTTTCTTAAACACCGGGTTGTCCTTAATATCATCAATAATTTCTCGATAATGATCGTGGGCGACAATATCCAGAGTATCTATTTCTTCTACGTGTGTTATCTCTCCAAATGGAAGACGCAGACCACGCCCGATTGTCTGTAAAGCTAAGATGTCACTCTTAGCTGCATTGAGAGGAATAATTGTAAATAGATTATTTACATCCCATCCTTCCTTCAGTTTATAAACATGAAGTACTATTTCTACTGGATTCGTATTTTGCTCGATTGTGAGCAACTTCTGGATGTTCTCTTCCGTTTCCTCGCCTCTTGTACTTGAATCGATTTCAATTACTTTTCCAACGTACCTACCACCAAAGAAAGCATCCGAGTCTATCTTTTCTTTTATTTTTTTTGCATGTGTTGTATCTTTGCATGCCACTAAGACAATAGGTTTTACTTGCTCTAACCCATTGTCTATACAATATTTATATACAATTGCTTTTCTTCTCTCATGAAGCTTGATACCATCCTTAAGCTTCATTTCTTCAATATCGTCTTCGGAATAGCCTGCCGTATTGGTTCTTCCCATAACAACAGGTATTTTCAGGAACTTACCTGCACCTTCTTCAAGTCCATAATGGAATATAATGTTTTTGTTTGTACTTTTAGGTGTCGCAGTAAATTCCAGTCCAAGCACGGGGTTCAAGTAATTGATTGCTGTCTTTGATGCAGGAGCATAATATCTATGAGCCTCATCCATACAAAACACTAAATCATCAAAGGATCTCAGCACATCTGCAAACGATCCCCCTAAATTTTCATTGAATTTATGAAACTTAAATTCAAGATCTCCACGCGTGAAAATCTTCGATATATTAAAGATGAAGAGTTGGATCTCTGATGTCTTCTCAATTTGAAGCTCATTTTGCACGTAGCGAACAGGATATGACAAATAATTCTCGCCGTCATATACCTTGGGTCTACCCATCTCAGCTTCCAGTCCCTTAAACATATATTTAGGATGCCCAGGAACTGTTTCTCTTCTCATCTTGTCATAGATTGTATTTCCTGGACATAGGATAAAAAAATGCTTATATCCCTTGGTTTTATAAAGATAATAGATGCATGCACCCATTAGTCTCGTTTTACCAATTCCGGTTGTCATATCAAAACAAAAAGATGGAAAGTCAAATTCCTTGTCTACAACAATCTTGTGAGGCTCCTGGCAATTTTCTGATGCAGCTTTCTCAGCTTCTGATTTTGAAGCTGTTTTATATTCAATCTTTGAACTGATATTATCAAAACACTTAAGAGCCTCATATTGAGGATCACGCAGACTCATCGCCCACTTGATTTTATCTACTGAACTCATTCTGCTACCTCCTCATTTTTATAATCAAAGTTACACTTCTCTAGTAAATCTTTTGGTATTTTCCTAACCTCTACATTTTCCGGCAAATTCATGTCTGCCTGATTCTTTTTACAATAAATAATCAAGCTCTGATTTTGATCCAACTTCTTCATCACTGACATCACATATTTTGAATTAACGAACTCTTCAGTGATATGAATAAATCTATTTTCAGATGAATATCCTTGGAATTCTCCTGATGGAGCATATGTAAATCCTTCTATCTTACAGATGGCCTCACAAACCATATTCCAAGTGTAAATCGGATTAATTTGATATATTGGCAAAACTGTATTTTTAACAAGAAGGGGCTCCGCTAATTCGTAGAACTTGTAACCACCTCCACCATTCCATCCATACAAGCTTGTAACTCCAGATTTGTCTTCTCCATCGATTACACGATCTAACCTTGTTTTACAGTGTGAATAACAATGATTTCCTAATTCTATTCCTATATATCTTCTCCCCATTTTATGAGCAACAGCTGCTGTAGTACCAGACCCCAAAAAACTATCAAGTACAAGATCGCCTTCATTTGTCGCAATAGATAATATTCTTTCAATTAGCTTTTCAGGCTTTTTCGAACGCGGAAATGCCACTCCTCCTTCATTTCCTAAATCGGCTTTAGGAATATCATCATTCTTCCAAACATTTGAAAGTTTCGTAGTTTTTACAACATCTTTTCCTTCTAAAAAAGCTGTATCCTTTAGCCACGCACATAGCTCAGCATTATAATAAAACAATGTTGTTTCTTTTCCCTTGTTTCGTCCTCTGCTAGGAATATATTCAACTGAATATAGGCTATTCTTATCCATTCTTGCCATCAGTGCATTTTGAAATTCATTCTCAGACTGTACTACGTATGTTCTAAAAATAGTGTTAAAAAACTCATAGTACTGGCTTCTAATTTCTATTTCTCTCTTTTCAAAATCTTTTAGAGAAATATCTCCAATTTCATAGTTTATATGTTTATATATTCTTACTGGCAAACCATTCGAAACCGAATTAAATTCTTCAACTAGTTCTTTTTTTCCTTCCGACAATATATATTTTCTATATCTTTGCATTGTTTTTTTACTTAACTTTTCCGTTGCAAGAACCTCATTAAAATTCAAGATATTTTTCTTATACACCAATATCTTTTCTCCTGTATTAAAGATTGCTCCTCCTTGCCCTAGTCCCGTTACATTCGATTTTTCATAAGTAATATCTGAAACAAAATTACTTCTACCAAAGATTTCATCACACATTACCTTAAGATAATGTCCCTCGGTACTATCAATACTGATCCATAAAGAGCCTTCTTCCGATAATAACGAATGAATAATTTGAATACGCTTATACAACATATCTAACCAAATGGAATGTTCTAAGTCATCATCATAATGTTCGAATGCATTACCTGTATTATATGGTGGATCTATATATACACACTTAATTTTACCCACATAATCATTTTCTAACGCCTTTAATGCTAATAAGTTATCTCCATGTATTAACATGTTTTCAGTATCAGAATCACCATACGATTTAGTGATATCTTCAATAAGTATTCTTGGCTCTAGTTTTTCATCTTGATATTTTCCCACCCAAGTAAGCTCAAGTTTTCCTCGTTTTTCCATTGTGTTCTCCTAAAATTTGACAACAATTTTTGTAAACAGAACAGGCCTCTTCAGTAAGTTTTCTTCAAACTGTACTTTCATATCTTGGGCTTCTTTTTCAATGATGCCCACCGTTTTGTGAAAACTCTGTTCTCTTTCCTTTTGCCTATCACCCAATTCATCTATTCTCTTTTTGATAGCAATCTTTTCTTTAAAATTAGTTTCGTTTTGATATTGTCTTCTCAAATCATCAATCTCTGAACTATCCTTTATACTTAATATAAATTCTTCTTTCCTAAGGTTGGTCCAGTTTTCAATTCTCTCGTCATTTTGAAAAATAAGAATTTTGCACTTATCGGCATGTTCCTGGAACAAATACTCATCTACATCTTTGATAATTCCAGCAACATTATCCGGTGATTCTTCTATAAGATTGTCATCCATGAGACTACTCGTAAGAATTCTTATAAGCTCATCTTTTGCGGCATAAATTTTTCCTTTTTCGTCAGATACCTGGAACACAGATTGAATCAGTTCCTCTCCGGCGTAATATCCGCCAATTAGCAAATACCCATGTTCTATTCCTGGAATATTCAAACCATTTATCAGCTTATAGAACCGGGGATATATGACTTGTTTGTGTGAAATATTCACTTTTCCCCAATAATCCAGTTGATTTTGATAGCCTTGAATATCCGACAATATTCTCTCAAAAGTCTCTTTATGCTGTTCTGAAGCCTCCCTGATAATCAAAGATTTTAATTGCTCCATCTTTTTGTTTCTTTTTCTATCCAGCTCTCGTTCTAGCGATGTAAACTCTTTCAAAAAGTCTTTAGAAGTTTTACACTCTTGATAAATATGAGATACCCGCTTTTCAAAATCAGCTCCGCTTTCCAATAGACCTATAGCGCGATCCGATGCGCCAAACACACCCTGGAACAGTTCAAATTTGTTTGAAAGGATCTCATAAACTCTTTTGTCAGCAACATTTTGTGTATTAAGCAAATTGAATACCACAACATCATTCTTCTGCCCGTATCTATGGCATCGTCCGATTCTCTGCTCAATTTTTTGTGGATTCCAAGGCAGATCATAGTTAATGATCGTATTGCAAAACTGTAGATTCAATCCTTCTGATCCTGAATCTGTAACCAAAAGAATTTTGTAATCTTCCTTAAATGCCTGCACGATAGCATTTTTTAATTCAACATTCCGGCTTCCAAAATATTTACCGTAGTTTCTATTTCTCCATGCTCGGAAGAGTTCCTTTGTTGTATCATCCCCAGAAGAGCCATTAAACTTCAGGATTTGACCTTGATATCCTTCCTTACTTAATTCCTCGAATATATATTGTTGTGTTCTTACAGATTCTGTAAAGATTACGACCTTTTCTTTTATTCCTTCGTCTCTCTGAAAATCAAAAGCTTTCCGTACCGCTGTTTTTAATGCAGTCATCTTGGCATTCTTTTTTATCTTCTCCGCAGTATTTATAATATCGTCGATTTCATCGATCTCGTGTTGAATAAACTCGTTAACCTTTTCTCTTGTATACAGCTGATCAACATTATCATTCTCCTGTTCGTCTTCTACCTCATCATCATCAAAGAAACCAAAGAAGAAATCCAGGCTTTCCTCCACACTTTCTTCTCGCGTCGTTTCTTTTAAAATTACTAAGCGATTTTTCAGAGTCCTAAAGGTTTCTGCAACAGCCATACTTGATGAAGCAAGTAGTTTTCTGATTACAGAAGTAATAAGTGATCTATGCGAATTGGGTAGTGCAAACAAAATCTCTTTCTTTAGATAATTATTTATTTTCATGTACAACTCAACCTCTGGTAGAGACAGTTCGAAGTCTACAGTCACCTCTTTTCGTTCCGGAAATTGAATATAATCAGACACCTCTTTTCGCAAGGTCCTTTGCAATACGGTGTTTACTTGGTGCCTTAAATCCTCATACTGCTCATTTTTAATATATCGATCTGAAAATACAGCTTTACTGTAAAAGATTCTTTTATCTATAAACTGGATGAGACCATACAGGTCAAATAAGCTATTCTGCATCGGAGTAGCGGTTAGCATTAACTTAGGAATCCCCTTTGTTAACTCATAAAGATTGCTGGCCATTTTAGATCCGTTTTTATAAACATTACGTAATCTATGAGCCTCATCAAAAACACAGAAGCTCCATGGCACTTTTGCAAATTCTGATTTTCGCCTTGATGCAAAATTATAAGATACAATTACAACAGCACTTTCATTTTTTACATATGACTTATATTCGTCCCAATTTCCACTTTCAACGATAAGTGATTCCACCTCAAACTTCTCATCCAGCTCTACCTGCCATTGCTTTCTTAGGTTTGAAGGCATCACCAATAATATTTTCTGGCTTCCACTATTAAGCAAATATTTTAAAACCAGGCCAGCTTCAATTGTCTTACCTAATCCAACTTCGTCTGCTAATACTGCTCCGCCCAACTTCATTGCAGCAAGTGAGAATGTAAACGCCTCTACCTGATGAGGGTTCACATCGATGGCTGCCGTTGAAAGACAACTATATGGATTTTTCTTTAGTTCTTGCTGCTTAATCTCAGCATATGTTGCTTCAACAACTCCCACTTTACAATTCTCCTTATAAAAGTTGTTTTTTTATCTCCTCAGCTATCGCCTTTGCCATCATAGGGGGAACAGCGTTTCCTATCTGTTTGAATTTTTCTCCACGACTTCCTTCAAAGAAAAAGTTATCAGGAAAGGTTTGGAGTCTAGCTGCCTCTCTAACTGTTATTGAACGACATTGAGCTCTATCTGGATGAATAAAATAATGACCATCCTTTGCCAAATGAGCTAATACGGTATGACAAGCTTCATCATTTCCCTCAACAACCTTAAATCGATCTTTGAAGGACGTTTGGTTTCTATGTGTTTTCAATTCATCTGGAAGTCTATCGTAACTAATTTTCTCTCCTCGGTTATATGCATCGATTGCCATTCCATAGATTGTCACATCTCTATCGTTATTGGGTCGTGCAATGTGATGTGTTACGACATCTTCTTCCGTTCTAATATTATTTTCTTTTAGATAAGCACTACATTGATCGTAAGTTAAACGATAGGCATCGTTTTCCTGTCCACGCTCAACTGGTGCTAAATCATCAAGTAGATCATAGACGATTGCATTTGATCTAATCTTTTCAAATTCTGGATAAAAATGATCTGTGCCTTTTCTCCACCCAATGATTATAATACGCTTTCTTTTTTGTAAAACTCTAAAGTCAGCAGCATTTTGCTCTTTAAAATCAATCTCATACCCAACTCTTTTAAGATGTGCAGTTAGATTTTTAAAAGCATCTCCACCACGTGCAGTAAGTAGTCCCGCAACATTTTCAAATACAAACATCTTGGGCTGATATTTTGTGAGGAATCTCGTATACATCTTATATAATTCGTTACGTGGGTCTTCTTCCATTGGCGTAAGCATATGACTACTCTGTGCACGACCAACAAGAGAATATGCTTGGCATGGTGGTCCGCCAATAATCACATCCACATCACTGACTTTATCTTCTTTAAGTATGGTGTCTATTTGTTCAAAGATCCCTGGTAAGGTATCTGGCGACATCTCAGCATTGATTACTGTCTTAATCACATCGTCTGGAATATGTGAAAATAATTCATCCCTAGTAATCTGACCACGCTCATATTGATAATATAAATCTAGTTCATTATTCTTCTTTAGATAATAATAAGCCGACCTTGTTTCTAGCGTCTTAGATGCTGACTTATTCATTTCAACGTGAGCAATTGGATTAAATCCTGCTTGAAAGAATCCTTCAGATAGTCCACCGGCACCTGCAAATAAATCTATAAAATTTAATTGTCCATTTTCATTCTTAAACATTATTTTATCAATTCTCATCTTTCAGCAGTTTAGTGTCAGTTCTACGCATACTTTCAATTAGTAAAATTGCTTTTTCTGAAAGCACATACTTTCCCCTTGTTGCCAGTGAAACATATTCCTCGTTTTGTAATTGTCCAATCAGAGAATTCACTTTCGCCTTTGACATTCCTAGCTCATTTGCAATTTCGCTTTGTGTCAATGGAACCACTTTCTTATCTAGAACTACTGTCTGATTTTCGTATAGCAAATTCAAAATTTTATAGCTATCATTCAAAAAAAGATCTATTCTCATATGTTCCCTTTCTTTTTTGCATAAAAAGACGAATTTATTATACCACAAAACTGATTTTTGTTGAACTTAGATTCTAATTTTTATACTCTACTTCGTACAATAAAACGGCGAAGCTCAAACTCATCAAAATCATAGCTCCACCAACATAATTTATATATATTCAACTTCTTCATTTTCCTTGACCAAAATAAAATGTATTCCTGCTTCCTGAATACGCGGAACATATAATCCTTTTGACCTTCTGATACTGCTCTAAGCAGGATATCATCGTTTTTCGCCAGTGTCATGCCATCTTTAGGCAAACTCATCCTGTTACTATACCTATCTTCTTTATTCATTTTCTCTCTCAATCTTTTTCATCTAGTATTTTTATTACAATCATATAGCAACAGATGAGTCAACTATATTTTTCAACCAATCAATTATAATTCTTTCGGATCATCAACACTACATCTTCTACGCACGTAAGAAGCCACAATAATGCGGTACTAACTCGAACAGCTTTTAATATCTTTCGGTTCTTTTCTTTTTCCGGGATCTGCATCGCTTTTATCATTAGCATAAGTGCCTGTATCTTATTTGCATGTACCGCTTGTCTTCGCTCCATAAGCTCCATTTTCATTTCTATATTTGACTTCATTAGTTGAACCCTCCTGTTAAAAATCAAACTCATCCGGATCCATAAATTCCAACTCAGCATAATCCAGCCCAGCATCCGCAAATGCATCAATCTCATCGTCGTCATCAAAGATACTTTTTTCATCATCCTTCATCATTTCGTCCATGAACTGAAACTGTGCAGCACGTTCCCAGCTATCCAATTGCCCGTTTCCGTTAAAATCAAACATCTTATCCAATCCAAACATGATTTTTCCTCCCTCACATTTCCTTATTTCTCAATTTCCACTTCTGCTTTCTTAACCTTCTTCTGATTCTCCACAAGACTCTTCTTGCTGATGCTGCAGATTGTTCCGTGATCTGTAACCAACACCACTTTTGCTTTTGCCTTTTTTCCAATCTTGTCATACAAACGTCCGGCACTCATGGAATCACCGATCACAGTATAAGAACTGTTTGCTACATATCCGATTTTTCCTAGGCCTTCATAAGTTACTTTAATTGCTTCTTTGTCATACTCATTGTCTGGTTCTTTTTCTAAACGGATCTTCGTTCCCTTTTTCAGAAATTCGTTTCCAAAATAATGTTTTGTTCCCGTCAGTGTGAAATAAATCTTGCTCATTGTCCTTCCTCAATCTTCCATAAACTCGAAATATTCCTGTTCACTGGCAAATAAAATGTATTTGCCTTCTACGTATCCCATGTATCCGTTGCTTGTGTTATAACCTTTCATCTGCCAGTTCCCCCTTGATTTCTTTTTCTAATGTTATCAGTTTACACCAAATGGCTGTGCAAAAATCCCGACAACCAAAAGAGTGAACTTCCTAAATCATTTTTGTATTTAACAGCTGAAGATAGAGAATAGCAAGGACAGGAAGTGGTTACCACCTTCCGGACATTCGTCCCAAAACAGGAATCCTACTGGAATACTTGCAAATAAATAAAAAAAACAGCTCATCTTCCTGTGTCACAGTAAGTCCTGTGTCATAAAGCTGATAAGCTGCCATTTTGTTCTGCAGGTATTCTATTTGTTCTCGCTCAACCTTTTCTTTAACTCAAAGATATTCTCCTCAATCCGCTGTATTACAGTCTTGAAATCATCGTCTGATTTCCCCGTTGGATCATCAAGTCCCCAGTTATCATCAAATGCCCTTCCAATAAAAGGACATCCCACATTACAGCCCATTGATATTGCGATATCAACATCTGGGATATCAGTAATCAGCTTACTATACTGACCATTTGCCTCCATATCAATTCCATAAATCTCTTTCATGATACGAACGGCATCCTGATTAATCTGAGGCTTTGTCTCTGTTCCGGCCGAATAGCTTTCAAATATATCTGATGCCAGATGTTTTCCCAATGCCTCTGCTATCTGACTACGACATGAATTATGAACACAGATAAATGCGACTTTTTTCTTATTCATGAAATGGGCACCTCTCCTTAATACATTGATTGTTCTTATCAGAATGAATACACTTTATAACAGGCTTTTCCATTTGTATATTGAAATTCTCTGCCACATAGTCAATCGCTGAGATTATGGCCATATAAGAATCTCTTTTACAACATCTTGGTCCACCAATGCTCCCGATTGCGTCAAGTGCCTTGGAAGTCATTTTATTAGCCAGACCCCAAGGTTCATTTTTAAGTGGAGTCGCTCCTGAGATTATTGATATAAACATTCCTGTACTGATTCCAGCACCACAAGCACCCCAGAATCCACATGCGCCACCCGGAACAGCTTTTCCTCGATTCATCATTTCAAGTAGCGCTTCCGGCAAATCAATCTCACCACCTGCATTTTTATATGCAACAAGGAGCGCTGAACCAACCATAACATGATGCTCTGGTCCATGCATGCAAATTCTGCTCGAACGGTACGCCTATTCTGAAATCAGCGGTACATTCATTCTGATTTAGCGGTACGCGTTTTCTGCTCAAAACGGTACGTTTTTCCTTTATTATTGTGATGTAACTATTATTCATCACAGTGCAAAGGAGGAACTATTATGCACGACTACAATACTATTCTTGGAGTCATAGAACTTCGGCTCAGTAAAGTCAGTTATGACTCTGTACAAAAACGTTACCGGATCGGACGGAGCGGGATTGCATTGATCATGAACCGCTACAAGGATTCAGGCTTATCATTGGATGATCTTCGGCAAATGCCAGCCTCAAAGGTGGTTGATCTCATCTATCCAAAAGAAAACCTTCGACATAAGGATATTCCACTGCCTGATTTTGAAAAAATACATGAGCAGATGATCCAAATGGGAAAACATGCTGACTTGAGTTTTCTATGGA
>ERZ1106929.283-NODE-283-length-61521-cov-7.087251_pt1 | contig 61521 bp, 58 predicted proteins | sample MGYA00403662_ERZ1106929 | MGnify/ENA primary metagenome ERZ1106929 (study PRJEB35170, sample SAMEA104062442) | human gut metagenome | biome: human gut; feature: human-associated habitat; material: faeces | place: Denmark | collected 2013-02-20 ... | reverse complement strand
GGAAGCTGGGCATCCCCGCCACCACCCAGCACAACGAGGTGGCCCCCGCCCAGCATGAGATGGCCCCCATCTATTCTATGTGCAACTTAGCGGTGGATCAGAACCAGCTGGCCATGGAGACCATGAAGCGGGTGGCGACCCGCCACGGGCTGGTCTGTCTGCTCCATGAGAAGCCCTACGCCGGCGTCAACGGCTCGGGTAAGCACAACAACTGGTCCATCGGCACAGATACCGGGGAGAACCTGCTGGACCCCGGGGACACCCCCAATGAGAACATGCAGTTCCTGCTGGTGCTCTCCTGCATCATGAGAGCGGTGGACCGCCATGCCGACCTGCTGCGCCAGTCCGCCTCCTGCGTAGGCAATGAGCACCGTCTGGGTGCCCAGGAGGCCCCTCCCGCTATCATCTCCATCTTTTTGGGGGATCAGCTGGACGATGTGGTGAGCCAGATCGTCTCCAACGCGGACTCCATCAAGCTGCTCACCTCCAGCGGACTGGATACCGGTGTGTCCACGGTTCCCGTCATCAAGAAGGATGCCACCGACCGCAACCGCACCTCCCCCTTTGCCTTCACCGGCAACAAGTTTGAGTTCCGCATGGTGGGCTCCTCCGACTCCATCGCCGACGCCAACACCACCCTCAACGCCATTGTGGCCGAGGCCCTGTGCGAGGCCGCCGATCAGCTGGAGCAGGCCGGCGACTTCAACGCCGCCTGCACCAAGCTCATCCACGACAACATGGCCCAGCACCAGCGGATCATCTTCAACGGGGACGGCTACTCCGACGAGTGGGTGGCCGAGGCCGCCCGCCGCGGCCTGCCCAACCTGGCCTCTCTGGTGGACGCGGTGCCCGCCCTCACCACCGAGAAGGCGGTGAAGCTGTTCACCAAGTTCGGCATCTACACCCAGTCCGAGCTGGAGGCCCGGGCGGACATCATGTATGAGACATACGTCAAGACCATCAAGATCGAGGCCAACACCATGATCCACATGGCGGCCAAGCACTACATCCCCACCGTGATCGGCTACACCACCCGCCTGGCCCAGTCCATCACCGCGGTGGCCTCCGCCTGCCCCGAGGCGGAGCTGTCGGTGCAGCGCGGCCTCCTCAAGGACGTGAGCGCCCGCCTGGCCGAGGCCTCCGCCGCCCTGGAGCAGCTCAAGCCCCTCATGGACCGGGTGGACGCCATCCAGGATGTGAAGGAGATGGCCATTGCCTACCGCACCGCCGTGGTCCCCGCCATGGACGCCCTGCGCTACCCCATCGATCAGCTGGAGCTGATGGTGGACAAGTCCATCTGGCCGGTGCCCACCTACGGCGACCTGATGTTCGAGGTGTAAGTGAGTTTCCCTTTCTTGCTGTTGAACTGCGCCTTTGCCCGCCGCCTGAAACGCTTTTTTCGGGCGGCGGGCTTTCTGTCCAGGTCCGGCGCCGGGGGAAAAATGTCCGCGTCCGGAAAAATTGATGCTTGACAAACAGAGGGAGGGGCGGCTATAATAGCCCCAACAACCAAACAGCATGAAACCTGCGAGAAAGAGTAGTAGCCGGTGCGGCAAACCTGAAGAGAGTCCCGGGTGGTGAGATCGGGGCGGGGCGCGGCCGAGTGAATGGACTTTCGAGGGCGGCTTGAACGGGAGACCAAGTAGATGCCGACGGGGACCCACCCGTTATCCATCGGGCACGCGTGATGGCGCGTGAAGCGAGCGGACGTTTGAAACGTCAATTTGGGTGGTATCGCAGGAGTGCAGCTCTTGTCCCATGGGGGATAAGGGGCTGTTTTTTTATACTCTGAAAGCAAAGGCCGCCGGCACCGGCCCCTCCATCACCCACCCAGAAACATTTCAGCCCCAAGCGGGCAGACTATGGAGGTATTCCCATGAAAAAGAACACGATGAAGAAGCTTTTGGCCGCGTCCCTGTCCCTGTCTCTCGCCCTGTCCCTGGCCGCCTGCTCCGGCGGCTCCAGCAGTTCCGCCCAAGACCCCGCCGGTAGCGGCGAGGCGGCCCCCGCGGACGGCGGCTACAAGATCGCCGTGGTCCGGCAGCTGGACCACGCGTCCATGAACGAGATCCGGGACGCCATCTTTGCCGAGCTGGATGCCAAGGCGGCGGAGCTGAGTCTCACCATCAGCTATGAGGACTTCAACGGCAACAACGACACCTCTACGCTGTCTCAGATCGGCGCTCAGATCCTGGCCGACCAGTATGACGCCATCATCCCCATCGGCACCCTGGCCGCCCAGCAGATGGTGTCCGTGGCGGAGGAGAGCCAGACCCCGGTGATCTACGGCACCGTCAGCTACCCCGAGGTGGCCAACCTCACCGGCATCGACTATGTCACCGGCACCAGCGACGCACTGAACGTAGAGCTGCTGCTGGACATGATGCTGGCGGCCGACCCGGACATCCAGACGGTGGGTCTGCTGTACTCCACCTCCGAGGTGAACAGCGCCCCCGCCATCGAGGAGGCCAAGGCCTATCTGGACGAGAAGGGCGTCTCCTATCTGGAGAAGACGGGCACCACCTCCGACGAGATCATTGCCGCCGTCAACTCCATGCTGGGCCAGGTGGACGCGGTGTTCACCCCCACCGACAACGCCGTCCAGGCCACCGAGCTGGCCATCGCCCCCATCCTGGCTGAGGCGGGCATCCCCCACTACGCCGGGGCCGACTCCTTCGTGCGCAACGGCGCTTTCGCCACCTGCGGCGTGAACTACACCGATCTGGGCACCCAGACCGCCGATTTGGCCCTGGAGGTCCTCCAGACCGGGGAGTTCCCCGAGTATGTCACCGTGTCCGGCGACATTATTACCGTAAACACCGACACCGCCGCCACGCTGGGCCTGGACTACTCCCTGTTCCAGGACATGGGTTCCCAGGTGGTGGAGGTCCAGACCACCCAGGACTGATTGGGATTCTGAAAAAGCCGTTTCTACCCCTCGCCGGCCGGCGGGGGGTAGCGGCCTGTTTTGATTGAGAGGAGCGTTCCACTGTGCTGACCATTGTTCAGGCCGCGCTGGAGGCGGGATTTCTCTACGCCCCCATCGCCTTGGCCCTGTTTCTCAGCTTTTCCATCTTGAATATCGCCGATATGACCACCGACGGCGCCTTTGTGCTGGGCAGCGCCGTGTCCGCCATGATGTGTCTGGCGGGACACCCCATCCTGGCCCTGCCCGCCGGCATGGCGGCCTCGGCGGCGGCCGGGTTCATCACCGCCTTTTTACAGACCAAGCTGGCGGTGCCCTCCATCCTGGCTGGCATCGTCACCAACATCGGCCTGTACAGCATCAACCTGATGGTCATGGGCAAGAGCAACCAGTCCCTGTTCCAGACCGACACCATCTACACCATGGCCAAGGACGCCGGCTTCGCGGGGAGCTGGTATGAGCTGGCGGTGACCGCCATCATTGTGCTGGCCCTGTGCGCCCTGCTGGTCCTCTTTCTGGGCACCCGGCTGGGCCTGTCCATCCGGGCCACCGGGGACAACGCGGACATGGTGCGGGCCTCCTCCATCAACCCCAACTTCACCATCACTGTGGGCCTGTGCGTGGCCAACGCCATGACCGGCCTGTCCGGCGCCATGGTGGCCCAGTACAGCACCTTCGCCGACGTGAACAGCGGCACCGGTATGGTGGTGCTGGCCCTGGCCGCCCTGGTCATCGGGGAGACCCTCATCGGCAAGGGCTCCATGACCCGGCGGGTGCTGGGCGTGGTGGCCGGCAGCATCATCTACCGGTTCATCTACGCCGCCGCCCTGCGGTTCAACGTGCCCGCGGACTACATGAAGCTGGTGTCCGCCGTCATCGTGGGGGTGGCCATCGCCGCTCCGGCAGTGCGCCGGTGGGCCGCGTTCCAGATGCAGAAGCGCCGCGCGCTGGCGGGAAGGAGAGGTGAGTGACATGGATATGCTGGTGATCCAGAACATTGCCAAGACCTTCAACCCCGGCACCGTCAACGAGAAGCAGGCCCTGAGCGGCCTGTCTCTCCAGCTGGCGGCGGGGGATTTCGTCACCATCGTGGGCTCCAACGGGGCGGGCAAGTCCACCCTGTTCAACGCCATCGCCGGGGACTTCTATGTGGACGAGGGCTCCATCGCCCTGGACGGACAGGACATCACCTATCTGCCCGCCCACAAGCGCAGCCGCCAGATCGGCCGGCTGTTCCAGGACCCCATGCGGGGCACCGCCCCCCACATGACCATTGAGGAGAACCTGGCCCTGGCCGCGGGCAGCGGCGGGTGGTTCTCCCCCATGACGAAGGCGGACCGGAAGCAGTTTCAGGACCGTCTGGCCCTGCTGGACATGGGGCTGGAGGACCGGATGCGCCAGCCGGTGGGCCTGCTGTCCGGCGGACAGCGCCAGGCCCTGACCCTGCTCATGGCAACCATGAATCCCCCCAAGCTGCTGCTGCTGGACGAGCACACGGCGGCGCTGGACCCGGGCACGGCGGAGAAGGTGCTGAAGATCACCCGGGACGTGGTGGCCCAGCACAGCATCACCACCCTCATGGTCACCCACAACATGAAAAACGCCCTGGAGCTGGGCAACCGCACCCTGATGATGGACTCCGGGCACATTGTCCTGGACGTCCAGGGGGAGGAGCGCGCCGGCATGACGGTGAACGACCTTCTGGAGCGGTTCCGGGCCGGGGCCGGGAAGGACCTGGACAACGACCGGATTCTGCTGTCCGACTGAGCATCCACAATTCAGAAATACAGACCCGCCGCCCGCGGGGAGGGGCTCCGATTTTGGAGGACCCCTCTCACCGCGGGCGGCGGGTTTCTGATTGGATCAGCAGGCGGCGGACTCGGCCGGCCTGCCTGCGGTGCGCCGCAGCAGCCCCTCATGGCTTGCGGTCATCAGCGCCAGAATCACCAGCAGATATCCCGGCAGCAGCGACACCCCGATGTGATTGGCCAGCAGGCCGAAGAACGGCGGCATCAGGCAGGTGCCCACGTAGGCGGAGGCCATCTGAACCCCGATCATGGCCTGTGAGCAGGCCGGACCGAAGTGCTCGGGGGTGGCGTGGATGATGGAGGGGTAGATGGGGGCGCAGCCCAGCCCAATGAGAATCAGGCCCGGCAGTGCGGCCCGCTCCCCCAGGGGCAGAAGCAGCAGGACGATGCCGCCCAGGACGACGGCCTGCCCAAGGCGCACCATCTGGGCGTCTGAGCACTTTAAGGTCAAAAACCCGCTGAGGGCCCGCCCCACCGTGATCCCGATGAAAAACAAGCTGGCGAAATGGGCGGCGGTCTCAGAGGAGAGCCCCCACTGCAGCACCAGGTAGCTGCTGGCCCAGAGCCCCGTGGTCTGCTCCAGCGCGCAGTAGCAGAAAAAGGTGAGCATGACCTCCTTCGCCCCGGGAATCCGGACGATCTGGGGCAGAGAGAGAGCTCGGGCCGCCGGGGCGGGGGAGGGGCCGTCCTGGTCTCCGGCCGAGGGGGCGCGGCCCCAGAGGGGGAGGCTGAGGAAGAGAACGGCCGTCAGAAGGATCTGAAGGGCCGCGATGGAGCGGTACCCCATGCTCCAGCTCTGGCCGCCGGAGAGAGCCAGGCCCAGAATGGCGGGTCCGAGGGAGGCCCCCACCCCCCACATGCAGTGGAGCCAGCTCATGTGGCGGCTGGCGTAGTGGAGGGCCACATAGTTGTTCAGAGACGCGTCCACACAGCCCGCCCCCAGGCCATAGGGGACCGCCCACAGGCACAGCTCCAGGTAGGAGCGGCTGATGGAGAAGCCGAAGAGGGCCGCCGCCGTCAGCAGCACGCTGAAAGCGGTCACCCGCCCCGTGCCGAAACGGGCGGTCAGGCGGCCGCTCTGCAGGCTGGAGACGATGGTGCCCGCCGCGATGATCATGGAGATCCCTCCCATATAGGAGACCGGGACGGAGAACTCCGGATATATGCTGGGCCACGCCGCGCCCAGCAGGGAGTCCGGCAGGCCCAGGCTGACAAACGCGAGATAGATGATCCCTAGAAGCAGATGAAACATCGGATTGCCTCCTGTCAATGTTGCTTTTCACATCATACCGACAAAGCGGCCTTGAATCAATTCAATTTTAGACTTATAATATAAGAAAACCGCCAAGTTTGGCGGAGACCGGGGGTGTGCCGCATGTCGCTTCAGGAGTGCGGGCTGAATCTGGACCGGGGGCTGAAGGAGCTTCAGCCCCACGGGACGCTGGAGTTTCCCTGCGCGGGGTACTCCACCCGCTACACCGGACAGCAGGGGGACGGGATTCCATGGCACTGGCACGAGGAGCTGGAGCTTCTCTATGTACAGGAGGGGGCGCTGGAGTGGAGAACGGCGTCGGAGACCGTCCTGCTCCGGACGGGCGATCTCTTTGCGGTCAACTCCAATATGCTCCACGCCGGGAGGGCCCCGGACTTCTGCGAGCTGCGCTCTCTGGTGTTCCACCCGTCCCTGCTCACCGGCGGCGAGCACTCCGTATTTGCCCGGCGGTACATAGACCCGCTGATCCGCTGTCCCGCCTTCACCGGCTTTCTCTTCCCGAAGGAGGGGGAGCGGGAGGCGGCGGACAGCTTCCGCCGGGCCTTCGAGGCGGTGGAGGGCGAGCCGGACGGCTATGAGTTTTTGGTGCGGGACTGCCTGTCCCGCCTCGCCTTTCAGCTGATTCAGACGTTTCAGCCCCAAATGGACCGCCCCGGGGCGGGGCAGAGCCTGGACAACCTGCGCATGCGGAAAATGCTGGAGTACATCCATCAGAACTACGCCAGGGAGCTCACCCTGCCGGACATCGCGCGGGCGGCCGACATTGGGGAGCGGGAGTGCCTGCGCTGCTTTCAAAAGACCATCCAGTGCTCCCCCATCCAGTACCTGCTGAAATACCGGGTGACACGGGGGGCAGAACTGCTGCTGCGCCATCCGGAGCGGAGCGTCTCAGAGCTGTCCCTGGCCTGCGGGTTCGGCAGCCCCAGCAATTTCGCCAAGCAGTTCCGGCGCTTCTACCGCTGTACGCCCCGGGAATACCGGGCCGCAGGGGAGCGGTGAGGACGGCCGGCCGGAGCGCACCTTCTTTAAGATTTCCGAAAAATGCTGGTATTCTCCGATGCGATGTGCTAATATATATGACAGCGTCCATTTTTGAAAACTACCATAACGGAGGTACCTGCACTGTGTCGTACATCATGGTCGTCGTCCTGGGCGTGATCCAGGGCGTCGCGGAATTTCTGCCCATCTCCAGCTCCGGGCACCTGACCCTGTTTCAGCATTTTTTTGGAATGAGCGAGCCGGACAACCTGTTCAACATCCTGCTCCACTTTGCAACCCTGATTGCGGTGTGCGTCTACTACTGGCGTGACATCTGGGAGATGATCCTGGAGTTCTTCCGCTTCTTTGGGGATCTGTTCTCCCGCACCCCCAGCCGGGGAGAGCCCCCCGCCGCCCGGCGGCAGATTCTGCTGCTGATCGTGGCCACCCTGCCCCTGTTCCTGGTGCTGCCCATCAAAGACAAGGTGGAGGCCGTGGGCAACTACCCGGTGGCGGTGAGCTGCATCCTGCTGCTCACCGGCGTTGTGCTCTTCACCTCGGACCGCATGGCCAAGGGCCGCAAGAACGCCCGGAACACCACGCTGCTGGACGCCCTGCTCATCGGCGTGGCCCAGGGCTTTGCCACTCTGCCCGGCCTGTCCCGCTCCGGCAGCACCATCGCCGCCGGAATGGCCCTGGGGCTGGACCGGAAGTTTGCCGTCCGCTTCTCCTTCCTCATGTCCCTGCCCGCCGTGCTGGGGGCCACCATTTTAGAAGTGGTGGATGTGGTCCAGGCGGGAGACATTGATACCGCTCTGCTGCCCAAGTATCTGCTGGGCATGGTCATCGCCGGCGTGGTGGGCTATTTCTCCATCGGCCTTGTGAATCTGCTGGCCTCCAAGGGAAAATTCGGGGCCTTCGCCTACTACTGCTGGATCGCAGGCGGGGTGTTCCTGATACTCAGCCTCCTGAACGTCACCCTGGTCCCTGCGGCGTGACCGCGATCTCCTGAGAAAGGATCTCAAACGCTATGGCAACGTCACAAAAGAAGACCGGAGGGAGCCGTTCCGCCTCGTCCTCGTCGGGAGGGCGGCGGACGGCCTCCTCCTCATCCAAATCCAAGAGCGGCTCCTCCCGCAGCCGCAAGCAGCCCCCCGCGCCCGCCCACCGGCCCTTCCGCCGGGAGGTGGGGGCGGGTATCTGCCTGCTGCTGGCCATCTTCACCATCTTCGGCTGCTTTCACATCCAGGCCCTGTTCATCGACGCCCTGTGCGGTCTCATCAAGGGCCTGATCGGCTACGGCTTCTGGCTGATGCCGCCGGTCCTGCTGCTCGCCAGCTTCATCCTGGCCTTTCACCGGGGCCGCCCGGTGCGCCTGCGGGTGTTCTGCGCCCTGATGCTCCCGCTGATGTTCTCCTGCGTGGTCCACAGCGTGATCGCCGAGAGCCTGCCCTGGGACGCCTCTCTGGCTCAGACCCTGTGGCAGAGCGGAGAGGCCCTGTCCAGCGGCGGCGTGCTCTCCGGCGTGCTGGGACAGGCCTTTGTCCAGGTGTTCAGCCGGGTGGGCGCGGCGGTGGTCTTTGTGCTGGCTCTGCTAATGCTGGGATTGGGGGCCTTCAACCGCACCATCGTGGACGTGGCCGACTGGTTTTTCAGCCGTCCCCGGTATGAGTACGAGCCCCAGGACCCGCCGGAGCGCCCGGTGGTCCGGGTGCCCCAGCCCGCGCCCCGGACCTCCGGACGGCGGACGGAGGCTCCGGATATTGACATTCCGGTGGACGACGGCCCCCTGGTGGGCAAGGAGCCCCCTCCGCCCCCGGAGAAGAAGAAGCACTTCTTCGACCGCAGGCCCAGGGTTCCCACCCCGGACCAGATTCTCACCGGAGGGGCGGCCGTGCCCCCGGAGCCCCAGAGCGCCGCTCCCGCCCCTCAGCCGGAGCCCGCTCCCCAGCCGGAGGAGGCCAATCCCACCCCCGCCTTTTTAAGCGCCCGTGCTCCCCAGCCGGAGCCCCCGGCCCCGGAGGAAAATCCCACCCCCGTGTATGCCTCGGCTGAGCCCGCCCCTGTGGAGGCGCCGCCTCCCCCCATGCCGGAGGTCGTCCGGGAGCCCGCCGTCCCCAAGACCGCCAAGAGCGAGAAGGCGGAGGCGGAGCAGGCCGCCCAGGAGATGGCGGAGCACATTCAGGCGGGAATGGCCCAGGAGCCGCCCCCCTACCACTACCCCCCTCTGGACCTGCTCCAGGAGGGGAAGGGGGAGCTGGGAGGGGAGGCCCTGGTGGAGCTCAACGCCAACAAGCAGCGGCTCTCCGACACCATCCACTCCTTCGGCATCGACGCCAACATCGTCAACGTCACCCGGGGGCCCTCGGTCACCCGGTACGAGCTGGAGCTGGACCAGGGGGTGCGCCTGAACAAGCTCACCAACCTGTCCGACGACATCGCCCTGTCCCTGGGGGCCTCGGGGGTGCGCATCGCCCCCATTCCCGGAAAAATCTCCATGGTGGGCATCGAGGTGCCCAACAAGCTGGTCTCCCCGGTGAACATCCGCACCGTCCTCAGCTCCCAGGAGTTCCAGGACAGCCCCAGCAAGGTGTCCTTCGCCGTGGGCAAGGACATCGGGGGCAAGTGCATCGTGGGCAATATCGCCAAGCTGCCCCATCTGCTGATCGCCGGCACCACCGGCTCGGGTAAGTCGGTGTGCACCAACTCCCTCATCATCTCTCTGCTCTATAAGGCCAGCCCCGAGGAGGTCCGCCTCATCATGGTGGACCCCAAGATGGTGGAGCTGGGCATCTACAACGGCATCCCACACCTGCTCATCCCGGTGGTCACCGACCCCAAGAAGGCGGCCGGCGCCCTCCAGTGGGCGGTGACCGAGATGATGAAGCGCTACCGGATGTTCGCCGAGGTGGGGGTCCGGGACCTGGCCTCCTACAACGCCAAGGCCGCCAAGACCGAGGGGATGGACACCATGCCCCAGGTGGTGGTGGTCATCGACGAGCTGGCCGACCTGATGCTGGTGGCCGCCAAGGAGGTGGAGGAGTCCATCTGCCGGGTGGCCCAGATGGGCCGCGCCAGCGGCATGCACCTGATCATCGCCACCCAGCGGCCCTCCGCCGACGTGATCACCGGCCTGATGAAGGCCAACATCCCCAGCCGCATCGCCTTCGCCGTGGCCTCCGCCATGGAGTCCCGCATCATCCTGGACACCCAGGGCGCGGAGAAGCTGGTGGGCCGGGGCGACATGCTCTACTTCCCCCTGGGCTCCGGAAAGCCCACCCGGGTGCAGGGCTGCCTCATCTCCGACCAGGAGGTGGCCGCCGTGGTGGACTACGTGAAACAGAACAGCGGCTCGGCCCAGTACGACGACCAGGTTATGCAGGAGATCGAGCAGCACGCCGCCGAGAAGGACAAGGCCTCCAAGGGGGTGGGCGGCTCCAGCCCCGTAGACGGGGAGGAGGAGTACGACGAACTCATCAACTCCGCCATCGAGGTGGTTCTGGAGACCGGCCAGGCCTCCGTGTCCATGCTCCAGCGGCGGCTGAAGCTGGGCTATGCCCGGGCCGCCCGTCTGGTGGACCAGATGGAGGAGAAGGGGGTCGTTGGCCCCTTCGAGGGCTCCAAGGCCCGGCAGCTCCTCATCACCAAGGAGCAGTGGCAGGAGATGCAGTACCGCCAGGGCATCGTCTCCCAGCCCCCGGAGCCGGAGGCTCCGCCTCCGGAAGAAAATCCGGTGCCCTCCTACGCCGACGCCCCGCCCTTCGATGTGGACGAGGCCCTGGACCGGGCGGATGAGGATACGCTGTGAAAAAGGCCGCGGACTTTGAGTCCGCGGCCTTTCAGATTGTCAAAAAACCTCTGTTAAAATGGAGCCGCTCAAGTTAGAGCGGGGGAGCTCGAGGGAAAGCCGCCCGCCTCGAATGGGATCAAATGCCCCAGAATCCTTGTTGTGCAAGGATTCCGGCAAGCGAAGTGAGGCCCTTTGGCGTGTTCTATTGTTTGTGATTCTTTCGGTCCAGCAGCCACCCCAGAGCCATGGCCGCCGCGTATACCAGCAGATAATAGACGCAGTCCATCTTATAGGAGAAAATGGCGGCCAGGATCATAAACGCCGCCCCAATCAGCGCCAGGGCGGGGAGGACGAAGCGGCGGAAGGGGCGCTCGTTCCTGGCCTTCTTCATAAACATCAGGTAGATGGGGATATACATGGCGTACAGGGTGATCACCGGCAGCTCCGAGGAGTCGAACCGGAAGGGGCCCAGCTCATTGAGGAGGGCGCCGAAGTAGAAGTAGCAGCACCAGAAGGCGCACATGACCAGTCCCGCCGAGGCGGCGTTGTTGGGCATGTTGGTGTACCGGTCCACCTGCGCGAGCAGCTCCGCCTTGGGACCCCGGCCCCGGGCGGCGATGGAGTAGAAACCCCGGGTACAGGCCATCATCAGGCCGTTGCAGGTGCCCAGGCAGGAGAGGACCACAAACACAAACAACCCCGTTCCGGCCACCGGGCCGAAGATGGTGGAGAAGGCGATGCGGGCGCCCTGTTCCCCGTTTTCCATCATGACAGAGTTGGGGACCGCCCCGGCGATGCCCACGTAGTAAAACAGATAGATGAGCATGATGGCGCCTACGCCGAACACCAGGGCCAGAGGCAGGTTGCGCTTTGCGTTTTTGATCTCCGCGTTGATGGTGGTGGCGATGACCCAGCCCTCATAGGCGAAAGAGGTGGCCGCCAGAGCGGCAAAGAGGGGACTTTCCACCGCGTCCGCCGCCGCGGCGGCAGTGAAGTTCTCCACGATCAGGCCGGAGCGCAGCCCGGCTGCAGTGCCGATGACCGCCATGAGCAGAATGGGCACCAGCTTGATGACGGTGAGAGAGACCTGGAACTTGCCCGCCAGCCTGGGGGCGGTAGCGTTCATAAAGTACACCAGGGCCATATAGAGCATGGTGATGGCCAGGCAGGGGCCGCTCAAAATGTCATAGCCCAGCAGGACGCAGGTGTACCGGGCGGACACCCAGCACAGGGTGCTGGTGAGGCAGGGGAAGTACACCGCCGCCATGAACCAGCCCAGATAATAGGCGTAGTTCTCACCCACGGTGGCCTCGGCGTAGTCCACCACACCGCCCACTTTCTCATAGCGGGTGGCCATCACCGCGAAGGCGCAGGCGCTGGCAATGGCGATGCACCCACCCAGCAGCCAGGCCAGAATGCCGGTTTTCAGGTCGCCGCCGGTGGCGGTGAGAATTTTTTCCGCTTTGAAGAAAATGCCGCTTCCGATGACGATGCCGATCACCATGGCAATGGCGGTGGGCAGGCCGTATTTTTTAGTCAGTTGCTCTTCCATAACATTCCTTTCCCAGTTCCTCTATTTAACGCGGTAACGCTGTAAAGTGTCTCAGTAGCAGGGTTATTATTATACCGGAAAAGCCGCTGTTTGAAAAGAGGGGAAATGGCTTTTTTCCTCCTATTCAGACTGCAAAGGTTCCCCGCGCCGGGACAGGCCCACTCCGCACTTGTCAATTCCCGTGGAACTTGGTATAATAAATTTTACTGCATCGACCCGGAGAAGCCGAGGTGCGCGGCCCAATGTGCACGGCGTCATCTCGGGGCACAGCCGGAGACGGCTCTGTTTTGATCTAGCTTTTCCATTTCAAAGAGGTACCTCGCTATGGGCGCACTGACCGGATTATTACACCATATGGATTGGCTGAGCATGCTGCTGTTCGTCATGAGCGGCGTGGCATGCCTCATCTGCCTCACCGTCCACGAGCTCTCCCACGGACTGGCGGCCTACAAGCTGGGGGACCCCACCGCCAAGCTCAACGGACGGCTGACTTTGAACCCCCTGTCACACGTGGACTGGATCGGTCTGTTCCTCCTGCTGGCTGTGGGAGTGGGCTGGGCCAAACCGGTGCCGGTGGACCCCCGGAATTTCCGGGAACCGCGGAAGGGGATGGCTATTACAGCCCTGGCCGGCCCTCTGTCCAACTTTGTGCTGGCCCTGGTCTCTCTGGGGACCGGCTCCCTGCTGTTCCACTTTGGGCCGACGAGCCAGCCGGTGGCCTACATCCTGCTGTTTTTGTGTCAGCTCTCGGTGCTCAATGTGGGGCTGGGCCTCTTTAATCTCATCCCCATCCCGCCGCTGGACGGCTCCCGGGTGGTGGAAATGTTCCTGCCGGAGCGGGCCTACCGGTGGGTGCTCCGCTATGAGCGCTATCTCATTGTGGCGGTGGTGCTGCTGGCCTGGATGGGCTTCTTCGGGGGGCCCCTGTACCGGGCCATGGCCTGGGTGCTCCGGGGGATGTGTGAGATCACCCAGTTTCCCTTCGCCCTGATTGCCTATTACTTCTTTTAACTGCCTTTACTTCAAAGGCCGGGAGGCGTAGCTTTGGACAGTCCTATCTATCATTTGGAGCGGGTGGTGAAGGCCAGGACCGAGGACCTGGAGGACTTCACAGGTCCTCTGGACCTGATTCTCCATCTGCTGAGCAAAAATAAAATGGAGATCAAGGACATCCAGATCTCCCTGATTCTGGACCAGTACCTGGCCTGGATGGACCAGCGCAAGGAGCTGGACCTGGAGGTGGCCAGCGAGTTTGTCACCATGGCCTCCCAGCTGCTGTATATCAAGACCCGGATGCTCCTGTCCATCCACGACGAGGAGGCCCTGAGCGAGATGGAACAGCTCATCGCCACCCTGGAGGCCCACCAGCGCAACGAGAATTACCTGAAGATCAAAGAGGTGGTCCCCCAGTTGGACCAGCGGTACACCTACGGCCGGGACTTTCTCACCAAGGAGCCGGAACCCCTCCAGCCCAACAAGGAGTACCGCTACGTCCACCCCAAGGAGGACCTGAAAAAAGCCATGCTGGCGGTGCTGGCCCGGTCGGACCACAAGCTGCCCCCGCCGGTGTCCGCCTTCCAGGGTATCGTGGGCCGGGAGCCCTACCCGGTGGCGGAGAAGGCCATGGAAATTTTAAACCGGCTGCTCCATCTGGGGGTGACCCGGTTCAAGAGCCTGTTCCGGGGCAGCCGCAGCCGTTCGGAGGTGGTGGCCACCTTCCTGGCGGTGCTGGAGCTGTGCAAGGCCAGGCGGCTGCGCCTGGCGGGGACGGCGGAGGACTGCACCGTCACCAGCACAGGGGAGAGCGGAAGAGAGGAGATTACCGCTCCCTCGGACGGGGCAGAATAACCGGGAGGAGGTTTGCTGCGTGGAACTCAAAGAGATGGAGGCGGCCCTGGAGGCCGTGCTCTTTGCCGCCGGGGAGCCGGTTGGTGTGGAGCGGCTGTGTCTAAGTCTGGAGGCGGACCGGCCCACCTTGGACGCGGTGGCCCAGCGGCTCATGGACCAGTACAGCTATGAGCGCCGGGGAATCCGCCTGCTGCGGCTGGACGCCAGCTATCAGATGTGCTCCGCTCCGGAGTACGCCGACTATGTGCGGAAAACCCTGGAGAGCCGGAAGCCCGCCCGGCTGTCCCAGCCCGCCCTGGAGGTGCTGGCCATCATCGCCTACTACCAGCCGGTGACCCGGGCCTATGTGGACCAGGTGCGGGGGGTGGACAGCTCCTACACCGTGGGCCTGCTGCTGGAGCGGGACCTGATCGAGGAGAGCGGCCGCCTGGCGGTACCCGGCCGGCCCATTTTGTACCGGACCACCAAGACCTTCCTGCGCTCCTTCGGCCTGAGCAGTCTGGAGGAGCTGCCCGAGCTCCCCAGCGGCACCCAGGAGGGGGACCAGATGACCCTGAAGCTGGAGGAGGCGGTGGCCAAGCTAAAGGCCGAGGAGGCCGGCGAGACGCCGGAGGGGGAGACGCCTCCGGAACCGGCGGAGGGAGGGACCCCATGATCTGGGGAATTTTCCTGGCCGTTCTGGCGGCGCTGGCCCTGCTGGGGCGCACCCGCCTGGGCTTCCGGGGGACGTACACCCGGCAGGAGGTGGGCGTGTGGTTCCGCCTGGGGGCCTTTCAGTGGCGGCTCTATCCCTGGAAGAAGGGAAAAAAGCCGGAAAAGCCCAAGGAGGCGAAGCAGCCGCCGAGGCCCTCAAAACCGGAGGAGCCCAAGCCGCCGATTCTGTCCCCGGGCGGGGTGTTTCAACTGGTCAGGCGGCTGCTCCCCGTGGCCCTGGAGGGGGCCGACGCCTTCCGGCGGCGGCTCCAGGTGGACGTGTTCCAGCTGGAGATTGTGGCTGGGGGACCTGACCCGGCGTCCGCGGCGGAGCGGTACGGACAGATCAACGCCCTGCTGGGGGCGGTGTGGCAGCCGGCGGTACAGGCTCTCCACATTCAGGACGGACGGGTCCATGTGGACCTGGACTTTGACCGGCGGGAGCCCGCCCTGTATGGGACGGCCTCCCTGTCTCTCACCGCCAGCCAGCTCCTGTGGCTGGGCCTGCGGTACGGCCCCAGGTGTCTGAATATCTTTTTGGATGTACGAAAACAAGAGAAGGCCGCGCAGGCGCGGCAGAGAAAGGCGGCTTAAACAATGGAACAGCAGCACCCGTTAAACGACCTGATGAGCACCGCTATGGAGAAGATTCGCACCATGGTGGACGCAAACACCATCATCGGCACCCCCATCCAGACGGGGGATGTGACCCTGATCCCGGTCTCCCGCCTGTCCTTCGGCATCGCCAGCGGGGGGAGCGACTTTGTCACCAAGAGCCAGAAGCCGGAGCAGCCCAAAAACTTCGGCGGCGGCAGCGGAGCCAGCGCCCGTCTGGAGCCGGTGGCCTTCCTGATCATCCGGGGGGACAGCGTGCGCCTGCTCCCGGTGGCCCCGGGCCCCATCACCACGGTGGACCGGATCGTGGACGCGGTTCCCGAGGTGGTGGACAAGGTGACCGAGTTCATTGAGAGGCAGCAGGAGAAGAAAGCCCAGGAGGATGAACTGGCGTAAGGCGGAAACACTTTCCAGCCTGTTTCGAGCAAGAAAGCCCCTGTTTCCGGGCAAGCTGATCCCATATCTCCAAATGCAGGAGGCGATGGGAATTTGAAGCGCTGGAAAGGGATTTTCCTTGCATTTCTTCTGGTTTTGACCCAGATCCCGGCGGCCCAGGCAGTGGGGACCTCGGCCTCCTCCGCCATTTTGATGGAGGCTGGCAGCGGCCGGGTGCTCTATGAGCACAACGCGGATGAGCCAAGGCTCATTGCCAGCATCACCAAGCTGATGACCGCCCTGGTGGCCCTGGAGTCCGGGAAGAGCCTGGACGACGTGGTGACCATCCAGGCGGAGGACACCCGCACCGAGGGCTCCGCCCTCTACCTGAAGCCGGGAGAACATGTAAAGTTGGAAACTTTACTGTACGGGCTGCTCCTACACTCCGGCAACGATGCGGCCCTGGCCATCGCCCGTTTCTGCGGGGGGAGTGTGGAGGACTTCGTGGCCGGTATGAACGCCAGGGCCCGAGAGCTTGGCATGACCAACAGCCACTTTGCCAACCCAAACGGCCTCAACGACGAGGGGCATTACTCCTCCGCCCGGGATATGGCCCTGCTGGCCCGGGCCTGTCTGGATAACGAGTATCTGGCCCAGATGGTGTCCACCAGGACCATCACCCTGGAGGGGCGCACCTTCACCAACCACAACAAGCTGTTATGGCGGTACGAGGGCTGCGTGGGGATGAAAACCGGCTTTACGGAGAAGGCCGGGCGGACCCTGGTTTCGGCGGCCCGGCGGGACGGGATGACCCTCATCGCCGTCACCCTCAACGACCCCGACGACTGGGCGGACCACGCCGCCCTCTTTGACTACGGCTTCTCCGCCTGTACTCTGGCGGCCGAGGTTCAGACAGGGGAGACGGTGGGGAGCCTGCCCGTGTCTGGCAGCCTGCTCCCCCTGGTCCCGGTCCAGGCGGCGGAGGACCTGTCCTGGCCCCTGCTGGAGGGGGAGACGCTGGAGACGGAGCTGGAGCTGACCCAGACGTCCCTCACCGCTCCGGCGGCGGCGGGGACACAGGTGGGCGTTCTGCGGAGCTATGTCAACGGCGTCCAGGTGGGGGTGGTCCCCCTGGTGTGCGCAGCGGCTGTGCCCCGCGATCTGGCAGAGCCGCAGAATCCCCTTCAGCGCCTGCTGGGCTGGTTTTGGAACTGATTGGAACAGAGTGTGATAGGAGAAGGAGGCGGTCCCATGGAGGAGCGGCTGCAAAAACTGATCTCGTCCTGTGGACTGGCCTCCCGCCGGACGGCGGAGGCCTGGATCACGGCTGGGCGGGTGACGGTGAACGGAATCCCCGCCCAGCTGGGGGACCGGGCGGATCTGGACCGGGACCGGGTGGAGGTGGACGGCGTCCCCCTCCGCCCGGGGGAGGCGCGTACATACCTGATGCTCTATAAGCCCCGGGGCTATGTGACCACCCTGTCGGATGAAAAGGGGAGAAAGACGGTGGCCGCCCTGGCGTCCGGCTGTGGCCGGCGGGTGTGGCCGGTGGGGCGGCTGGACCTGGACTCGGAGGGCCTGCTGCTGATGACCGACGACGGGGCGCTGACCAACCAGTTGCTCCACCCCCGGCACCAGGTGGAGAAGGAGTACTTGGTGTGGGTCACCGGGGAGGTAGACAGGGCCCTGCCCATCCTCGCCGGTCCCATGGAACTGGACGGGGAGCCCCTGATCCCCGCCCGGGTGCGGCGGGGGCGGACCTCCGGGGAGGTCACCCAGTTGTCGGTGGTCATCCGTCAGGGGAAAAACCGGCAGGTGCGGCGCATGTGCGCCCTGGCTGGCCTGGAGGTGAAGCGACTCAAGCGCATCCGGGAGGGGGAGCTGTGGCTGGACCGGAGCCTGAAGCCGGGCCAGTGGCGGCCCCTGACGGCGGAGGAGCTGGCTCTTCTGGGCGGAAAACCAAAGATTTAACGAAAATGCAAGGCGATTTTGCAAGGGATGGTGAAAATCCTGCAAAATTGACTTGCATTTTTTGTTGGAACCCGTTATCATAGGGCAGGAAGGAAAGAATGGCTCCCGCTCCGGGAGCTCCGTCAGGAGATGATTGCAGATGAATCGGGATATTTTGGCTCTGATCCACGAAAACATGGATACTTTTTCCAAGGGGCAGAAGCGGATCGCCAACTATATCTTGGAATCCTATGACAAGGCCGCCTTTATGACGGCCAGCAAGCTGGGGAAGCGGGTCAATGTGAGCGAGTCCACCGTGGTCCGTTTTGCCGCCGAGCTGGGGTATGACGGCTATCCCAGCATGCAGCGGTCCCTGCAAAAAATGATCCGAAACCGGCTCACGTCGGTACAGCGCATCGAGGTGGCCAACGACCGCATGGGGGATCAGGACGTACTGGATATGGTCCTCCAGTCGGACATTGACAAGATCCGGCTGACTCTGGAGGAGATCGACCGGGAGAGCTTTGACAAGGCGGCCGACGCCATTGTGGCGGCCCGGCGCATCTACATTGTGGGCCTGCGGTCCTCGGCCTCCATTGCCACCTTTTTGGGCTTCTATTTCAATCTGATTTTTGATAACGTGGTGATGATCTCCGCCAACACCGTCAGCGAGGTGCTGGAGAGCCTGCTCCGGGTGGGGGAGGGAGATGTGGTCATCGGCATCAGCTTCCCCCGGTATTCCAGCCGTGCGGTCCAGGCTATGAGTTTCGCCCGGGACCGGGGGGCCACCACCATCGCCATCACCGACAGCGAGGTGTCCCCTCTGGCCTCCATCGCCCAGTACACCCTGAAGGCCCGCAGCGACATGGCCTCTTTCGTGGACTCCCTGGTGGCGCCGCTGAGCCTGGTAAACGCCCTGCTGGTGGCGGTGAGCCGGAAGAAGAACGAGGACCTGTCCAAGACCTTCGAGACCCTGGAGAAGATCTGGGAGGAGTACGGCGTATACGAAAAGACGCTGGAATAATAAACCATGACCGATATTATTGTTGTTGGGGGAGGGGCCGCCGGTATGATGGCGGCCCTCACCGCCGCCCAGGGCGGGACTAGCGTGGCGCTGCTAGAGCGCAACCCGAAGTTGGGGCGAAAATTGTATATCACCGGCAAGGGCCGGTGCAATGTGACCAACCACTGTTCCGTCCAGGAGGTGCTGGACAGCACGCCCCGGAACAGCCGCTTTCTCTACGGAGCCATGACCCGCACGCCCCCCGCTTGGGTGGAGGACTTTTTCCGGCAGGAGGGGGTCCCTCTGAAGGTGGAGCGGGGAAACCGGGTGTTCCCGGAGTCCGACCGGGCGGCCGACATCATCGACGCCCTGTTCCATGCCCTCCGCCGCAGCCGGGTGCGGGTCATACAGGACCGGGCCCAGCACATCCTTGTGGAGGATGGCGCGGTGTGCGGCGTGGCCGGGGAGCAGGGAAAGTATCCTTGTAAGGCGGTAATCCTTGCCACCGGCGGCGCCTCCTATCCCGCCACCGGCTCCACCGGGGACGGCTACGCCATGGCGTCCGAGCTGGGCCACACGGTGGTGGACGTCAAGCCCTCCCTGGTGCCTCTGGAGGCAGAGGGGAACCTGTGTCCGCGCATGCAGGGTCTCGCCCTGAAAAACGTGGTGCTGAAGGTGAAGAACCGGAAGAACAAGGTCCAGTTCCAGGAGCAGGGGGAGCTGTTGTTTACCCACTTCGGTCTGTCCGGCCCTCTGGTGCTCAGCGCCAGCGCCCACCTGCGGGACTTTGGGAAGGACGCCTATAAGGCGGTCATCGACCTGAAGCCCGCCCTGGATGAGGAGAAGCTGGACGCCCGCCTGGTGCGGGAGCTGTCCGAGAACGCCAACAAGGACATGCAGAATGTGGCGGGGGCGCTGGTGCCCCGGCTGATGATCCCGGTGGTGCTGGAGCTGTCCGGCATCCCGCCGGAGCGGAAGGCCCACGACGTAACGAAAGGGGAGCGCCGCCGCCTGCTGGAGACCTTGAAGGGGCTCACCATCCCCATCAAAGGACCCCGGCCAATCGCCGAGGCCATCATCACCTCCGGAGGAATCAAGGTGGGGGAGATCGACCCCAAGACCATGGCCTCCAAGAAAATGCCCGGGCTGTTCCTGGCCGGGGAGCTCATCGACGTGGACGCCTACACCGGGGGCTTTAACCTCCAGATCGCCTGGGCCACCGGCCGTGCTGCCGGCGAGGGCGCGTTACTTTTCTTGAACGAAAAGTAGCGAAAAGAACTTTAGGGCGCAAAACTTAGTTTTGCTTGATCGTTTCTACCTCTTCTGTTCCACTCGAATGGGACGGCGGGCGGTCCGGTGTGCTGTTCCTGCGGCAAATTTTGTACCAGGGCCGATGACAGGGGAAGTGCAGGCGCAGTTCTTGAACCGCAGACGGTTTCCATTTCCACCGCGTTAGGGCCCCAGTGGGCCCGGATTGAAGCGCAGGCAGGTATTCCTGATTTTGAGCGCCGGAAATTTTATGGGACTTGACAGGAGAGGCCCCTCGTAAATCGGGGTCCAGGGGGCCGCGAATATGGGCGCATGAGCGCCCATCCTGAGCGGCTTCTTGGCGGTTCTTTAGCGCCCAGAAAGTCACTCGCCCCGCAGGGCGAAACCTTTTAAAACGGCGCGCCGGGGTCATTGCGCCCTACGCACAAAAAAGCTTCATAAAATCAGGCGGCGGAACGCAGTTTCGCCTAAAAGTTCTTTTTGATTCTTTTTCTTACAAGAAAAAGAATGAACAACTCAAACGGAGCGTATACAGTTATGCAAGAGAGAAGCATCGCCATCGACGGCCCCGCCGGGGCCGGAAAGAGCACCCTGGCCCGGGCTCTGGCCCGGGAGCTGGGGTATTTGTATGTAGACACCGGAGCCATCTACCGCACAGTGGCCCTCCGGGCCCGGGAGGCGGGGGCGGACCCGTCGGTCCCGGAGCAGGTGGCTCCGCTGCTGGAGGACCTGGACCTGCGCATGGACTACGGCGGGGACGGGGTACAGCGGATGTACCTGTCCGGCCGGGACGTGACCGAGGCCATCCGGGAAAATGAGGTCTCCGCCTTAGCCTCTCAAGTGGCGGCCCTGCCGGCAGTGCGGGAATTTCTGCTGGATTTCCAGCGGAAGCAGGCCCGGGAGCACGACGTGGTCATGGACGGCAGGGACATCGGGACGGTGGTTCTGCCCCAGGCGGGAGTAAAAATCTTCCTCACTGCCGCCCCGGAGGCCCGGGCCCGGCGGCGTACCACGGAGCTCCTTCAACGGGGCCAGGACGCGGATTTTGACGAAATCCTGCGGGAGATCCGCCAGCGGGACCAGCAGGATGAGAACCGGCCGGTGGCCCCCCTCCGTCAGGCGGAGGATGCGGCCCTGCTGGACACCACAAATCTGGATTTGAAGGGCAGCTTGGAGGCCCTCCTGACCCTAGTGAGAGAGAGGCTTTCCCTGTGAAAATGAGATTTTATTATAACTTGCTGTACCGGATCGTATGGCCCTTCTTCTGCCTGGTCCATCCCATCCGCTCCATGGGTCGGGAGAATATCCCGGAGGGAGGGGCGGTGTTCTGCGCCAACCACTCGGCTCTGGCCGACCCCCTGATGGTCTGCTTTGCCGCCACACTGCGCTGGCATATCCGACCCATGGCCAAGATCGAGCTCTCCCGGGTGCCCCTGGTGGGCTGGCTGCTGGGCAAGGCCGGGGTCATCTACGTGGACCGTGGCCATGCCGACGTGAAGGCGGTGAAGGAGGCCCTCACCTGCCTGAAGGCCGGAGGCAAGATGCTGGTATTCCCCGAGGGCACCCGGGTTCACGACGGGGAGGACGTGTCCGCCAAGGGGGGAGCCGCCCTGTTCGCCACCCGGACGGGGGTGCCCATCATCCCGGTGTATGTCTCCCGGAAGAAGTACTGGTTCCGCCGCAGCCCGGTCATCATCGGCAAGCCCATCACCCCCAAGATCGCCGGACGGAAGGCCACCTCCGAGGAGCTGGAGAAGATCATGAACGACGTGATGGAACAGATCTACCGCCTGGGGGAGTCAGCATGAGAGAACTGCATCTGGCCAAGTCGGCCGGTTTCTGCTACGGGGTCCGCCGGGCGGTGGAGCTGGCCGAGTCCGCCGCCGCCTCCGGGACCCCCTGCGTCCTGCTGGGCCATATCATCCATAACCAGAACGTGGTGGACCGGCTGGCCTCCCTGGGGCTGCGCACAGTAGAGTCGCCGGAGGAGGTGCCGGAGGGCTGTCAGGTGGTCATTCGCTCCCACGGGGAGAGCCGGGCGGTCTATGAGGCCCTCCAGGCCAGGGGCGCCAACATTTTGGACGCCACCTGTCCCAACGTGAAGCGCATCCACCAGATTGTCTCCCAGGCGGAGGAGCATGGCCGGCAGCCTGTGATTGTGGGCACGCCGGACCACCCGGAGGTGGTGGCCATCGCCGGCTGGTGCCGCCGTCCGGTGGTACTTTCTGGGGTGGAGGATCTGACAAAATGGCTCTCAGGGGACCCAAAACGACGGGAGCTGCCCCTCACATTTGTCTCCCAAACCACCTCCACACAAAAAATTTGGGAAGACTGCGTGAAAAAAGCAAAAAAAGAGTGTACAAATCCGGAATTTTTTGATACAATATGCGGAGCGACATCAAAACGCCAGGAGGAAGCCCATCAGTTGGCCGCGGTATGCGACAACATGGTGGTCATCGGCGACCGGAAAAGCTCCAATACCAAGCGTTTGACCGAGATCTGCCGGGAGGTATGTCCCAGTGTGCAGCAGATTGAACGGGCGGAGGAGCTGGACTGGAGCCGGCTGGCCCAGGCAGAAGTTGTCGGCATCACTGCGGGTGCTTCCACACCCGCGTGGATAATAAAGGAGGTTTGTGACAAAATGAGCGATGAAATCATGGAGATCGAGGAGTCCTTTGCTGACATGCTGGAGCAATCGATCAAAACTTTGAATAATGGGGATAAGGTAACTGGTACTGTTGTGGCCATCACGCCTACCGAGATCCAGGTGGATCTGGGTACCAAGCACTCCGGCTACATTCCCGTCTCTGAGCTCACTGACGACCCCACCGCCAAGGTGGAGGATCTGGTGAAGGTGGGCGACGAGGTGGAGGCCATCGTGGTCCGGGTCAACGACCAGGAGGGCGTGGTCACCCTGTCCAAGCGCCGTCTGGACGTGGACAAGCACTGGGAGGAGATCGAGGCCGCCCGGGAAAACGAGACCGTCCTGGAGGGCGTGGTCACCGAGGACAACAAGGGCGGCGTCGTGGTGTCTGTGAAGGGCATCCGGGTGTTCGTCCCCGCCTCTCAGACCGGCCTGCCCCGGGAGACTCCCATGAGCACCCTGGTCAAGGAGAAGGTCCGCGTCATCATCACCGAGGTCAACCGTGCCCGCCGCCGCGTGGTGGGCTCCATCAGCCGCGTCATCCGCGCTGAGCGCGCCGCCGCCGCTGAGAAGGTCTGGGCCGAGATCGAGGAGGGCAAGCACTACACCGGTACCGTGAAGTCTCTGACTTCCTACGGTGCCTTCGTGGACATCGGCGGCGTGGACGGCATGGTCCACATCTCCGAGCTGTCCTGGAGCCGCATCAAGCACCCCTCTGAGGTAGTGAAGGTGGGCGACACCGTGGACGTGTACGTCATCTCCTTCGACACCGAGAAGAAGAAGATCTCCCTGGGCATGAAGGACCGCAGCCAGGACCCCTGGACTGTGTTCACCACCACCTATCAGGTGGGCGACACCGCCAACGTGCGGGTGGTCAAGCTGATGCCCTTCGGCGCCTTTGCCGAGGTGGTGCCCGGCGTGGACGGCCTGATCCACATCTCCCAGATCGCCGACCACCGCATCGACAAGCCCGGTGACGTGCTGAGCGAGGGCCAGATGGTGGATGTGAAGATCATCGACATCGACTACGACAATAAGAAGGTCTCCCTGTCCATCCGCGCCCTGCTGGAGGGCGGCGACGAGCCCGCTGAGTCCGAGGATGTCAACGAGGAGTAATCACATTCCTACAATGAAACCGTGCTGTTTCCGCTTGGAAACCGCACGGTTTTTTTCATTTTTACAAATAAGACACACAAAATGACTTGCAAAAGGTGAGAAATGCGTCTATAATACGATGTGTAGGGTAAAAATGAAGTTATACGCATCGGAATGTTCTGCTGGGAGGTGGGAGCGTGTTTCAGGTTGGAGACAAAATTGTGCATCCAATGCACGGTGCCGGTATCATTGACAGCATCGTGCAGAAAAAAGTCAACGGCGTGGTAAGGGATTACTACATTCTCAAGCTGCCAGTGGGCGGCATGCTGGTCATGATCCCCACGGCAAACAGTGAGGAGATCGGTGTTCGCCCGGTGGTGAAGGGCGACGAGGCGGACCGGGTGATCGCGGCCATCCCGGACATCGAGGTGGATATGACCCCAAACTGGAACCGGCGCTACCGGGAGAATATGCTTCGCCTCAAGAGCGGGAATCTGCTGGAGGTGGCCCGTGTAGTCAAGGGCCTGATGCTCCGCGAGGAGGAGCGCGGCCTGTCCACCGGGGAGCGGAAGATGCTCCACTCGGCCAAGCAGATTTTGATCTCAGAGATCGTGCTCTCGCAGGATGCCAGTTATGAAGATGTTGAGGCGCGCATAAATACCGCCTTGGCCTAATACAGTCTGTAGGGGCGGTCCGCTGTGACCGCCCACCGGACCCCTGGAGGGAAACGGGGGAGGAGCCGAAACGGCTCTTTTTTTGTGGAGGAGGAATGGACATGGCCGGACTGCTTGGGCGGCTGTTCCGGCGGCAGCGGACACCGGAGCTCCGCTGTTCCGCCGTGGTCCCCGCGGCCGGGAGCTCCACCCGGATGGAGGGCCAGGACAAGCTGCTCCTTCCCCTGGAGGAGCAGCCCGTTTTGCTACATACCCTGCGGGCGCTGGAGCTGTGCCCCTATCTCGCCGAGATTATCGTGGTCACCCGGGAGGATCTGATCGTCCCCATTGGCCAGCTCTGCCGGGATGCCGGCTTGTCCAAGGTCCGCAAGGTGATAGTGGGTGGGGCTACCCGCACCCACTCGGTTCTGGCCGGGCTTGGGGAGCTCTCCTCCGGCGCGGAGTTGGTGGCCATCCACGACGGGGCCCGCCCCCTGGTCAGCCAGGAGGTGCTGGAGACGGTGATTTTCCGCGCCGCAGAGTGCGGCGCAGCCGCCCCGGCGGTGCCGGTGAAGGACACCATAAAGCGGGCGCGGGACGGTCTGGTGGAGGCCACTCTGGAGCGTTCGGAGCTCTTTGCCGTGCAGACACCCCAGGTGTTCCAGGTGGATCTGATCAAGGCCGCCCTGGTCAAGGCCCTGGAGGACGGGGCCGCCCTGACCGACGACTGTGGAGCGGTGGAGCGGCTGGGCATCGGCGTATCCCTGACGCAGGGGGACTACTGCAATTTGAAAATCACCACCCCGGAGGATCTGGCGGTGGCGGAGGCGCTTTTCGCTTGGAGGGAGCAGCAGTGAGAATTGGACATGGATATGACGTACACCGCCTGGTGGAGGGCCGGCGGCTGATTCTGGGCGGTGTGGAGGTGCCCTTTGACAAGGGCCTGCTGGGTCACTCCGACGCGGATGTGCTCACCCACGCGGTGATGGACGCCCTGCTGGGCGCCTGCGCCTTGGGAGATATCGGGCACCTGTTCCCGGACAGCGACCCGGCCTACGCGGGGGCGGACAGCCTGCGGCTGCTGGACGAGGTGGTTTCCCGCCTCCGTCAGAGGGGATACCGGGTAGGCAATGTGGATGCCACCGTGCTGGCCCAGGCCCCAAAACTGGCCCCCTATCTGGAGCAAATGCGCCGGAATCTGGCCTGGCGGCTCCAGGTGCCGGTGGACGCTGTCAGCGTCAAGGCCACCACAGAGGAGGGCCTTGGCTTTACCGGCACGGGAGACGGCATTGCCGCCCATGCCGTCTGCCTGGTGGAGAACCTTCTGTAACCGGCGAACCAGACGCTCCTCCGGTGCATACACTGCACTGAGAGGAGCGTTTCTATATGGTTTACTATCTCATTGTCTGCCGTTCCCTGACCTACGCCCAGCGGACGGCCTCCGCTCTGGAGCGGGCGGGCATTACGGCCCACATCCTCCGCTCGCCAAAGATGATTTCCGGGGAGGGGTGCAGCCACTCCGTCAAGGTTTCGGAACGCAATCTGGCCCCGGCGCTGCTGATTTTGGGCCGCGCCGGGCTGGCGCCCAAGCGCATCTATATCATGTCCAGCGACGGCAGCTATAAAGAGGTTCTGCTATGATCTATCTTGACAGCGCGGCCACAACCTTACAAAAACCGCCCGCCGTGGCGCGGGCGGTTTCGTCCGCAGTGGGGCGCCTGGCAACCCCTGGCCGCGGCGGGCATGTTCCCGCCATGCGGGCGGCGGAGACCGCCTTTCTCTGCCGCCAGGCAGCGGCGGAGCTCTTTCAGGCGGAGAGCCCAGAACAGGTGGTGTTCACCTCCAACGCCACCCATGGGCTGAATCTCGCCATTCATTCCCTGTTGAAGCCCGGGGACGCCGTGGTGATCTCCGGCTATGAGCACAACGCCGTCACCCGACCGCTCCACGCCCTTGGTGTCAATATCCGGGTGGCTGCAGGCCCGCTCTTTGATCCGGAGGCTCAAGTCCGCGCCTTTGAGCGCCAGCTGGACGAGACGGTAAGGGCCGTCATTTGTAACCATGTGTCCAACGTGTTCGGCTTCATCCTGCCGGTGGAGGGCATCGCGGCCCTGTGCCGGGAACGTGGAATTCCCTTTGTGCTGGACGCCTCCCAGTCGGCCGGGTGTCTGCCCGTCCACATGGGGGAGCTGGGCGCAGCCTTTGTCGCCATGCCGGGACACAAGGGACTTTACGGTCCCCAGGGCACCGGCCTGCTGCTCTGCGGGGCGGAGACCCACCCACTACTCATGGGCGGCACCGGAAGCGCCTCGGCGCTCCAGGCCATGCCCGATTTCCTGCCCGACCGCCTGGAGGCAGGCACCCACAACATGCCCGGTATTGCCGGCCTGCTGGAGGGACTTCGTTATGTTCAGACACAGGGGACGGAGCGTATTTTGACCCATGAGCGCCGCCTGATCCGCCAAGCGGCTGCCGGACTGTCCCGCATTCCCGGCGTGACTGTCTACGGGGATGGGGGAGCCGTCCAGGCCGGCGTGCTCTCCTTCCAGATAGACGGAATGGACTGTGAAGCGGTAGGCGAGGCCCTGGGCGCCAGAGGGATTGCCGTCCGTGCCGGCCTGCACTGCGCGCCGCTGGCCCATCAGTCGGCCGGGACGCTGGAGGCTGGGACAGTCCGCGCCAGCGTCTCCGCCTTCAATACACCCCGGGAAGTCGAGCGCTTCACACAGGAGGTTGCGCGGCTGACCGCCGGGCAAAAATAGCCGCGTCTGCGGCTATTTTTTGTGTCTGCACACAGGGCCTGTTCACAGAAAATTGATTTCCCTTCTACTTGTCAACCGCCTGTGAATACAGTATAATAAATCAGTTAAAGGATATACATGTACTCTGCGGGAAGCAAGGATGCCGGCGCGGCCGGAAGCGGGAGACGAGGAAATGGAAGGCATTTTGTATTTGCTCCAGGAATTCAAGGGAAAGGTCGTCCTGTTTGGTATCTCTGATGTGGTTGATATCGCGATCATGGCCTTTCTTATCTATAAGGTGATTATGCTGATGCGCCGCACCAACTCCGGCGCGGTGGCCAAGGGCGTACTGCTGCTGCTGTTTGCCCTGGGTGTCTCCACCTTTTTCCACCTCAACACGGTCAGCTATCTGCTTCAGCAGCTCATGGTGTGGGGTGTGGTAGCCCTGGTGGTCATTTTCCAGCCTGAAATCCGCCGCTTTCTGGAGCAGATGGGCCGCACCAGCCTCGGGAAGGTGTTTACACCGGAGGAGGCACGCAACGAGCTGGACAGTGCCATCACTCAGACGGTGGATGCCTATACGTCCCTTTCCAAGAGCAAGACCGGCGCGCTGATGGTGTTTGAGCGGAAAAACATGCTGGATGATGCCATCAAGACCGGAACCGCGCTGGACTGTACGGTGAATGCCGAACTGCTGAAAAATATCTTCTGGAACAAGGCCCCGCTCCACGACGGCGCGGTGATTGTCCGCGCTGGACGGATTGTGGGCGCGGGCTGTATGCTTCCCATGTCGGGCAATGTAAATCTGTCGCGGGAGTTGGGCATGCGCCACCGGGCAGGCATCGGAGCAAGTGAGCACACGGACGCCGTGGTGGCTATTGTCTCGGAGGAGACCGGCTCCATCTCCGTGGCGGTGGGCGGCATGCTCAAGCGCCACCTGGCGCCGGAGACTCTGGAGCGCCTGCTCCGCAATGAGCTGCTTCCGGAACGGGAGAATGACGAGGCCGCGTCCAAATTCAAGCTGGGCAATCTGCTCCGCTTTGGAAAGGGGAAAAAGCAGGATGGGAACGAAAATTCTTAACAGCCGGTGGTTCTATGTGGTGCTCTCCATCCTGCTGGCGTTTCTCCTCTGGGTCTACGTCGGCAACGACCCCAACTCGGTGGACACCGGAACCCTGCGGAATGTCCGGGTGGTATTCAGTGGATTGGAAAAGCTTGAAGAGCGGGGACTGATGATCTCTGAGGGAGCAGAGCAGACGGTCAATTTGCAGCTGTCTGCCCGCGGCGAGGTGTGGAGCCGCCTGAACCAGGGAGATACCACTGTGGTGGTGGATGTCTCCGGTATTACCGAGCCAGGGGAGCAGAGTGTGGCTATTACCTCACGCAACATCAATTTTCCCCGCTCCATCACCATAATCGACTCCATTGACGTACGCTACACCAGCCCAAGTACCATCGACTTCACCGTTTCCCGCTGGAGCAGCAAGGAGATCCCGGTTCAAGGAACCTTTAACGGCAGCGTGGCCGAAGGCTTCCAACGCCGTGACTTCTCCTTCGCGCCGGATACCATTACCGTCAGCGGCCAGGAGGAGCTGGTCAGTCAGGTGGATCACGCCCAAATCACCATCTCTCAGGAGGACATGAATTCCACCTACAGCGCCGACTGTAGCTATACCCTCATCGGCACCAACGGCCAGCCCATCGCCGCCGGCCTGGTGGAGACGGAACCGGAGACCGTGCTGGTCACCCTCCCGGTGGAGAAGATGAAGGAGGTGGAGCTGACCGTGGATCTCATTCCCGGCGGCGGTGCCACCGCAGATAATGTAACCGTAGACATTGAGCCCAGAACCTTGATGGTAGCGGGCAGCGCAGAGATCCTGGATCAGCTGGACCGCATCAGCCTGGGTGAGATTGACCTGTCCAAGGTATTTGGCACCCTGACACAGTCTATGACGATCAATTTGGACCCATCCCTGACCAATGTCAGCGGCACTACAGAGGCCAAGGTAACCGTCACCGTGGAGGGCTTGGTCACTAAGACACTGGAGGCTGGAAATATTGAGATTATCAATAAGCCGGGCGGCTATGAGATCACACGCAACACCCAGTCCTGCACGGTTTTGATCCGCGGCACCCAGGAAGCCGTAGATGCGGTCACGGCTTCCCAAGTCCGGATTGTGGCCGATCTGTCCAACCTGGATCTGTCCACCGGAAGCCGGACAGTGCCGGTCAAGGTCTATCTGGATGGCAGCAGCGAGGTGGGCGTGGTCGGTGAGTACAACATTTCCATTTCGGTCTCAAGATCGTAGAAATCAGGTGAAAGTATGGTTCAAACAGCAAAGGTAACCCGCGTCCTGGCTGACGGCAGGGCGGAGGTGGCCGTCAAGCGTCAGTCTGCCTGCGGCCACGACTGCTCCAAATGCGGCGGAGGCTGCAGCGAACTAATGGTCAGCTCCACCGTAGCAGTGATTGCCGCCAATCCGGTCCGGGCCATGCCCGGCGACATGGTGACGGTGGAGTCCTCCACCAGCCGGGTACTGGGCGCGGCTGTGATCGTCTATCTGGTGCCCTTCCTGCTCTTTTTCGCCGGCTATTTCCTCTGTGCGGCTTTCCGGCTCTCTTCGGGAGTCAGTGCGGCCGTCGGGGTGGCCGGGTTCGCACTAGGACTCCTGCTGGCCGTTCTGTGGGACCGCCGGGTGCGCAGGCAGCAGGCCATTTCCTTCTGCATTACCGCCATTGCGCCGGAGGCCTGATGTTCGGCTATGTGCGCCCCAACCGGGACGAGTTGAAAGTGCGGGAGCTGCGGGACTACGAGGCCCTCTACTGCGGACTCTGCCGCGCATTGGGAAGGCGGCACGGCTTTTTCGCCCGGTTCTTTCTGAACTACGACTTTACCTTTCTCGCCATGCTCTTGGACGGCTCGAAGCCTACGGCGGAGCGGAAGCGCTGTCCGGCCCGCCTCTGGTGTCGGAAAAAGGGCTGCATCTGCGCCGGAAGCGTGGATGCGGCGGCGGACGCCGGAACCATCCTCAGCTATTGGAAGCTGCGGGACACGGTGGCGGACGGTCCCTTCTGGAAGGGAACTGCCGCCCGGGTTCTGTCCTTTCTGCTCCGACCCGGCTACCGCCGGGCGGCCCAGGCCCGGCCGGAGTTTGACCGGGCGGTGCGAAGCTGTCTGGAGGAGCTCCAGGCCCTGGAGCAGGAGGGCTCTCCCTCACTGGACCGGACGGCGGACACCTTTGCCCGCATCCTGGCGGCGGCCGCCCTTCCGGCGCAGTCCTCCGCCCGGACCCGCGCCCTGGAGCAGCTCCTCTACCATGTGGGGCGGTGGATTTACCTGGTGGACGCCTGGGACGATCTGGAGGAGGACGGACGCACCGGGTCCTACAACCCCATTGCCGCCCGTTTCCCGGAGCAGGTGGAGGCCAACCGGGATTATCTGCGCACCACCCTTCTCCACTCTCTGAACCTGGCCCGCTCCGCCTGTGCGCTCCTGGAGCTGGGCCACTGGCAGGGCGCCGTGGAGAATATCCTCTATCTGGGGCTGCCTATGGTGGAGGAGATGGTCTTTACCGGCCGTTGGAAGGCCGTCAATCATCAAAACAGGAGAAGGATTTCATGACAGATCCGTACATTGTGCTGGGGGTCAAGCCCGACGCCAGCGACGAGGAGATCAAACGCGCCTACCGGGAGCTGGCCCGGAAATACCACCCGGACAACTATCAAAACAACCCCCTGGCCGATCTGGCCGAGGAGAAGATGAAGGAGATCAACGAGGCCTACGATACCATTACCAAGATGCGCAGCGGGGGAGGGGCCTCCGGCGGCTACCAGAGCCAGGGGGCCTACCGCGGCTCCTACCAGGGCGGCTATCAGCAGCAGTACTCCAGCGCCTCCTCAGGGAGCCTCTACAACCAGGTACGGCAGGCCATCAACATGGGCGACATCGGCCGGGCCGAGCAGCTCCTCCGCGGCGCTGCCAGCCAGGATGCCGAGTGGCACTTCCTAACCGGGTCCATCGCCTACCGCAAGGGCTGGCTGGACGAGGCCACCCAGCATTTCCAGATGGCCTGCAACATGGACCCGGCCAACGGGGAGTACCGGCAGGCGCTGATGATGATGCGCCAGGGTGGACAGGCCTACCGCCCCTACGGCTACGGCGGTGGGATCGACGCCTGCGACTGCTGTACGGCCTGCCTTTGCATGAACATGTGCTGTGGGAACTGAGCCATGCGAAACCATACTGAAACGGGCGCAAGCCGGGTGGCCTTGGTGGGCGTGCTGGCCGCGCTGTCGCTGATCGCCCTCTATCTCTCCGCCGTCTCGCCCACGGCGCGGATGGGTATTGTAGCCATTGCCGGCCTCTTTCCTGCGGGGGCGGTGGTGTCGGCCGGGCTGAAGGCGGGGTTCTTCTGCTACGGCGCAGCAGGCCTGCTGGGCCTGCTGCTGGTGCCCGACAAGGCCAACGCCCTGCTCTACCTGCTCTTTTTCGGCCTTTGGCCCATGCTCAAGAGCCTGCTGGAGCGCATTCCCGTCCGGCCGCTGGAGTGGCTGTGCAAGCTGGCGGTATTCAACGCCGTTCTGAGCCTGTTCTGGTTCGGTCTGCACAGCCTGTTTCTGCCCTTCCTGCCGGAGACGCTGCAAGCGCCTTGGATGGTCTATGCGGCGGGGAACGCAGCCTTTGTGATTTACGACGTGGGCTTCTCCAAGCTCATCTCCTTTTATGTGGCCCGGGTGGACAGGGTATTGCGAAAGACTTCCTAGTCTGGTATAATTTTTGAATAGCCTCAGAACAAAAGACGAATGGAACAGGGGGAACCCGCGTTGGTGAAAAGTATGACGGGCTACGGCAGGGGAGAGGCCGTGGTCCATGGCCGCTCCATCACTGTGGAGCTGCGCTCCGTCAATAACCGCTATCTGGACTGCACCATCAAGCTGCCCCGCATCTATGTGTTTGCGGAGGACGCCATCAAATCCAAGGTACAGGCCCATATCTCCCGGGGCAAGGTGGATGTGTTCGTCACCATCGGCCCGTCAGAGAACGGGGATGTATCCATCTCGGTCAACAAGCCTGTTGCGGATGGCTACTATGCCGCGCTGTGCGCGCTGCGGGACAGCTACGGCTTAAAGGACGACATTTCGGTTTCCCTGCTCTCCCGGTTCCAGGATGTCTTCCTGGTAGAGAAGACCCAGGAGGATCTGGAGGCCGTGAGCGCGGACATCTGCTCCGTGCTGGAGCTGGCCCTTCAGGACTTTGACGCCATGCGGGCGCGGGAGGGCGAAAAGCTCTTTCAGGATGTGACCGGCCGGGCACGCACCATCGAGGCCCTCACTACCAGGGTGGAGGAGCGCGCCCCCGGCATTGTGGCCGACTACCGGGCCCGCCTGAGCGCCAAAATGGCGGAGGTGCTTCAGAACACCCAGCTTGATGAGAGCCGCATCCTCACCGAGGCCGCCGTCTATGCCGACAAGGTGGCTGTGGACGAGGAGACCGTCCGCCTGCGCAGTCACCTGTCCCAACTGGACCACATGCTGGCCCAAGAGGGACCCGTAGGCCGCAAGCTGGACTTTCTGATCCAGGAGTTCAACCGGGAGGCTAACACCATCGGCTCCAAATGCAATGATATTGAGACCGCCGGATACGTGGTGGATATTAAGGCCGAGATCGAGAAGATCCGGGAACAGATCCAGAACATCGAGTAAGGCGGTGAGGCAGGATGAAGCTTATCAATATCGGATTTGGAAATATGGTTTCCGCCGGACGGCTCATCGCTATTGTCAGCCCGGAGTCGGCCCCCATTAAGCGCATGGTCCAGGAGGCCCGGGACCGGGGTGTGCTCATTGATGCCACCTATGGGCGGCGCACCCGGGCGGTGCTCATCATGGACAGCGACCACATCGTTCTCTCGGCCCTACAGCCAGAGACAGTGGCCGGGCGGCTGGGCGGCCGGGAGAACGAGCCCGCCCCAGAGGAGGATGAGGACGCATGAACCTGAAAAAGAAAACCAGGGGGCAGCTTATTGTGCTCTCCGGCCCGTCTGGTGTGGGCAAGAGCACGGTGATCTCTGAGCTCCTGAGCGAACGGGAAAACATCTACTTCTCCGTTTCCTTCACCACCCGCCAGCCACGGGTGGGAGAGGAGGACGGTGTCAACTACAATTTTGTCAGCCGGGAGCAGTTTGAGTCCATGATTTCCGGCGGTGAGCTGTTGGAATACGCCGAATATGTCCATAATTACTACGGCACCTCCCTTCGCCTGATCGAGGAGAAGCTGTCCGCCGGCACCGACGTCCTGCTGGATATTGAGGTGCAGGGCGCGGCCAAGGTGCGGGCCAAGTGCCCAGACGCGGTTTTTATCTTTATCATCCCCCCCTCCTTTGAGGAGCTCTCCCGCCGCCTGCACCGCCGGGCCACCGACGCGGAGGAGGTCATCCAGGGCCGCCTCCAGAAGGCCCGGGAGGAGTGCAAGCAGATCCCCAATTATGACTATCTGGTGGTCAACGACAAGGTATCCGAGGCCGCGGGCGAGATCATCGCCATCCTGACGGCGGAGAGCTGCCGTACCAAGCACCGAATCAATCTTGTGGAAGGAGTCTGATCCAATATGATGCTCGAACCCCCGATGAACCAACTGCTCAAGCAGGTACCCAGCCGCTATATGCTGGTGAACGTAGTGGCCCAGCGGGCCCGCCAGGTGGCCAGCGAGGCGGAGGATGCCGGGATTCCGCTGGACGACAAGCCCGTGACCATCGCTATCCGTGAGGTGGCCGAGGGCAAGGTTGAGCTGAACGACGAGGAGTGAGCATAAGGCAAGCGACGGGGAAGCGCCCGGCGCTTGCCTTTTCTGGAGGAAAGGGGGCGGAGAGATGGAGGGGAATACCGTGGCCAAGATCGCGTTGCAGGCCGCTACCTACGCCATCGACAAGCCCTACGACTACCAGGTGCCGCCGGAGCTGCTGGACACCCTGCGCCCCGGTATGCGGGTGGTCGTCCCCTTCGGGGCGGGCAACCGCCGGACGGAGGGCATCGTCCTGGCGCTGGAGGGCGGGTACCCGGACGACCCAAGGCACAAGAGCATTCTCACCGTTCTGGACGAAGAGCCGGTGCTGGACGGCGAGGCCCTCCGGCTGGCCCTGTGGATGCGGGAACGCTGGTTCTGCACCGTGTACGACGCGGCCCGGGCCATGCTCCCGGCGGGGCTGTACTTCTCCCTTCAGGATCGCTGGAAGCTGGCCCCCGGCGTGGACCGGGAGGCGGCCTATGCGGCGGCGGGCCGGTCAGAGCACGCCCGGCGCATCGTGGAGTTGCTCTTCGCCTCGGGGCGGGAGGCGGATGTGACCCAAATCAAGGAGGCGTTCGGGACAAAAGATCCCAATCCCGCCCTCAAGCTGCTGCGGGACAAGGGCATTCTCACCTTGGAAACCAGCGCCTCCCGGGGGGTGGGGGACAAGAAAGAGCTGGTGGCCTCGCTGGCCATCCCGCCCGAGGAGGCCATGGCCCTGGTCACGCCAAGGCGCCGCTCCGCGCCCCTGCGGTATGCCGTGACCGAGCTGCTGTGCGCCCTCGGCAGCGCCTCGGCTAAGGAGCTGTGCTACTTCACCGGGGCCGCCAACGCCACCCTGCGCTCTTTGGAAAAGAGCGGTATCCTGCGCCTGGAACACCGTGAGGTGTTCCGTCGGGTGACGGTGGAGGCGGGGGAGCGGGCCGCTCCCCCGGTGCTCAACGCCGAGCAGCAGGCGGCCTTTGAGGGACTGGACGCCCTGGCGGCGGCCGAAAGACCCGCTGCCGCCCTGCTGTACGGGGTGACGGGCAGCGGCAAGACCCAGGTGTACCTCCGGTTGATCTATGAGGCCCTGGCCCGGGGCCGTACCGCCATGGTGCTGGTGCCCGAGATCGCCCTGACCCCCCAGCTCCTGCGCATCTTCGCCTCCCACTTCGGGGACGACATCGCTGTGCTCCACTCATCCCTGCGGGCGGGGGAGCGGTACGACGAGTGGAAGCGGGTGAGGAGCGGTCAGGCCCGGGTGGTCATCGGTACCCGCTCCGCCGTGTTCGCCCCCCTGCGGAATCTGGGGCTGCTGATTCTGGACGAGGAGCAGGAGTCCACCTATAAATCGGAGAACGTCCCGAAATACCATGCCCGCGACGTGGCAAAATACCGCTGTGCTCAGAATGACGCCCTGCTGGTGCTGGGCTCGGCCACCCCCTCGGTGGAGAGCATGTACCACGCCAGGCGGGGGGACTACCGCCTGTTCACCCTGCGCCGCCGGTACAACGAGCAGGCCATGCCGGAGGTGCTCATCGCCGACATGAAACAGGAGCTCCGCGCCGGCAACGGCACCTCCCTCAGCGGGCCCCTCAGGGCCGGGCTGGCCGCCGCCATGGAGGCGGGGGAGCAGAGTATTCTCTTCCTCAACCGCCGGGGGGCCAGCCGCATGGTCACCTGCGGCGAGTGCGGCGAGGTGCCCACGTGCCCCCGCTGCTCCGTCCACCTGACCTACCACTCGGCCAACGGGCGGCTCATGTGCCACTACTGCGGCCACTCCGAGCCGCTGCCCGACGCCTGCCCCTCCTGCGGCGGGGCGTTGAACTTCCTCGGCTACGGCACCCAGAAGGTGGAGGAGGAGCTCCACGCCGCCTTTCCGGGGCGGGAGATCCTGCGGATGGACACCGACACCGTCTCCGCCACCCAGAGCCACGAGAAGCTGCTCTCCCGGTTTGAGAAGGAGCGGATTCCCGTGCTGGTGGGCACCCAGATGGTGGCCAAGGGGCTGGATTTTGAGAATGTCACCCTGGTGGGGGTGATCTCCGCCGATCTCTCCCTGTATGTGGACGACTACCGGGCGGGGGAGCGCACCTTTTCCCTGCTCACCCAGGTGGTGGGCCGGGCCGGGCGGGGTGCCAAACAGGGGAGGGCGGTCATCCAGACCTTTACCCCGGAGAATGACGTGATCCGCTGCGCCGCCCGTCAGGACTACGACAGCTTCTATGAGCAGGAGATCGAGCTGCGCCGGATGCGCCTGTGCCCGCCCTTTCGGGAGCTGTTTGTCCTGACGGCCTCGGGGCCGCTGGAGAGCGCGGTGCTGCGCACCTGTATGCGCCTGCGGCGCTCCCTGGAGGGGTGGCTGGCCCAGCCGCCGTTTCGGGACTGGGAGCTGACCGTCCTTGGCCCCGCCCCGGCCAGCGTGGCCAAGATCAACGACCGCTACCGCTACCGCCTGACTCTGGCGGCACAAAATACAAAGGAAATTCGCGCCATGGTGGCCCATCTGGTCCGCTGTGCGCAAACCGACAAGGAAAACAAGGGGGTGTCCGTCTCGGCGGACGTGAACCCACTGGATTAAGGAGGAAACACCATGGCCCTGCGCAAGATTTTGACGGATGGAGACCCTGCCCTGCACAAGATGTGCCGCCCGGTCACCAGCTTTGACGCCCGCCTGCACACGCTGCTGGACGATCTGAAGGAGACCCTGGCGGATGCCAACGGGGCTGGCCTGGCCGCCCCCCAGGTGGGGATTCTCCGCCGGGTGGTCATTGTGGTGGACGCCGAGGACAATATGCTGGAGCTGGTCAACCCCGAGATTCTCACCCAGGAGGGGGAGCAGGAGGGCTTTGAGGGCTGCCTGTCGGTGCCCGGTCGCTGGGGCGTGGTCAAGCGCCCCTACAAGGTACGGGTGCGCGCCCAGGACCGCAACGGCAATTTCTTTGAGGCCGAGGGGGAGGAGATTGTGGCCCGCTGCTTCTGCCACGAGATTGAGCATCTGGACGGCCACCTGTTCACCGAGCATGCCGACCGGCTCTACACCACTGAGGAACTGGACCGCATGATGGAGGAGCAGGGCGAATGAGAATTCTGTTTATGGGCACCCCCGATTTTGCTGTGCCCTCCCTGGAAGCGCTCGTTGCCGCCGGGCACACGGTCTGCGGGGTATTCACCCAGCCCGACAAGCCCAGGAACCGTGGCATGAAGCTCCAGGCACCGCCGGTCAAGGTGTGCGCTTTGGCCCACAATATCCCGGTCTATCAGCCCGTCAAGCTGCGGGACGGCGCGGCTCTGGCGCTGATTCAGGAGCTGGCTCCCGAGCTGATTGTGGTGGCCGCCTACGGCCGCATTCTGCCGGACGAGATCCTGGCCGCACCCCCAAAGGGGTGCATCAACGTCCACTCGTCCCTGCTGCCCAACTACCGGGGGGCGGCCCCCATCCACTGGGCGGTGCTCAACGGGGAGCGCGAGACCGGCGTGACCATCATGCACATGGCCCACGATCTGGACGCCGGCGACATCATCGCCCAGGCCGCCACCCCCATCGATCCCGACGAGACTGTGGTGGCTCTTCATGACCGCCTAGCGGTGCTGGGAGCGGAGCTGCTGGTGAACGTGGTGGCGGACATCGCCGCCGGAACGGCCACACGCACCCCCCAGGAGCACGGCAAGGCCACCCTGGCCCCCATGCTGAGCCGGGAGCTCTCCCCCATGGACTGGAGCCGCCCGGCGCGGGCGCTGCACAATCAGGTGCGGGGGCTGATTCCCTGGCCGGCTGCTGTCACTGAGCTGGGCGGCAATCGCTGTAAAGTATTTTCCACTTCTGTACTGGACGCCACGACTTCCGCCGCCCCCGGCACCATTCTGGCCGCCGGGAAGGAGGGAATTCAGGTGGCCTGCGGCGGCGGCACGGTACTGCGCATTGACGAGCTTCAGGCCGACGGCGGCAAGCGCATGAAGGCCGCCGACTATCTGCGGGGGCACCCCATCCCCGTGGGATGATCCGCCTGCTCTGGACGCTGGCGGTCTCCGGAACGGTACTGGCCCTGGGGCTGTCCCTGCTGCTCCGTTGGCTGGGACGCGCCGGACTTCCGGTGCCGGCTGCCGCCCCAACTTCCGCTTCAAATGGCTGTGAAGTTGGGCGCCGGGAGGCCGCGGAGGTCTTTGCCGCCGCCCTGCTGTTCCGCCTGGCCGTCTTTCTGGCGGTGGCCGCGCTGGCCTGCCTGGTGCTCTACCCGGGTACCGGTCTGTCCTGGGCCACGGATATCTGGAAGAAATGGGATGCATGGCACTACGTTGGCCTGGCCGAACTGGGCTACACCGGCTATTGGGAGGACGGCAGACCCCTGTTTTTGGTCTTTTTCCCCCTCTATCCCTGGCTGGTGCGGCTGGTTTGCCCCTTGACGGGGCATAATACCATGGCGGCGGGCTTGATGGTGTCCTTTTTGTGCTATTCCGCGGGGTGCGTCTATCTGTACCGGCTGGCGGCCTGGGAGCTGGGGAAAGGTGCCGCCCGGCGGACGGTTCTCTTTTTGTCTCTCTTTCCATATGCCTTTTTCTTCGGCGGGGTGATGACCGAGGGGCTGTTCCTGCTGACTACGGCCGCCGCTCTCTGGCACATCCGCCGCCACCGTTGGTGGCGGGCGGGTATGTGGGGTGTTTTGGCCGCTATGACCCGCATGCATGGTCTGTTACTCATTGGGGCGGCGGGAGCGGAATTGGTAGAGAGTCTGGGGAAATTTGACGGGAGGGCCATCCTCCGCCGCCTGCCGGCGGCGCTGCTGCCCGCTGTGGGCAGCCTGGCCTATCTCGGCCTCAACGCCGCCGTGGCGGGAGACCCCTTAGCTTTTACGGTAATGCAGGAACACTGGAGCCAGGGCTTCTGCTGGATCTCAGACACCCTGTGGTATGTGCTGCAAAACGCCCTGTCCTACTATGACGAGGCGATACGGGTTCAGATCTGGATTCCGACCCTTCTGCTTTTTGCCGCCTTTTTCCCACTGCTCTGGTACGCCCACAAGCGGTTTCGGAGCATGTATACGATCTACGCCTTTGCCTATCTGGTGCTCAACTACTCCCTCTCCTGGCTGCTCAGCGCCGGGCGCTACCTGTCCTGCGCCCTGCCGTTCTTCCTGTTCGCCGCTGCGCTGACGGAAAAAAGGCCTCGGCTCACCGCCCTGCTGGCGGGCGGGATGGGGGTCGGGTTCCTGGCGAACCTGTGGTGCTACCTGTTGGGCGGGCAGATTATGTGAACGGAGGTTTCCATGCCGTTTTTCTACTATTATGATCCCTATTACTGGATGATCCTGGTACCGGCCATGCTGATCGCCCTGCTGGCCCAGCTCAATGTGTCCTCCACCTTCAACCGTTACTCCCGTATGGCCAGCCGCCGGGGCTTTACCGGCGCCCAGGCGGCGGAAGCAGTATTGCGGGCCCACGGCATTCAAAATGTGCGCATTGAGCGGGTCTCCGGCCGGCTGACCGACCACTACGATCCCCGGAGCAATGTGATCCGCCTGTCCGACGCGGTGTACGGCTCCAACAGCATCGCGTCGGTGGGAGTGGCCGCCCACGAGGCGGGCCATGCGGTGCAGTACGCGGTGGGGTACGGCCCCATCAAGCTGCGCTCCGCCCTGGTGCCCATCTGCAATATCGGCTCCCAGCTCTCCCTGATCCTGATCGTCATCGGCCTGCTGCTCTACTCCCAGCCCCTGTTCGGCGTGGGCGTGCTGCTGTTTGCCACGGCGGTGGTGTTCCAGCTTGTAACGCTGCCGGTGGAGTTCAACGCCTCCCGCCGGGCCATTGCCAGCCTGGAGGGTACCCATCTGCTGGAGGACGATGAGCTGCGGGGTGCCCGCAAGGTGCTGGGGGCCGCCGCCATGACTTATGTGGCAGCCCTGCTGGTCTCCCTGGCTCAACTGCTGCGGTTCCTGCTGGCCTTTGCAGGACGACGGAGGGATTAGATGAAGCAGGCCCGAGAAGTTGCACTGGACGCCCTTACCGCCTGCGAGAGGCAGGGGGCGTGGTCAGACGGATATCTGAAAAAGGCCATCGGCGGAGCGAAGCTGGACGGCCGGGATGCCGCTCTGGCGACCCGGCTGTGCTTCGGTGTACTCCAAAACCGGATGCTGCTGGATTTTTACCTTTCAAAGCTGTGTGCCACCCCGCTGCACAAGCTGGAGGCGTCTATCCGCAACCTGCTGCGCCTGGGGGCTTATCAGCTTTTGTATCTGAACCGGGTGCCGGATCACGCCGCCGTCAGCGAGGCGGTGTCCTTGGCCCGAAAGAAGGCCAAAAATCCCAGGGCCGCAGGGCTGGTCAACGGGGTGCTCCGCAGCCTGATCCGCCAGCGGGAGGCGATGGAGCCGCCCGCCGACCTCTCCACCCGGTACAGCCATCCTCAGTGGCTGGTGGATTCCTTCGTTGCCCGGCTGGGCAGAGAGGAGGCGGAGGCCCTGCTGGCCGCCGACAACGGCGAGCCGCCCACCTGTGCCCAGGTAAACACCCTCAAAATCTCCGCAGAGGAGCTGGCTGCCATGCTGACGGCCGAGGGGGTGGCAGTGGAACCCCATCCCTGGTTGCCGGACTGCCTGTTCCTGAATGGCACCGGAAGTCTGGAACACCTGGAGGCGTTCCAGAAGGGGTACTTTTACATCCAGGATGCCGCTGCCCATCTGGCGGTGCTGGCCGCCGCGCCGCAGCCGGGGTGGAGGGTGCTGGACGCCTGCGCAGCCCCTGGAGGCAAATCCTTCGCCGCCGCTATCGCCATGGAGAACCGGGGGAGCGTCACCTCCTGTGATATTCACCCCCACAAGCTGCGCCTGATCGAGGCGGGCTATCAGCGGCTGGGCCTGGATATCATCCATGCAAACCTGTTGGACGGCAAGGAGCGAAAAGCCGAATTACTTAACAGCTTTGATCTGGTAATCGCCGATGTACCCTGCTCCGGCTTGGGTATCATCCGCAAGAAGCCGGACATTCGCTACAAGGATCCTAAGCCTCTGGAGAACCTGCCCCGTGTGCAGGCCGCCATTCTGGACAATGTGGCGGATTATGTGCGCCCGGGCGGCGTGCTTCTCTACGCCACCTGCACCCTGCTGGAGCGGGAGAATGAGGGGGTCGTGAGAGCGTTTTTGGGCAAGCGGAAAGACTTTACACTAGAGGGATTCCAAGTTTCTGGCCCCTTCTTGGATACAGACACCGGCATGCTCACCTGCTGGCCCCACCGCCACGGCACCGACGGCTTTTTCTTTGCCAAGCTGAGGAGGAAAGATGATGGAAACCTTTGAAGTGTATCCAAACAAGGGCATAGGCCCTTTCCGCCTGGGCATGACAGAAGATAAGGTGGTTGAGCTTCAGAACCGTCTGTTTCCCGGAGTCTTTCCGGGCTATTACTGCAGGACGGACTATCTGGACGGCAGGCTGGCCGGGGTTGGCCTGCTTGCGGACGAGAATCGGCAGATACTCTGGGATGGACTGGAACTGACCCATGTGCACGTGGAGGAGCTCATTCCGCGCCTGGCACGAAAGGCCGAGTTTGCCTGCGATTGCGTGGATCCGGAGCTGGCTTGCAACTATCGCTTCCCGACCCTTGGCCTGGAGCTGTGGCGGGAGATGGCCTACCACCCTAAGCTGCTGGATAATCCGGAATTTCAGGCGCACATGCGTGTCCTTCCGGAGAATCTGGAGTATGAGCAGACCCACGGCTGGACGTTCCAGGCGGTATGGGTGCGCAGTTCCGCCTCCATGGCGGCTCTTCCGCTGGAGCCATGCCGGGCCCCTTACGACGGCGGGCCGTACCACCCAACCCCGGAACCACGGCCCGTTACGCCGGAACGGCTGGCGGCGGTGGCAAAAAAATACGGACTGGAGCCGCCGGGGAGGCCCGGCGGGGGAGAGAACGCATGACCGACATCAAATCCATGAATCTGACCGAGATGGCCGCCTATTTCAAGGAGCTCGGGGAGCCGGTGTTCCGAGCCAAGCAGGTGTTCCAGTGGCTTCACCGGGGCGTATCCTCTTTTGACGAAATGACCAACCTCTCCAAGCCCCTGCGGGAGAAGCTGGCCGCCTCCTGTATCCTCTACGCGCCCCAGGTGGAGCGCAGGCAGGTCTCCTCCCTGGACGGCACCATCAAGTACCTGTGGCGGCTGAGGGATGGAAACTGCATCGAAACGGTTTTGATGCGCTATCATCATGGGAATACTGTGTGCATCTCCTCTCAGGTGGGATGCCGCATGGGCTGTGCTTTCTGCGCCTCCACACTAGGGGGCAAGGTGCGGGACTTAACACCCGCTGAGATGCTGGATCAGGTGCTTTTCACCCAGATGGACTCCGGAGCCCCGGTCAGCAACATCGTGCTCATGGGCATTGGGGAGCCGCTGGACAACTTCGACACGGTGCTCCGCTTTCTGGAGCTGGTCAACAGCCCCGACGGCCTGAACATCGGTATGCGGCACATCTCGCTGTCCACCTGCGGCCTGACTGAAAAAATTGACAAATTGGCCGACCATCAGTTACAATTAACGTTGTCTGTGTCCCTGCACGCCCCCGACGACGAAACCCGGAGCCGCATCATGCCGGTCAACCGGAGCGTAGGGGTGGAGAAGCTGTTCGCCGCCTGCCGCCGGTATTTTGAAAAGACCGGCCGACGGATCTCCTATGAATACGCCATGATTGACGGAGTTAACGACGCCGACTGGCAGGCAGATCTGCTGGCTCGGCACCTGAAGGGGACGCCGGGGCATGTGAACCTGATTCCCCTCAACAATGTGGAGGAGAGCCCCCTCAAGCCCAGCAGGCGGGTGGCGGCCTTCCAGAAGCGGCTGGAGAGCCACGGCATCACCGCTACGGTACGCCGCAAGCTGGGGGGCGATATTGACGCCTCCTGCGGTCAGCTCCGCCGCAAGACAATGCAGCAGGAACACACTTAACATAAGTCGGCTCACGCCTGGCCGCGCAGGGCGTGAACAGAGGCAGACTCGCGCGGGAAAGAGGCAAGTTCAGTATGATACACGCATGGGGTATTACCGACAAAGGCGCGGTAAGAACACAAAATCAGGACGGTTTCTACTTAGACGTTCCTTCAGAGCACCTGGCGGTCGGCGTCGTGTGCGACGGGATGGGCGGGGCCAAGGCGGGCAATATCGCCAGTCTCATCGCCGTGGAAACCTTCGTGGACGCCCTGCAGGGCATGCAGCCGGACGGCGATGGCGAGGCCGGGCCAGCCGCCGTTCTTTCGCGGGCGGCGGAGACCGCCAATACGGCAGTCTATCACCGGGCCGTCACCGACCCGGACTGCCGCGGCATGGGCACCACTATGGTGGCGGCCTTGGTGGTGGAGCAGACCGCTTATCTGCTCAACATCGGAGACAGCCGGGCCTATCACATCAATGAAGACGGGATCACCCGCCTGACCCGGGACCACTCGGTGGTGGAGGACATGGTGGCGCGGGGGGACATCACCCCCGAGGAGGCCCGTACTCATCCCCGGAAGAACCTGATCACCAGGGCACTGGGCTCTGAGGAGCGCATCCGGGCAGATCTGTACGAGAAGGAGCTCCAGCCGGGGGATTTCCTGCTGCTCTGCTCCGACGGGCTGAGCAACATCGTCACGGACCAGGAGCTGCTCTACGAGGCCATCCACGGCGGGGAGCCGTCGGACTGCTGCCAGCGCCTGCTCCACATCACTCTGTCCAGAGGCGCGCCGGACAACGTTACGGCGGTCCTCTTTCAGATCGTTTAAAAGGGGGTAATGAACTATGGATCAGTACATAGGGAAATTACTCGACAACCGATATGAGATTATTGAGCGCATCGGGACGGGCGGTATGGCCGTGGTCTACAAGGGGCGGGATCACCGCCTCAACCGGCTGGTGGCGGTGAAGATTCTCAAGGAGGAGCTGGCTCAGGACGCTGAGTTCCGCCGCCGGTTCCACGATGAGTCCCAGGCCGTCGCCATGCTCTCCCATCCCAACATCATGGCGGTCTACGATGTGTCCCACTCCACGGAGCTGGATTACATCGTTATGGAGCTCATCGACGGCATCACCCTCAAGCAGTATATGCAGAAGAAGGGAGGCAAGCTGGCCTGGCGGGAGGCACTGCACTTCATCACTCAGATCATGAAGGCCCTCTCCCACGCCCACAGCCGGGGGATCATCCACCGGGATATCAAGCCCCACAACATGATGGTGCTGCGGGACGGCAGCCTGAAGGTGGCCGATTTCGGCATCGCCCGGCTCACCTCCGCCGCCCAGGCCACCCTGACCCAGGAGGCCCTGGGCTCAGTACACTATATCTCGCCGGAGCAGGCCCGCGGCAGCCATATCGACGCCCGCAGCGATATCTACTCCGCCGGTGTGGTACTCTATGAGATGATCACCGGCCGCCTGCCCTATGAGGGGGAGTCCCCGGTGGCGGTGGCCATCCAGCACATCAACTCCATTCCGCTCTCCCCACGGGAGATCGACCCAGAGATCCCAGAGGCTCTGGAGGCCATCACCATGAAAGCTATGGCCTCGGATGTCAACCAGCGCTATGTATCGGCAGACGCCATGCTGGTGGACCTGGAGGAGTTCCGCAAGAATCCCAGCATCAATTTCGACTATACGCCCGCCGATCTGCTCATCGCCGACGGCGACGAGCCTACTCAGATTCTGGGCGCCAACACACCCCATACCGTGCGTTCCCAGCCGGCCCATGCCAGCCGGGCCGCGTCGGAGGAGCCCTATGCCCGTCCCACACCGAAGCCCCGCAAAAGCCGTGCGGTTCCCCTTGAGGACGAGGTGGACTATGACGACTATCCGGACCGGCGGGATGGGGGCGGCAGCCGTCTGCCCATTATTCTGGCCATTGCAGCAGTGGCCGTGTTTGTAGTCGGCATCGGCGTATTTCTCTGGGTCTCCTTCTTCAGCAGCCCGGGGCAGACTGTCTACAATGTCCCTAATCTGGTGGGTAAGACCATCGAGGAAGCGCGGGCGGACAGCGGCGTAACCGTGGCTCAATTCCAGGTCGTAGAGGGTCAGGAAGTGGACAGCACTTTACCCAAAGGACAGATTGTGAACCAGGACCCGCAATCGGGACGCAACGCTGCGGCGGGAACCACCATCACTGTCGATATCAGCAACGGCAGCGGCAGCACCGACGTGGAGGAGAACCGGATGCCCAACCTGGTGAACCAGGATAAGCGTCTGGCCATCAATACCCTGCGGGAACTCGGCTTCACCGAGGAGGCCGGTAATCTGGTTATCCGGGAGGAGACCTCGGAGGATGTAACCAAGGACTATGTGCTTTCCACCGACCCGGTGGCGGAGACCGATCTGGCCGATGTGGAGAAGGTCACTCTTGTAGTCAGCAGCGGTGTCAAGACGGAAACCTCTGTTATTATCCCGTTCCTCGGCATGACAGAGCAGGAGGCCCGCGCTAAGGCCGAGGGAACGCTGGGACTGGTGGTCGTATTTGACGAGCCTCAGTACAGCAATGACTACGCCGAGGGTCTGGTCTGCTGGCAGTCCATCCAGACGGGTACTGAGGTCGATAAGGGTTCCACCATCCATCTGCGCCTGAGCAAAGGGGCAGATCCCTCCACCTCTCCCGCCCCGGAGATCACCCCGACTCCCACGCCGGGGGCCTCTACCGACCCGGAGGTTTCCCCCACACCAGGCAGCGGAGGTGCGCTGAAGCCCATCAGCTATACGGTAAATCTGGCCAGCTCCGACAGGGAGACTGTCCGTGTCCGGGTCACAGTCAACGGGCAGGATCAGTTCAATGAGGACGTACAGACCGTACTAGGCGTCCGGGTGGTAACACTTTATGGAACCGGCTTCCAGCAAGTGGATGTCTATCTTGACGGGCAGCTCTCCGAGACCCGCATGATGAACTTCGGCTGATGGAAGGGATTATTTTAAAGGCCCTCAGCGGCTTCTATTACGTGGACGGCGGAGATGGGGTTCTGGTCGCCTGCCGCGGAAGGGGAAAGTTCCGCCATCAGAGGATCACCCCCCTGGTGGGGGACAAGGTCATCTTCACCCCTCTGGATAACGGGGCGGGGATTCTCGATGAAATCCTGCCCCGCAGGAACGAATTTCAGCGACCGGCGGTGGCCAACATTGATCAGCTCGTAGTCATTGCCTCCGGCGCCATTCCAGTTACCGACCCATTCCTGATTGACCGCGTGGTTTCCATTGCGGAGGGGCGGAACTGCCAGCCGGTCATCTGCATCAACAAGTGCGACCTGGATGCGGCGGAGGAGCTCTACCAGACCTACCGCGCTGCCGGGTTCCCCACCCTCCGGGTGAGCGCCGAGACAGGGGAGGGACTGGAGGAGCTCTCTGGGGCAATTGCTGGAAAGGCTTCTGCCTTTACAGGAAATTCCGGTGTGGGCAAATCCAGCATACTCAACGCCCTGGAGCCCGGCTTCCGCCTCCAGGTGGGGGAGGTCTCCGACAAGCTGGGCCGTGGCCGCCATACTACCCGCCATGTGGAGCTGTTTCGGCTCCGCTCCGGCGCCATTGTGGCAGATACCCCCGGCTTCTCCTCCTTTGATGCGGAGGAGATGGAGCTCCGTCGCCCTGAGGAACTGCAATATACCTTCCGGGAGTTCGCCCCTTATCTGGAGCAATGCCGGTTCACTGGCTGTTCTCATGTAAAGGAAAAGGGCTGTGCAGTTCTTGCTGCGGTAAAGGCTGGAGAGGTCGCCCCCAGCCGTCACGCCAGCTATGTACGGCTGTATCAGCAGGCAAAGGAAGTGCCCGAATGGGAACGGAAATGAAGCGCGCGCTGCTTTTCGGCTCAGTCCCCTGCGGAGACGGGGCCTTTCTCCGCCCTTATCTGGACGGAGGCGGATGGACGGTCTTCTGTGCCGACGGCGGGGTACGCAACGCCCGTGCGGCCGGACTGCGGCCGGACTATCTGATCGGCGACTGGGACTCCGGCGGTGCGCCGGAGGGCGATGTCCCCTGCATCACGCTTCCGGTGGAAAAGGATATGACAGACCTCCAGGCAGCGGTGGATCAGGCACTCGAGCTGGATTACCGGGAGCTCCTGCTGTGCGGCTGTACTGGGGGACGGCTGGACCATACCGCCTCCAACTTGGTGCTTCTGGAGTGGATCGCCGACCACGGCGGCCGGGCTCTGTTGGTGGATGCCGATAATGAGGTGCGCCTGCTGGACAGCGGAGTGCTGCGGCTAACCAACCGTCCCTGCTATCACTACCTCTCTCTGGTTCCTCTGGATCGCCGCGTGACCGGCGTCACCCTGCGGGGACTCAAATATCCGCTGACCGACGCGGTACTCACTCGCGGCGACACCCTCTCAGTGAGTAATGAGCCGCTGGGCGACGAGGTGGAGATCTGCCTTTCCGCCGGCCGCGCCCTGCTGATCCGGAGCCAGCGCGTCTGATGAACTGGGAACCCTTGGCCGCCTCCTGCGTATACTGGTACAGAACCAGTTGCGAAAGGAGGCGGCCATTTTGACGCTACAAACCAGAAAGCGCCTGGGAACGGCAGCGCTGTGCGTGGGGGGTGCAGCCTTGCTGCTCCATCCGGCCTGTCTGATCGCCTTCGGTGCGGGTGCTTGGGCGGGCAGCCGGGGCAGAGACTGGCTCAAACGAATTTGGGACGACAGGGAGGCTGTGCTATGAAGATCGTCGTGGTTAAATCACCCAAAGCGCTGCGCGGAATACTCAAGACCATTTTCGGCATCCGGGGCGCATGAGCCACGGGCATAGTCTTCCCACCTTGTACATATAGTTCTGTAGCAGAATGCATGAAAAAGGGCTGCGGCCCGTACAAGGAGTGGAACGCTATGGAGCTGGAACTGGATCGGACTCAACGGAGCGGCTATGAGGCCGTACTGGATACAACCGTCTGCCGCGAGGAGACACTGGAGAGCATTGTACCGGATGCCTGTCCGGATATCCTTCGCATCTGCGATACCGAGGGCGTGGTATGCCTGCGGGACAAGGTGCTCCAGGATGGTCGGGTGGAGCTCTCCGGCTCGGTACGGGCGGCGCTGCTCTACCTCCCGGACGGTGAAGAGGGGATACGCCGGATGGAGGTGGAACTGCCCTTTTCCTGTACTCTGGAGCACCCGGCGCTGACTCCTCTGTGCCGCGTGGTGGCCCTGCCGCGGGTACAGGGGGCAGACGCCCGGCTGATCAACCCCCGCAAGGTGCTGGTCCGGGTGGATCTGGCTTTCTGTGTGCAGGTCTATGCCCCGGTGGAGGATGACATCTGCAGCGGAGTGCTGGCTCCGGAGGAAGCTGGTGTGCAGCAGATGTCTGAGCAGTGTGATGCCTGTACCACAGTCTGCGTGCAGGAGAAGCCCTTTACATTTTCTGATGAAATCAGCCTGTCCGGCAGCAAGCCGGAGGCGGAAGAGCTGCTGAAGTGCCGCGCTGCCCTGCGGTGCAGTGAGTCCAAGGTCATCGGAAACAAGCTTATTTTCAAGGGGGAGAGCCAGCTTCAGATGCTCTACCGCTCCTCCGCCGGCGGACTGTGCACAGCGGAATACGAGCTGCCCTTCTCCCAGATCATGGAGATTACCGGGGCGGGGGAGGAGTCCACCTGTGATGTGTACGTGGTTTTGACCGGCCTGGACTGCGCCCTGGACAGCGGCGACGGCCGCACCATCAGCGTCTCCATGGGGCTGCTGGCCCAAGCGGTGGTGCGGGAGGAGCGCACGCTCCAGATGCTGACGGATGTGTACTCTACCGCCTTCCAGCTTACGGCGGAGAGCCGGACCTATACGCTGGGCCGCCTGGTGGAGCACGGGGAGAAGGAGCTGACGGTGCGGGAGATCCTGGAAACCGGGATGCTGGCCCAGGAGGTGTCGGACGCCTATGTGACCATCGGCGCCATCACCCAGAGCCGGGACGGGAGACGGGTGACGCTGACCGCCGAGGCCAACGTGACGGTGCTCTACCTCACGGAGGACGGCGCCCGCACCTCCATCACCCGGCAGCTCCAGGCCGCCTGCCCCCTGGAGCTGCCTGAGGAGGCGTCCTGCTCCTGCCACTGCGGCTGTACCGCCCCTGTCTTTGCCACCCCGACGACGGGTGGCATTGAGGTGCGCTTCCCGGTGGGTTTCCGGTACACGGCCATGACCAGCCGCACCACAGCCGCCGTGTCTGCGGTCCATATGGATGAGGGTACCCCCCGGGATCACTCCGGCCAGCCCTCCATTGTTCTGCGTATGGTAGGAAACGGGGAACGGCTCTGGGACATTGCCAAGTCTTACGGTACCACCGCACAGGACATCATGTGCGCCAACGCGCTGGAGGAGGACGTGGCCCCGGAGGGGCAGCTCCTGCTCATCCCACGCAAGCGGTAAAACCAGCCCGCCCGGCAAATACCGGGCGGGCTTTTTGGTTCTCTCCGGGGACGAGGCATAATTTACGGCTTATCCCCATAGGTATGTAGAGAAAACGACCGGCTCATGCGGCCGAAGGAGGAATCGCAAGTGGAACAACGCAAGATCTATGAAGATATTGCCCTGCGTACCGAGGGGGATATCTATATCGGCGTCGTGGGGCCGGTGCGGACGGGAAAATCGACCTTTATCAAACGCTTCATGGAGACCATGGTCATCCCCAATATCGACAACGTGTACCGCCGGGAGCGGGCCCGGGATGAGCTGCCCCAGAGCGGCTCCGGGCGCACCATCATGACCGCCGAGCCCAAATTCGTCCCGGAGGAGGCCGTTCAGGTCACCATGGACAACGGGGCGGCCTTCTCCGTCCGCCTCATCGACTGCGTAGGCTATATGGTTCCCGGCGCGGTGGGCTCCCTGGAGGACGACAGCCCCCGCATGGTAACCACCCCCTGGTTTGACTATGAGATCCCCATGACCGAGGCCGCGGAGATCGGCACACGCAAGGTCATTGCGGAGCATTCCACCATCGGTATCGTGGTCACCACAGACGGTTCCATTACCGACATCCCCCGGGAGGACTATCTGGAGGCGGAGGAGCGGGTGATCACCGAGCTCAAGGAGTTGGGAAAGCCCTTCCTGGTGGTGCTCAACTCGTCCTACCCCAATTCCGACCGGGCACAGGCCATCCGGGCGGACATCGCCTCCCGCTATGACGTGACGTGTGTGTGCGCCGACTGCCTGGAGCTGGACGAGGCGGCGGTAACCGCCATCATCAAGGGGGTGCTCTACGAGTTCCCGGTGAAGGAGCTGGATCTGTTCCTGCCCCCCTGGGTGGACGCCCTGCCTTACGACCACCCCATCAAGAGCGGCCTGTATACGGCCATCCGGGAGGGGGCGGCCGGGATGCACCGCATCCGGGATGTGGAGCGTACGGTCACCGCCATTGGGGAGTGCGACACTGTCAGCAGCGCCCGTATCACCTCCATCAGCCTGGGCACCGGTCTGGCCGCCGCCCAGCTGGAGCTGCCCCGGGGGCTGTTCTACGATACGCTCTCCGAGCAGTCCGGCTTCACCATCCACGACGATGGTGATCTCATGGAGCTGCTCTCCAGCCTTGCCCACGTCAAAACGGAGTATGACAAGGTAGCCGGGGCGCTGGAAGAGGTTAAGTCCACCGGTTACGGCATCGTGGTGCCCAGCACCGACGAGCTGGTGCTGGAGGAGCCGGAGATCGTCAAGCAGGGGGGACGCTATGGCGTGCGCCTGAAGGCCTCCGCCCCCTCCATCCACATGATCCGTGCGGACATCGAAACCGAGGTCTCGCCCATCGTGGGCAACGAAAAGCAGAGCGAGGAGATGGTCAATTTCCTGCTTCAGGAGTTCGAGGGGGACACCAAGGCCATCTGGCAGTCCAATATCTTCGGCAAGTCCTTCCATGAGCTGGTCAGCGAGGATTTGAACGGCAAGCTCAAGCGCATGCCCGACGACGCCCGCGCCAAGCTCCAGGAGACACTCCAGCGCATCATCAACGAGGGCTCCGGCGGACTGATCTGCATCATTCTGTAAAACGAGGGGGCGTCCCAGATGGGACGCCCCCTCGTGGTCTATTTCTGAATGAGCTGTGAGGCAGCCAGAACGGCCAGCGGCAGGTACATAAACAGGAGGGTAAGCCGCTGCCATGTGCCCTCCTGGGCCAGCCGGGTGCCACGCCACGCCTCCTTGTCCGCCATAACAAAGAGGGTGAAACAGCACACATCGAGGGCAAAACAGATCAGGGAGAATACCCCGGCCCCGCCGGCACCATCCCGAAAAGCCAGCAGCGCCACCAGAAGGGGAGCAAAGGCCAGGGCCAGGAAGCCCAGAACCGAGCCGACGCCGTGGATGCGGGAGGCCGCTGTCTCCACCGCTTTGTCGGCATTGACGCTGAACAGCCCGGCCAGTACCCCTGCCCCCAGGGCGAACACGCAGAGCACCGCGATCAGCAGCCCGGTCAGGACAGGAGAGCGGTTTCCAAAGGCAGCCCATAGGTCTGGTGTGGCGGCGCACAGGAGCAGCCCCAGCGCCACCAGCCACACCCGGTACACCCACCGCACCGGACTTTCCGGGCTGCCCAGCACGCTCATGACCTGCCGCCGGTGGGAGTAGCCGGGGTAAAATGGGGCCAGCAGGAAGGGGAGGAGCAGATCCAGCCCGGCCGCCGCCAGCAGGAAATACCAGCCCACGCTCACCCCACCCCCTCGGTCAGAAAATCCGCAATCGCCTGCCGGTTGCAGAGCTTCAGGCTCTTATAGCCGGTCTCCACCCAGCCCCGTCGGTCGAAGTCCCCCAGCACCCGGCTCACCGTTACCCGGCTCACCCCCACAGAGGAGCCGATCTCCTCATGGGTACAGTGGAGCAGACCCCTGGCGTCCGGCTCGAGGGCCAGCAGATGGCGGGCGATGCGCTTGTCCGCCTGCAAAAAGGCGCTGTCTACATGGCCAGAGAGCAGGCGCACCGTGCGGGCCAGATACTCCAGCATGGAGATGGCCAGGTCCGGCCGGCGGGCAAACACCGCCTCCAGATGCTGCCGGTTCACCGAGATCAGCTCGCACGGGGTGACCGCCACGGCGGAGGAGACCCGTGGCTGCCGGTCAAAGAAGGACGCCTCGCCGATGAGCTCCCCGCCGTGGTGGAGGGCCAGGGTGCGCTCATCCCCGTCGGGAGAGCTGATAAAGCACTTCACCGTTCCGGTGAGGATATAGTAAAACTGCGCGGCCTCCGTGTCCTGTAAATAGATCATCTGCCCCGGCTCCCGATGGTGGGTGGGCTGCCCCTCCGCCAGCGGCGCCCAGATGTGGTCCTGCGCCATTGCGTTCACCTCCTGTTTGGTCAATTGTAACACGCTTTACATTCTTTTGGCAAGGGGCCATGCTATTCTGGTGCCACTGAAATAAAAAGGAGGCACCCAACCATGGGAATGACCATGACCCAAAAGATCCTGGCCAGGCACGCCGGCCTGGAGCATGTTGTCCCCGGCCAGCTGGTGGAGGGCAAGCTGGATCTGGTGCTGGGCAACGATATCACCACCCCGGTGGCCATCGCCGAGTTCAACAAGGCGGGGCTGACCCAGGTGTTCGACCGGGAAAAGATCGCGCTGGTTCTGGATCACTACACCCCCTGCAAGGACATCAAGGCCGCCCAGCTCTGCGCCCAGGTGCGGGAGTTCGCCAAGCGCTTTGACATCACCCATTTCTACGATGTGGGCTGCATGGGGGTAGAGCACGCCCTCCTGCCCGAGCAGGGCCTGACCGCCCCCGGCGAGGCCATGATCGGCGCCGACTCCCACACCTGTACCTATGGCGCGGTGAACATGTTCTCCACCGGCGTGGGCTCTACCGATATGGCCGCGGGCATGGCCACAGGACTGGCCTGGTTCCGCATCCCCTCCGCCATCAAGGTCACCCTCAAGGGCAAACTCCAGCCCTATGTATCCGGCAAGGACGTGATCCTCCACCTTATCGGCACCATCGGCGTGGACGGCGCCCTTTACAAGTCCCTGGAGTTCAGCGGGGAAGGGGTAGCCTCCCTGGCCATGGACGACCGCTTCACCATCGCCAACATGGCCATTGAAGCCGGGGCCAAGAACGGCATCTTCCCCGTGGACGACAAGACCCGGGCCTATCTGGACGGCCGGGTCACCCGCCCCTGGGAGGCGGTGGAGCCCGATGCCGACGCCGAGTACGAGCGGGAGGTGGTCATTGATCTGGATACCCTCCAGCCCACGGTTGCCCTGCCGCACCTGCCCTCCAACACCCGCACCGTGGACCAGGTGGCGGGCACCCACATTGACCAGGTGGTCATCGGCTCCTGCACCAACGGCCGTCTGGAGGATCTCCGCCAGGCCGCGGCGGTGCTCAAGGGACGCAAAGTGGCCGCCGGAGTGCGCTGCATTGTCATCCCCGCCACCCAGCAGATCACCCTGGACGCCATGGCCGAGGGGCTGATCCAGACCTTTATCGAGGCTGGCTGTGCCGTGTCCACCCCCACCTGCGGCCCCTGCCTGGGCGGCCACATGGGCGTGCTCTCCGACGGGGAGCGGGCCATCTCCACCACAAACCGCAACTTTGTGGGCCGCATGGGCCCCGTCAGCTCCGAGATCATCCTGGCCAACCCCGCGGTGGCCGCCGCGTCCGCCGTGGCGGGCTGTGTGGCGGATCCCCGCAAGCTCTGATGGAGGTGTAAGGCAATGAAGGTTTACAAATACGGCGACAACGTGGATACCGACGTAATCATTCCCGCCCGGTATCTCAACGCCCCCGACGAGAAGTCCCTGGCCTCCCACTGTATGGAGGACATCGACGCCGGCTTCGCCTCCACGGTGGAGCCGGGCGACATCATCGTGGCCGGGGCCAACTTCGGCTGCGGCTCCTCCCGGGAGCACGCCCCCCTGGCCATCAAGGCCTGCGGCGTCAAGTGCGTCATCGCGCCCTCCTTCGCCCGCATCTTCTACCGCAACGCCATCAACATCGGTTTCCCCATTCTGGAGTGCGCCGAGGCGGCGGAGGGCATCCAGGCCGGCGACACGGTGAGCGTGGACTTCAGCACCGGCGTGATCACCGACGAGACCACCGGCAAGACCTATCAGGCCGCGCCCCTGCCCGCCTTCGTCCAGGGCATCGTGGACAACGGCGGCCTGCTCAAATCCCTGAAGGCGAGAGGTGCGGCGAAATGAATTATAAAATTGCGCTCATCCGCGGCGACGGCATCGGCCCCGAAGTGGTGGGGGAGGCCGTCAAGGTGCTGGAGGCCGTCGGCCAGAAGTTCGGCCACAGCTTCACCTATGAGGAGGTGCTGCTGGGCGGCTGCGCCACCGACGCGGTGGGGAAGAGCTATCCCGACGGCACCGCCGAGAAGTGTCGGGCCTGCGACGCGGTGCTGCTGGGCGCTGTGGGCGGCCCCAAGTGGGGCTCCGACAAGCCCGCCGAGCAGCGGCCCGAGACCGCCCTGCTGGCCATCCGAAAGGATCTTGGCCTGTATGCCAATCTGCGCCCCGCCGCCCTGCGCCCCGCCATGGCGGACGCCTGCCCTTTGAAGAAGGAGACGGCGGAGAAGGGTATCGACCTGATGATGGTGCGGGAGCTGACCGGCGGCATCTACTTCGGCCAGAGGGAGCGGTATGACACCCCCGACCGGGGTGTGGAGTGCGCCGACCGGATGGCCTATTCCGAGCAGGAGATCGAGCGCATCGGCCGCCGGGCCTTTGAGCTGGCCCGCCTCCGCCGCAAGAAGGTGTCCAGCGTGGACAAGGCCAATGTGCTGGAGACCTCCCGGCTGTGGCGCTCTGTCATGCACCGGCTGGCGGAGGAGTACCCCGACGTGCAGTATGAGGATGTGCTGGTGGACAACTGCGCCATGCAGCTGGTGAAAGACCCCGGCCAGTTCGACGTGGTGGTTACTGAGAACATGTTCGGCGACATTCTCTCCGATGAGGCGAGCATGGTCACCGGCTCCATCGGCCTGCTGCCATCCGCCTCCATCGGCGATACCGCCCCCGGCCTCTACGAGCCGATCCACGGCTCCGCCCCCGACATTGCGGGTCAGGACAAGGCCAACCCCATCGCCACCATCCTGTCGGTGGCCATGATGTTCCGCTACTCCTTCCACCTGGCCGCCGAGGCCGACGCGGTGGAGGCGGCAGTGGACGCGGTACTGGCCGAGGGCTGGCGCACCCCCGACATCGCCGAGCCGGGCGTCACCCCCATCGGCACCCAAAAGATGGGCGAACTCATCTGCCGTCATATTGGATGAAAACAGGGCAGCCAAAAGGCTGCCCTGTTTCTTGTGTTTGCCCACTTCATATGGTATACTGGCTCTATCTTGTAACGGAGAGGGGAACAAACCAATGAAATATATCTGCGCACTTCTGTCTGTCAGGGACATTCACGCTGCAAAAGCGTTTTATCAGGAATTGTTTGGTCTGGAGGTGGCCCAGGATTACGGGAGAAATATTGCCTTTACCTGTGGGCTGGCGCTGCAACAGGATTTTGACTGGCTAATTGGAGTGCCGAGTATGCACGTGCGGAAAAAGCCCAACAATATGGAATTGGTCTTTGAAGAGACGGATTTTGATGGATTTATTGAAAAGCTGGATGCCTATCCGGGTATAGAACGGCTTGGCGGCATCATCGAACACGACTGGGGCCAGCGGGTGGCACGCTTTTACGATCCAGATGGGCACCTCATTGAAGTGGGGGAGGACATGGGGATGGTAATCCGCCGTTTTCTGGCTTCCGGCATGACTATGGAGGAGGTTTCGGTCAAAATGGGTGCCTCCATAGGAGACTTGACCAAACTCCTGAACACAGTTCCAAGCTCCGAAAAGGGGTAGGAACAGCAGATACCAGCTTGATCTTTCGCTGTATTTATTGCTATAATAATAAAAATATTTGTGGGGAGGGGGATATGTTATGATTCTGGCGGTAGACGTGGGCAATTCCAATACGACGGTCGGCCTGTTCAACGGTACAGGGGAGTTATTGTTCCGCGCCCTGCTGGAGACCTCCCGCAGCAAGACCCGGGATCAGTGCGCCATCGAGCTCCTGGGCGTCTTTCAGCTCTATGGGGCGGATGCGTGCACGGTAGACGGGGCCATCCTCTCCAGCGTCGTTCCGCCGCTGACTGCCATCTTCACCGATGCCATCGCCCGCCTGACCGGCACCCCCCCCATGGTGGTGGGCCCTGGCATCAGGACCGGTTTGAACATCAAGGCTGAGATCCACAACCAGTTGGGCAGTGACATCGTGGCCTCTTCGGTGGCGGCGATCGCCAAATATCCAAGCCCCATTGTCATGGTGGACATGGGTACGGCCACCTCTTTGTCCCTCATTGTAGGCAGCGTATACGAGGGCTGCATCATTATGCCGGGGCTGGCCCTGGCGCTGGACGCTCTGTCGGAGCGGGCGGCCGCTCTTCCGCCTATCTCCATTGAAACCGCCTCCCCGGTGGGCCTCATGGGCCACACCACAGAGGAGGCCATGCGCTCCGGCGTGCTCTACGGGCATGCAAGCATGGTGGACGGGATGCTGGAGCGCATCGAAGAGGGCGTGGGCCAGAGTGTCACCGCCGTGGCCACCGGCGGAAATGCTCCCCGGATTCTGCGCTACTGCAAGCGTCCCATTCAATATGACGCCGATCTGATCATGACCGGACTTTATTTGCTCTACCAGAAAAACGCAAAAAAGTACCGGAAAGCTTGACCGGCCACGCCATTTTTTGTACTCAACGGCTGTCTGCCGTGGGTAAATAAATTGCGCTGCATCCTTCCAGATAAGGAGCGGCAGCAGGAGGTAATTTCATATGAGAGCAAGCGAAAAGACCAGACGCCTGACTGGACTGGCCCTGATGACGGCCATTATTGTTGTCCTGCAGGTAGTCGCCAGTTTTGTCAAGTTCGGCCCCTTCACCATCACGCTGGCCCTGGCGCCGATCCTGATCGGCGCGGCCCTGTACGGCCCGAAGGCGGGCGCGTGCCTGGGCGGGGTGTTCGGCGCCGTCGTATTGTTGGCCTGTATTCTGGGCTGGGACATGGGCGGAAATGTCCTTTGGAACGCCAATCCCTTCCTGACCGCCCTGGTCTGCCTGGGCAAGGGTATCCTGGCCGGTCTGGCTGCCGGCCTGGTCTATCGGGCTATTGCCTGGGGCGGCAAATCCAACAGCAGCGGTCGTATGCTGGGCGGCTCCATTGCCGCTGGCATCGTCAGCCCGGTGGTCAATACCGGCCTGTTCCTGCTGGGTCTGTTTTTCCTGTTCCCGACCTATTTGGAGGCATGGGCCACCGGTGCTGGGCAGACGGTCATTACTTATATGATCTTTACTATGGTCAGCATCAATTTTGTTCTGGAACTGTTGATTAACCTGGTGCTCAGCACGGTGATTGTCCGCGTGGTCAGCGCCCGGAGCCACTCCTGAGTTTATCGGCGTCTGCCAGTCGGCAGACGCCGATTTTGCATTTTTAGGATTAAGGACTTGCAAAACGTCGCAAAGCCGCATATAATAAAATACGATTTTAAAGTACAAGGGAGCGATTTCAGTGAAAGAGCTGTCCAGGATTGCATCGGCCGTACAGGCCTCCACCACCATGGCTATCGACGCCATGTTCAAGCAGATGAAGGCCGACGGTGCGGATGTGATTGGCTTCGGAGCGGGGGAGCCCGACTTCAACACCCCTGACAATATCAAGGCAGCCGGCATTGCGGCCATTGAGCAGAATATCACCCGCTATACCCCCGCAGCCGGCACGGTGGAGCTGCGTCAGGCGGTGTGCGGCCGCATGAAGGCCGACTACGGACTGGAGTACAAGCCCAGCCAAGTGGTGGTGAGCAGCGGCGCCAAGCACTTGGTCTACCTGGCTTTGCGGGCAGTGGTCAACCCCGGTGACGAGGTCATTCTGCCGGCGCCCTACTGGGTGAGCTACATTGAGCTCATCAAGATGGTGGGCGGCGTGCCGGTGGTGGTGACCGCCACCGAGGCAGAACACTTCAAGCTGACAGCGGAAAAGCTCTCTGCCGCCATCACCCCCAGGACCAAGGCCATTCTGCTCAACAATCCCTCCAACCCAACCGGCATGATGTACGACCGGGAGGAGCTGGAGGCCATCGCCGCTGTGTGTACCCAGGCGGATATTTATGTGATTTCCGACGAGATCTACGCCTGCCTGGCCTACGACGGCCGCACCTTCACCAGCTTCGCCTCCCTCAGCGCCGACGCCAAGGAGCGCACCATCCTGGTCAACGGCGTATCCAAGGCATACGCCATGACCGGCTGGCGCATCGGTTACGCCTGCGCCAACGACGTCATCGCCAAGGTGATGGCCAATTACGTCAGCCACTCCACCGGTTCTCCGGTGGCCATCTCCCAGAGGGCCGCCGCTGTGGCCCTCTCCGGTTCCCAGGCGGAGATTGAGACCATGCGCCAGGCCTTTGAGCAGCGCCGCAACTACATTGTGGAGCGGATGAACGCCATCCCCGGCGTGAGCTGCATCCAGCCGGAGGGGGCGTTCTACGTAATGATGAACCTGGAGCAGCTTCTCGGCAAGACCATTCACGGGGTGGAGATCACCAATGACGACGTGTTCGCCGACGCCTTCCTGAAGTACGGCCTGGTGGCGGTGGTACCTGGCTCCGGCTTCGGAGCGCCCAACTTCGTCCGCTGGTCCTACGCCACTTCTATGGAAAATATCAAAGAGGGCCTGGACCGTCTGGAAAAATTTTTGGCGGAATGACAACGGCAAAAACAGGGGGCGGAACTTGTGTCCGCCCCCGTTTTATGATATTCTAGCCAGTGAAATCTGAGGAGAAAGAGGTCTTTGCATGCACGACCGTTATGAGAGCCCGCTGTCCTCCCGCTACGCCAGCGACGAGATGCAGTATATCTTTTCGCCCGACAAGAAATTTTCCACCTGGCGCCGCCTGTGGGTCGCCCTGGCCCGGGCCGAGATGGAGCTGGGACTGCCGGTGACCCAGGAGCAGGTGGACGAGCTGGAGGCCCACCTCACCGACATTGACTACGACAAAGCCGCGGCGTATGAAAAGAAGCTCCGCCACGACGTGATGGCACACGTCCACACCTATGGCGAGGCGTGCCCCAAAGCTATGCCCATCATCCACCTGGGAGCCACGAGCTGCTATGTGGGGGACAACACCGACGTGATCCTCATGCGGGAAGCCCTTCTGCTGGTGCGCGACAAGCTGGTACGGGTGCTGGCCCGCCTGACGGAGTTCGCGGAGCAGTACAAGGCCCTGCCTACCCTGGGCTTCACCCACTTCCAGCCCGCTCAACTGGTGACGGTGGGGAAGCGGGCCACCCTCTGGATGAACGAGCTGCTGATGGATCTGGAGGAGGTGGAGCACCGCATCGCCTCTCTGAAGCTGCTGGGCAGCAAGGGCACCACCGGCACTCAGGCATCCTTCCTGGAGCTGTTCGAGGGAGACCATGAGAAATGCCGGGCGCTGGAGCGGAAGATCGCCGCCGAGATGGGCTTCGACGCCGTGGTGCCCGTTTCGGGTCAGACCTATTCCCGCAAGATGGACTATGCGGTGTTGTCCACCCTCTCCGGCATTGCCCAGTCTGCCAGCAAGTTCGCCACCGATCTGCGCCTGCTCTGCCACCTGAAGGAGGTGGAGGAGCCCTTTGAGAAAAACCAGATCGGTTCCTCCGCCATGCCCTACAAGCGCAATCCCATGCGCTGCGAGCGCATCTGCGCCCTGGCCCGCTATGTGATGGCCGACGCGGTCAACCCTGCGGTCACCGCCTCCGCCCAGTGGTTCGAGCGTACTCTGGACGACTCGGCCAACAAGCGTCTGTCCGTGCCCGAGGCTTTCCTGGCGGTGGATGCCATTCTGAGCATCTATGCCAACGTGGCCGGAGGACTGGTGGTCCATGAGAAGGTGATCGAGCGCCACGTGCGGGAGGAGCTGCCCTTCATGGCCAGTGAGAACATCCTGATGGACGCTGTGAAGCGGGGCGGCAACCGGCAAGAGCTCCACGAGCGTATCCGCGTGCTCTCCCAGGAGGCAGGAGCCAACGTAAAGGACTGCGGCCTTAGCAACAACCTAATCGAGCTCATCGCCGCCGACCCGGCTTTCTCCATGCTGAGCCGGGAGGAGCTGACCGCCCATTTGGAGCCGGCCCGTTATATTGGGCGCTGCCCGCAGCAGGTGGAGGATTTCCTTGCTCACGATGTCCAGCCCGTGTTGGAGCGCTATGCTGCCGCCCTACAGGGCAAAGAGACGGAACTGAAGGTTTAAGAGGAGGATATTGAATATGGAAAAAGCAGTACGCCGCATCGGCGTGTTTACCAGCGGAGGCGATGCCCCTGGTATGAATGCCGCCATCCGGGCAGTGGTGCGTACCTCTCTGCACATGGGGATTGAATGTGTGGGCATCCGCCGGGGCTACCACGGTCTGATCAACGGCGATTTCACCAAGCTGACCTTTGAGAGCGTAAGCGACTTGTCCCGTCGGGGCGGCACCATGCTCTACTCCGCCCGCAGTGAGGAGTTCAAAACCCCCGCTGGCCAGGAGAGGGCGGTGGCTACCTGCAAGATGCTAGGGCTGGACGCCCTAGTGGGCATCGGCGGCGATGGCACCTTCAGCGGCCTGCTCTGCCTGGCCAAGAGAGGACTTTCCGTTGTGGGCATTCCCGGCACCATTGACAACGACATTGCCTGTTCCAGCTATACCATCGGCTATGACACCGCCTGCAACACCGCGCTGGAGTCCATCGACAAGCTCAGGGACACCATGCAGTCTCACGAGCGCTGTTCCGTGGTGGAGGTCATGGGCCACCGGGCGGGCCATCTGGCCCTCACCGTGGGCGTGGCCTGCGGCGCTACTGCCGTGATCGTCCCGGAGCACCCTGTGGACTATGAAGCCGACCTGCTGGAGCCCATCCGCCGGGCCCGTCTGGCCGGCCGTACCCACTTCATGATCATCGTGGCCGAGGGCGTAGAGGGCGGCGCCTACTCCATCGGCAAGGTCATCGAGGAGGCTACCGCCCTGGATACCCGGGTCACTGTGCTGGGACACATCCAGCGGGGCGGCTCCCCCTCCTCCCGCGACCGGATCACCGCTACCTACATGGGCTATGAGGCGGTGCGCCTGCTGGCCGAGGGCAAGACCTGCCGGGTGGTGGCCCTTCAGGGGGAGAACTATGTGGACTATGACATCACCGAGGCCCTCCAGATGACCAAGAGCCTGGATCAGCACACCTATGAGGTCATGCGCGCCCTCACCGGCGTGCATTGAGCGGAGAGCGGGCATGAAAAAGTGGTACGATGAGGAGTACGAGTTTCAGGTCGAGGTAACCGGCTTCCTCCGGGGCGACCATACTGAGCGGTATTGCCGCAACGGAGAGGAGGTCGGAGATCGGTATACCTGTACCTATGGCTGCCCGGTCAATCAGGACGGGCAGGGGATCTGCTCCAAGGCCATGCTACTGCTTTTCCCCCTCATGGAGGCCGTCCGAAGCGGCGGCGATCTGGAAAACGTAGGCGGAAGCGGCCCCTACTGCAAGGATATTGTGTGCCCCGACGGCTGCGTTCTCTTTCGCCTGACGGCAAAAAAACTGGGAAACGAGAACTTTTTCAAAGGAAATTTCCTGGACTGAGCCAGATAAAAAGCGGCCCTGTGCA